>MWWF01000156.1_pt1 | contig 12956 bp, 8 predicted proteins | sample 1047351 | NCBI WGS metagenome assembly MWWF01 (sample SAMN06349970, study PRJNA376086) | soil metagenome | isolation source: MGM-3 sample Antarctic (ecotone) soil | place: Antarctica
GATGTAGGCTACCCCTTTGTAGACAACGACCCGGCGCTTACACGGGCAGGCCGGCAGTTGGCCGAAGCATACCAGGGCAAAGAAAATATTAAAGAAACCGAAGTGCGTATGGGGGCCGAGGACTTTGGCTATTATACCCATGTGGTTCCCGGCTGTTTTTATAGACTTGGCGTACGCAACCCCGCCAGCGGGCTAGTACATAACGTGCATACCCCTTTGTTTAATATAGATGAACGTGCCATTGAAATTGGCATGGGCATGATGGCATGGCTGGGCGCAAATGCAGAATTGTGACTGAACCACAAAGGCACAAAGCTCACTAAGTTTCACCAAGAATATCAGGCAGGTTTTCGTTGTAAAAGGCTTGATATCCCCTTTCTTTTTTCTTCGTGAACCTTCGAACGCTTCGTGCCTTAGTGGTTCCAAAAACCTTCATGTTTTAGCTAAATTTTTTTGGAGCCAGGCAGTAAAACAGGCTTGTGCTTTTCTTGCGTCGCACCCTTGTACTGTACAACTTTATTCAACGCACTTCCGGCAACTTCTTTCTGTATTTGAACCACAAAGGCACGAATCACACTAAGTGTCACTAAGAATGTAATGTTAGTTGTCGTTGCAAATGAAGACGCAAGGGAAGAGGGCTCACTCTTTCCTTCCTTCGTGTCCTTAACGCCTTTCTGGCTCCAAAACTCCTTCGCGTTCCTTAGTGTCCTTCGTGTCTTTGTGGCTCAAAAAAACTCCTGCACCCTTCCTTGTTTTCAACCCCTACACGTCCAGTTTAGCAGACTCCTGTTTCAAACCTTTCAATGGATCACGAAATATCCACCTTGCCCCGATAAGAGATACAACAACCGTAACCAGGTAAAACAGCACGCTGATGTAAATAGACTGGTGCGGGTCTAATGACAGTTGCCCGCTTCCCCATAAAAAAACAACCTCGCGGGCGCCAAGGCCACCTATGGTAAAGGGAAGAATTGCTACTACTGACGACAACAAAAACAACAGTACAAAGGCGTTCAGGTTTGCAGTAAGTTCAACAGAATGCATCAGGCAATACACACAAAGCACCTGTAGTACCTGCACTGCTATCCCCAGCAAAAGGGTGCTTACATAACTGCTGGTAAAAGCGGGAAAAAAAAACCTGACTAACAAATAATACACACCCAGTGCAAGGATGATGGCTAACAACACAAGGGTTGAATAATTGCTGCCTCTAAACAGTAGATAGAAGTAAATGGCAGACAAGATACCGAGACCGGCAACGCCACTTAAACGATCGAGCAGTACCGCAGCAGATAACCTTTTCACCGGGTACTTTCCCTTCCTGTTCAGTACCACTACCTTGTAAGCATCGCCGCCAATGCCGCCTGGTAGAAAGAGATTATAAAACATGCCAAGCCAATAAAGTTTTAGGTTGCTTTTTTTTGAAAGAAGAACACCAATGTTTTTGAAGAAAATATTAAGCCTTGCAGCAGAAACGATCTTGGAAAAGGCAAAAAGAACAACAGCTACCACAAGCCACCATTTATCACTTGTGCGGAGCAATTGCCACGTTAGCAACCAGTCAATCTTTCTACTTACATACCAGAGACATACAACAGTAACGGCAAGCTTTAACCCACCCGAAACTACCGGGTGTTTAAAAAAGGAACGCGAAGGTGACGGAGTACTCAATGGGAAGGTGTACTTTTTTCTCCCTTCCGACTTATTGAATCGTATTCTTTCGGCAGCATAATGGGAGCACCTGCATTATCCATCGCTTGTATCAATGAAGGTTCAGGAAGCATTGCTGCGCTGCCACCATACAGTTTGCGCACCTGGTAGGTTTTGCGATTGGATGACTCAAAATAGGTGCGCACATTTATTTCGGCCAGTATGCCTATGGTAATGAGTTGTATGCCGCCAAGTAGAAAAATAAGACCAAGGATAAGGATGGGTTTGCCCCAGATATCGTGCCCCATAATTTTAAGCACCAGCAGGTAAAGATTTATAACTATACCAAAGAACAAACTGATAAAGCCCATGGTGCCAAACAGGTGCATAGGCTTTTGAATGTACCGGCGAAAAAAGACCATCGTTACCAGGTCACTCATTACCTTAAGTGTACGGCCCAAACCATACTTGGATTTGCCAAAGCGGCGTGCATGGTGTTTTACATCTACCTGTGTAATGCGTGCCCCCTGCATAGCGGCCAGCACGGGTATAAACCGGTGTAATTCGCCATAGAGGCCAAGGTCTTCGGCTATTTCGCGCTTAAATATTTTTAGTGTGCATCCATAATCCTTTATGTACACTTTCGTCCAGCGGCGGATAAGGTAATTGGCAATTTTGCTGGGTATTTTCCGGAACAAAAATCCATCCTTTCTGTTTTTGCGGTTACCGGCTACCACGTCCCAGTCTTCCTGTTTAAGCAGTGCCAGCATGGGTGGAATGTCTATCGGGTCATTTTGAAGATCACCATCCAGCAGGGCGATATACCTTCCGCCTGCATGATCTATTCCTGCGGTCATGGCGGTGCTTTGTCCATAGTTCTTCCGCAATTCAACCAGCAAAATCCTGTCGCTTACCAAAGCTTTCACCCGCTGGCGTGTGGCATCGGTTGAGCCGTCATCTACAAAAACCACTTCGTAGTCTATACCCTCCAATGCCGATGTAATAGCCTCTACAAGGGGTACAATATTGTCCTCCTCGTTCAAAATGGTTATTACAACAGATAGTTGCTTCATATCCCGGATTTGTTGGCCAAAGTTAATTGCAATTTGGTGCATGGGTGGTGTACCTGGCCAAACGTGTTGTAAAGTAATTAATGAATTTGTGTAGGGGAAAGTCCCAAAAAGTCGTCAACCGGAGGGTTGTTTCAAAGCAAACTTTCTGTTGGTATGTGGTCTGGTAATTCCATTTTCAAAACTGTGGCTTTACCAGGAACGCTTGGACTAAGAGTCAATGTCATTAAAATCGGTTGGATGCGTTAAGTACTTTTTAATCCCTTCTAATTGATGAAGATTACTTTCATTTTTCGATAGCCATCTTTTAATTTGGAGAAGAACGGGAAGTACATCATCGTAGCGGTTTAATGGCTAGTTTATATTGATGAAGATAATTTGATATTGACTTAGCATTTGCTGAAATCCAAGACTTTGGTCATTGGTGATAAAGATGTTGAAGCCTGAATTTTGGACTAACTTAATCAACACTCCGTTTTTAATACCCAGCCATTTTTCATCTTTAACTGTTGACACATTAAACTCCGGCGCTAACCCAAACTTGAGTTTTACAGGCAATTGCTCATCGAGCAAAATTTTCATATAAAGCGGGTTGAGAGAGAATCTGTTCCGTAAATTTTAGAACAGCAAGAACAGAGTCTCGGGAAATGTAATCGAAGTCTTCAATAAATTCATCAACGGAATCGCCTCCTTCAAGATAGTCAAAAAGATTTTTTACGGGAACTCTCGTTCCCTTGAAAACCGGTGTGCCACTCAAAATTTCCGGATCAGATTCTATAATGCTGTCTAATTGCATAACCATATGTGAGATAGCTTTTTTATAAAAATCTTGAAAGGATCGAAGCAAATGCTTTCACTAATATTCTATATACTTCATTGCAGAACGCTCCAAACAAAACACCATTCTGTACCCAAATTTTCTATCCAAAACGTTCTTTTTCTACACCACTCCCGCCAATTCCAAACTTCGTTTCTTCAACTTAATAATATCCATATTGTCTATTACCGGTTCCGGCGAAAGAATGAGCGAAATATTGTTTTCCTTCCACCAGCTATTTTCATACAACTCATTAAAGCTTACCACGGCCACCAGGTATTTACGTGCTGCATCGGCATGCCATTCCTCAATCCATTCCAGTTTTTCGCGGGGTATATACTTCCAATCGTCGAAGCTGATATACACTTTTAAATAAAATGCATTGGTTAACTCGTGTGGAGTATGGTGGTACAATTTCTTGTACTCATATTTGTAATCGTAGCGCAACGCAGACAGATCGCTAAGCACTGCAGACGCAGTAGGAAAGCTACCTGCGCCCTTGCCATAGAAGAATTGTTTATCAGCAAATCCGCTTTCAATTACCACCCCGTTGTATTCGTTTTTTACAAACGCCAAATGGTCGTCGTGCTTTATAAACTGCGGCAAAACAAAGGCTGCTACTTTACCATTGCTTAGCTTTTTGGCCTGTGCCACCAGCTTTATATCAAGGTTTTTTTCTTTGGCTACCACCGCGTCGCTTATTTGTATGTTCTGTATGCCGCTGAATAGTATTTTCTCCGGGTGCTCTACTATACCATAAGCATGTGTTAGCAAAAAGCTCCACTTGTTTACGGCATCATATCCTTCCACATCAAGCACCGGGTTGCTTTCGGCAAAGCCAAGTTGCTGGGCCAGCATAAGCGCCTGTTTAAAGTCGAGCTTGTCTTCAAACATTTTGGTGAGTATAAAATTTGTGGAGCCATTTACAATTGCTTTTATAGAATGCAGCAGGTCGTTGTCGTAATACTCTTCCAGGTTTCTGATTACTGGTATACTGGCACATGCGGCGGCCTCGTATAAAAAGGGCAAACCCGTAGCCACTTGTTTTTCCAAAAGAAAAGCAAGGTTTTCTGCAATCATTTTTTTACTTGCACTTACTACAGCTTTGCCATTATCAAAGGCTGTGGTTACAATATCAAGCGCAGCAACTGGGTCATCAATAACTTCTACAATTACATTTATTTCCTTATCAAATAACAAGTCATTCTTTTCTGTCGTAAATAAATCAGCAGGTGCATTTCTTTTTTTACCTGCATGCTTTATACACACCTTTTTTATTGATGCATTCAAGGAAGGCGTTTGCTGCAGCACCCTGTACAAACCTTCTCCCACTACACCAAATCCAAACATGCCGATAGTAAGTTGCTTATGTGTTTCCATGTATTTTAAATTGTTGTTTTAAGTTTAATTTGAAGTGCTGCTTACTGGACCAGATGTACAAGAGTGCGACGCAACAATGAATCATAGTAGCAACCCTGCCCGGTCCAAAAAAAATTACAGCAGATACTTTAATTACGGATCGTATTTAATTCTGTTGATTTTAAAAGGCCTTTTCAAGCTAATTGCCATTACCTAATTCATTAAGCATGGCCGTTAAGTTGTGCCGCCTCTTTCACTTCTATTAATTCTGGCGTAAGAAAGGTCTTGAGGTGCCGGGTTATCTTTTCAAATTCTAATAAAAATCCATCGTGCCCGTATTGCGAATCGATAAGTACAAATTGCCCGTCATTTATGTGTTCAGCAATAAACTGTTGTTCACGCACAGGAAAAAGCAAGTCGGTTTTAATGCCAATTACCAGGGCTTTTGCGGTTATGGTACCCAACGCTGCCTCCAAAGTTTCTCGACCCCTGGCAAGGTTGTGCGCATCCATTCCTTTGCTTAAAAAATAATAGCTAAATGCATTGAAACGCAGGGCAAGCTTATGCCCCTGGTAGTGCTGGTAAGTTTCCGCCCTGAACACCTGTTCATCTACCGGTAAGTCCACGGTATCGCTGGTTATACTTTGCTGTGCATGGTGGTACGTATTATAATTACGGTAAGAGATTAACGCCAGCGAACGGGCTACTTTCATTCCCCCTAGACCCGCAGCCGGATCATTGGTTTGCCATGAAGGATCGCTGGTTATGCACCAGCGCTGCGAGGCATTAAAAGCAATCCCCCACGGTGAGTGTATTGCATTGGTTGCAAGCGGAACAATGTGGTTAAACAAGCCCGGTTCTTCTACCGCCCACTCCAGCAATTGCTGGCCGCCCATCGAGCCACCAAGACCGACGTTTATCTTTTGTATACCAAGAAATACCCGCAGCAATTGGTAGCTTCTTATCATATCGCGGATAGTAAACCATGGAAAAAGATGGTACCAGGGTTCACCGCTTTCTGCGCTTATATCCAGCGGAGAAATACTTCCATAACAACTGCCGGGCATATTTACACATACTATATAAGCTGTGGCCGGATCGAACATTTTGCCCTCGCCCAATAAACCAAACCACCATTCTGAGGGGTCGCTGTTGGCCGTAAGCGCATGAAAAACCCAAACCACATTATCTGCCGCTTCGTTTAGTGTACCCAGGGCCGTATACGCCAATTGAAAGCCCGGTAATGTTTTACCTGACTCCAATGTAAAGGGCTTATCGTATTTGAAAATTTGCGGCATTTGTGAGTTGTGAGGTGTGAGTTGTCGGTGTCAGGTATCGGGTATCGGGTATGAGCTGTGAGTTGTCAGGTGTGAGCTTAGATTAGTTATTATTGTTCGAATAGAAACTTGTGTTTAGGTTTAGTACCGAGACTTGGAAAACTTTTTTGATATACTGTTTTTGATGCTGCTGGAGAGTAGTGACCTTGCAGAAAAACGCACAATTCATTATTTACCGCTCACCATTCACAACTCACAACTCACCATTCACAATTCACTACTCACAAATCACCACTCACCACTCACCATTCACAACTCACCACTCACCACTACACCGCCACGCCTTCGAATACTTTTGCAAATGCCTGTTCAAAATCTGCTTTTATATCTTCAAGGTGCTCTATACCCACACTTACCCGTACAAGGTTTGGATCAACTCCGGCTGCTTTTTGCTCTTCTTCGCTTAGCTGCTCGTGGGTGGTAGATGCCGGGTGAATGGCTAAGGTTTTAGCATCGCCTACATTGGCCAGGTGACTAACAAGTTTCAGGCTATCGATAAACTTGCTTGCATTGGCCTTACCACCTTTTACGCCAAAGTTTACAATGCCGCCAGAACCGTTGGGCAAGTATTGTTTCGCCAGTGCATTGTACGGGCTGCTCTCCAGGCCAGGGTACAAAACAAAGTCAACCAGGTCATGCGCCTCAAGCCATTGGGCCAGCGCCAGTGCATTTTGCACGTGCCGCTCCATGCGCAGCGACAAAGTTTCAAGCCCCTGCAACAACAGGAAGGAATTGAATGGTGATTGGCTTGAGCCGAAGTCACGCAGTCCTTCTACCCGCGCCCTGATGATGAAAGCGATGTTTGGCATGCCCAGTGGATTGCCTTCGCCAAAAACGTCCCAGAACTTCATGCCATGATATCCTTCGCTCGGCTCGGTAAACTGCGGAAACTTTCCATTGCCCCAGTTGTAATTTCCACCATCTACAATTACACCGCCAATGCTTGTGCCGTGCCCGCCAATCCATTTGGTGGCACTTTCCACTACTATGTTTGCGCCATGCTCCAATGGCCTGAAAAGGTAACCGCCTGCACCGAAAGTATTGTCGACAATAAGCGGCAGGTCGTATTCTTTCGCCAGGTCAGCAAACTTCTTAAAGTCGGGTATGTTCAGGCGCGGATTACCGATGGTTTCCAGGTAAATGGCTTTGGTGTTTTTGTCAATCAGCGGTACAAAGCTTTCTACATCGTCACCGTTACCAAAGCGTACTTCAACACCCAGGTATTTACGTGCTGCATCGGCATGCCATTCCTCAATCCATTCCAGTTTTTCGCGGGGTATATACTTCCAATCGTCGAAGCTGATATACACTTTTAAATAAAATGCATTGGTTAACTCGTGTGGAGTATGGTGGTACAATTTCTTGTACTCATATTTGTAATCGTAGCGCAACGCAGACAGATCGCTAAGCACTGCAGACGCAGTAGGAAAGCTACCTGCGCCCTTGCCATAGAAGAATTGTTTATCAGCAAATCCGCTTTCAATTACCACCCCGTTGTATTCGTTTTTTACAAACGCCAAATGGTCGTCGTGCTTTATAAACTGCGGCAAAACAAAGGCTGCTACTTTACCATTGCTTAGCTTTTTGGCCTGTGCCACCAGCTTTATATCAAGGTTTTTTTCTTTGGCTACCACCGCGTCGCTTATTTGTATGTTCTGTATGCCGCTGAATAGTATTTTCTCCGGGTGCTCTACTATACCATAAGCATGTGTTAGCAAAAAGCTCCACTTGTTTACGGCATCATATCCTTCCACATCAAGCACCGGGTTGCTTTCGGCAAAGCCAAGTTGCTGGGCCAGCATAAGCGCCTGTTTAAAGTCGAGCTTGTCTTCAAACATTTTGGTGAGTATAAAATTTGTGGAGCCATTTACAATTGCTTTTATAGAATGCAGCAGGTCGTTGTCGTAATACTCTTCCAGGTTTCTGATTACTGGTATACTGGCACATGCGGCGGCCTCGTATAAAAAGGGCAAACCCGTAGCCACTTGTTTTTCCAAAAGAAAAGCAAGGTTTTCTGCAATCATTTTTTTACTTGCACTTACTACAGCTTTGCCATTATCAAAGGCTGTGGTTACAATATCAAGCGCAGCAACTGGGTCATCAATAACTTCTACAATTACATTTATTTCCTTATCAAATAACAAGTCATTCTTTTCTGTCGTAAATAAATCAGCAGGTGCATTTCTTTTTTTACCTGCATGCTTTATACACACCTTTTTTATTGATGCATTCAAGGAAGGCGTTTGCTGCAGCACCCTGTACAAACCTTCTCCCACTACACCAAATCCAAACATGCCGATAGTAAGTTGCTTATGTGTTTCCATGTATTTTAAATTGTTGTTTTAAGTTTAATTTGAAGTGCTGCTTACTGGACCAGATGTACAAGAGTGCGACGCAACAATGAATCATAGTAGCAACCCTGCCCGGTCCAAAAAAAATTACAGCAGATACTTTAATTACGGATCGTATTTAATTCTGTTGATTTTAAAAGGCCTTTTCAAGCTAATTGCCATTACCTAATTCATTAAGCATGGCCGTTAAGTTGTGCCGCCTCTTTCACTTCTATTAATTCTGGCGTAAGAAAGGTCTTGAGGTGCCGGGTTATCTTTTCAAATTCTAATAAAAATCCATCGTGCCCGTATTGCGAATCGATAAGTACAAATTGCCCGTCATTTATGTGTTCAGCAATAAACTGTTGTTCACGCACAGGAAAAAGCAAGTCGGTTTTAATGCCAATTACCAGGGCTTTTGCGGTTATGGTACCCAACGCTGCCTCCAAAGTTTCTCGACCCCTGGCAAGGTTGTGCGCATCCATTCCTTTGCTTAAAAAATAATAGCTAAATGCATTGAAACGCAGGGCAAGCTTATGCCCCTGGTAGTGCTGGTAAGTTTCCGCCCTGAACACCTGTTCATCTACCGGTAAGTCCACGGTATCGCTGGTTATACTTTGCTGTGCATGGTGGTACGTATTATAATTACGGTAAGAGATTAACGCCAGCGAACGGGCTACTTTCATTCCCCCTAGACCCGCAGCCGGATCATTGGTTTGCCATGAAGGATCGCTGGTTATGCACCAGCGCTGCGAGGCATTAAAAGCAATCCCCCACGGTGAGTGTATTGCATTGGTTGCAAGCGGAACAATGTGGTTAAACAAGCCCGGTTCTTCTACCGCCCACTCCAGCAATTGCTGGCCGCCCATCGAGCCACCAAGACCGACGTTTATCTTTTGTATACCAAGAAATACCCGCAGCAATTGGTAGCTTCTTATCATATCGCGGATAGTAAACCATGGAAAAAGATGGTACCAGGGTTCACCGCTTTCTGCGCTTATATCCAGCGGAGAAATACTTCCATAACAACTGCCGGGCATATTTACACATACTATATAAGCTGTGGCCGGATCGAACATTTTGCCCTCGCCCAATAAACCAAACCACCATTCTGAGGGGTCGCTGTTGGCCGTAAGCGCATGAAAAACCCAAACCACATTATCTGCCGCTTCGTTTAGTGTACCCAGGGCCGTATACGCCAATTGAAAGCCCGGTAATGTTTTACCTGACTCCAATGTAAAGGGCTTATCGTATTTGAAAATTTGCGGCATTTGTGAGTTGTGAGGTGTGAGTTGTCGGTGTCAGGTATCGGGTATCGGGTATGAGCTGTGAGTTGTCAGGTGTGAGCTTAGATTAGTTATTATTGTTCGAATAGAAACTTGTGTTTAGGTTTAGTACCGAGACTTGGAAAACTTTTTTGATATACTGTTTTTGATGCTGCTGGAGAGTAGTGACCTTGCAGAAAAACGCACAATTCATTATTTACCGCTCACCATTCACAACTCACAACTCACCATTCACAATTCACTACTCACAAATCACCACTCACCACTCACCATTCACAACTCACCACTCACCACTACACCGCCACGCCTTCGAATACTTTTGCAAATGCCTGTTCAAAATCTGCTTTTATATCTTCAAGGTGCTCTATACCCACACTTACCCGTACAAGGTTTGGATCAACTCCGGCTGCTTTTTGCTCTTCTTCGCTTAGCTGCTCGTGGGTGGTAGATGCCGGGTGAATGGCTAAGGTTTTAGCATCGCCTACATTGGCCAGGTGACTAACAAGTTTCAGGCTATCGATAAACTTGCTTGCATTGGCCTTACCACCTTTTACGCCAAAGTTTACAATGCCGCCAGAACCGTTGGGCAAGTATTGTTTCGCCAGTGCATTGTACGGGCTGCTCTCCAGGCCAGGGTACAAAACAAAGTCAACCAGGTCATGCGCCTCAAGCCATTGGGCCAGCGCCAGTGCATTTTGCACGTGCCGCTCCATGCGCAGCGACAAAGTTTCAAGCCCCTGCAACAACAGGAAGGAATTGAATGGTGATTGGCTTGAGCCGAAGTCACGCAGTCCTTCTACCCGCGCCCTGATGATGAAAGCGATGTTTGGCATGCCCAGTGGATTGCCTTCGCCAAAAACGTCCCAGAACTTCATGCCATGATATCCTTCGCTCGGCTCGGTAAACTGCGGAAACTTTCCATTGCCCCAGTTGTAATTTCCACCATCTACAATTACACCGCCAATGCTTGTGCCGTGCCCGCCAATCCATTTGGTGGCACTTTCCACTACTATGTTTGCGCCATGCTCCAATGGCCTGAAAAGGTAACCGCCTGCACCGAAAGTATTGTCGACAATAAGCGGCAGGTCGTATTCTTTCGCCAGGTCAGCAAACTTCTTAAAGTCGGGTATGTTCAGGCGCGGATTACCGATGGTTTCCAGGTAAATGGCTTTGGTGTTTTTGTCAATCAGCGGTACAAAGCTTTCTACATCGTCACCGTTACCAAAGCGTACTTCAACACCCAGGCGTTTAAAGGCTACTTTAAATTGGTTGTAGGTGCCGCCATATAAAAAGGTGGTGCTTACAAAATTGTCGCCTGCCTGTAGAATATTGTTAAGGGCAAGAAACTGTGCGGCCTGCCCTGAGCCGGTAGCAAGGGCAGCTACCCCACCTTCAAGGGCAGCTATTCGCTTCTCAAAAACATCCGTTGTCGGGTTCATGATACGGGTGTAGATGTTTCCAAACTCGCGCAAGCCAAACAGGCTGGCAGCATGTTCAGAATTTTTAAAACCGTACGAAGTGGTTTGGTAGATAGGAACTGCCCTGGAGTTGGTGGCAGCATCAAGCTCCTGGCCGGCATGAAGTTGCAGGGTTTCAAAATGCAGATTACTCATGATGATGTGGTTTTAAGTTGATGATTAACAAATTAGAGGGTTGAATATACCTCAATTACTACTCAATTTCAAAGGGCTTCAAACATTGCATTAGCATAACACCTGCTAAGTAAAAGCCCTTTTACGCCTTGAGTGGACAGTGTGGGGCATAAAAAAAGCTCACCTGCTTTGGCCAGGTGAGCTTGATATAATGGAGAACCGGAGTTCTAACGTTCAAACTATACTCTGACCTATCTTCCCGTTTTGTACGGATGGAATTGGCACCTTCTTATGATTGAGTAAATCGCAAGGGTTGCCAAGGCGTCAAAGGGCCATAACCCTCTGCCTTTCTTAATAAGTGTTGTTTTAAAGAACTGGTGCAAAAGTAAGCGGGCGAAATACAAACAGCCAAAATTATTTTTTAAATGCAAGAGCGTTGATCGTTGGGCGTTGGTAGTTGGACGGAACGCCGAAGGAGCGTTGATCGTTGGTGGTTGATGGTTGAGCGGAACGCAGGGAGAAAGTTGGCGGATGGCAGATGACAGATGGCCGGACAGTTGATCGTTGTTCTTTGGGAGTTGGTCGGAGCGTCGGAAGAAGGGTTGATGGTTGGTGGTTGAGGGTTGTGCGGAACGCAGGGAGAAAGTTGGCGGATGGCAGATGACAGATGGCAGAACAGTTGATTGTTGTTCGTTGGAAGTTGGTCGGAACGCCGAAGGAGCGTTGATCGTTGGTAGCTGATGGTTGGTCGGAACGCCGGAAGGAGACGAACTGCCCTTTCACTTTTTAAGAAACAGATGCGGAGAAAAATGCGTGTTCCTTCAAATTGCTATTGAGAAGAGAAGGGTAAGCACATGACCTTCAACTACTTTTTTTCCAACCTGTCCTAATGCGCTTTCTGTAGATATTTAGCCATTTGGCGATTGGAATTCTTTTTATGTAACGAACACGAACAGCAGAGTTCTATTGAACAGTCGTTGCGTCGCACCCTTTTACCGCATCTTTTCATGGCAGCTTGTTCCCAACTGTATATAACATAACGACTATGTAATTGGCTCGGTAGGGTTAAGCGTCTGTGTGGAAATGACAACCAGGTAGTCTGTTTGCAGGGTATTACTTTTTAACACCTTAATGGTATTCATCAACCTGATGGCAAAATAAAAAGCACTCCTTTGGTCTACCTTTGCGGCCTCAATATAAATATGGCAAAGGCAAAGAAAACAGCAGTTGGTTTAGTAGAAGAATTAACCGCAAATGAACAACCCAAAGAAGAACAAATAGAGGTTTTTGGCGCACGGGTGCACAACCTCAAAAACATCGATATATCCATTCCCAAGAATCGCCTGGTGGTTATTACGGGGGTAAGTGGAAGTGGCAAATCATCCCTTGCTTTTGATACGATTTACAACGAAGGGCAGCGGCGCTACATGGAAAGTTTTAGTGCCTATGCCCGCCAGTTTATTGGCGATATGGAAAGGCCTGATGTAGACAAGATCACGGGCCTGAGCCCCGTGA
>MWWF01000157.1_pt1 | contig 12914 bp, 14 predicted proteins | sample 1047351 | NCBI WGS metagenome assembly MWWF01 (sample SAMN06349970, study PRJNA376086) | soil metagenome | isolation source: MGM-3 sample Antarctic (ecotone) soil | place: Antarctica
TTAAGCCTGTTTCTTCTACAACTACAACTTTCATCCCTTTTTCATAATACCCTTCAATCTGGTTACCTAAGCCGTGTTCTTTTGGTTTTGGTCTAACATATATGAAGGGAAGTTTTAATTGATCGGCAGCCATGGCCCCCCAGGGAATGCCTGCTGTAGCCACTCCTGCCAGCAATTCAACCTGGGGAAAAGAGGTAATTATTGTATCACACATTTCTAATTTAATAAAATCCCGTATTAAAGGGTATGACAGGCTCTTACGGTTGTCACAATATATTGGGCTTTTCCAGCCACTGGCCCATGTAAAGGGATTACTTAGACTTAATTTAATTGCATTAATTTGTAAAAGTTTTTCTGCAACTTCCCTTTTATTATTCATGCCGCTAAGGTAATCTATGTTTACAAAAATTTATTTTGAAGATAAGCCTGTGTTTCTCTGTGATGAGATTGATAAAACTATCGATGAATATATGCATCATCCCGATGCTGTATTTATTGATGAAATATCCACTGCTGCCATTAACTCATTATTGCATGAAATAGTTAAACCCGAATTTCATGCAGGGATATTATTTGATAAAGATCTGCTTAAATTAAAAAAAGCTTTCTTTAAACATTTTACAATAATTATTGCGGCAGGAGGAGTTGTATTTAACTATAATCACGATATCCTCATGATCTTTAGACGAGGCAAATGGGACCTACCAAAAGGCAAATTAGATAAAGGCGAAACAGTGGAACAATGTGCCGTAAGAGAAGTTGAAGAAGAAACAGGCTTAACAAATATTGATCTTGGAAAAAAAATTACCACTACTTACCATATCTATTGGGAATATGGAAAAGCAATTTTAAAAGAATCCCATTGGTATACAATGCAAAGTAGAAATAAACAAAAATTAGTGCCACAAACAGAAGAAGATATTACTGATATAAAATGGGTGAAGCATACTGAGCTAAAAAAATATGCATCAAATACTTATCAAACCATCCAGGAAGTACTAACTCACATCAAAATAAAATAGCATTATTTTTTAGGTAGAATAGCCACTGTGAGTCTGCTTACGCAAACGAGTTTGTTACTCTGGTCATGAATTTTTATATCCCATACATGCGTTAACTTACCAATATGTAATGGAGTGCAATGCCCGGTTACTATTCCATCTTTTGCACTGCGAACATGATTGGCATTTATTTCTAAGCCTACACAAATATATTTATCGATATCAATAACCAAGGAAGATGCGACACTACCAACAGTTTCAGCTAAAGCACAGGAAGCGCCCCCATGCAAAATGCCATAAGGCTGTTTAGTTTTTTCATTTACGGGCATTGAAAGTTTTAAGAAAGCATCGCCAATCTCTACCCATTGCATGCCTAAATGATCTGCCATAGTTTCTTTACCAAATTCTTTTATATTACTTAATGAGAGAGATTTATTGAACCAAATGGACATACAAAAAATTATTTTTTCAGATGGATAGAGAAATGAGATTACAGTGTTCGAAATACTTCAGCCGGTAAAAACTGCGAAGCATCCCCTCCATTTCTTATCACGTCACGAACAAGAGTTGAGGCAATAGAAGTGTATTGCGGAAGACAGGTAAGAAACACTGTTTCTACATTATGATCTAAACTTCTGTTCATATCTGCGATAGCTTTTTCATATTCAAAATCATTTACATAACGAATGCCCCTTAAAATAAAGTTAGCCCCAACAGATTTACAACAATTAACTGTTAACCCATCATAAGCCACCGCATCCACATTGGGATTGTCTTTATAAATTTCTTTTAACCAGTTGAGGCGTTTCTCTTCTGAAAACATGGGTTCTTTACTGCTATTTCTGCCTATCCCAATAATAAATTTATCAAAAAGAGGCAACGCCCGATCTATGATATCAATGTGGCCCAATGTTACAGGATCAAATGTGCCTGGGAATAAACAAATACGTTGCATAACAATTAAAAATTAAAAAATTTAGAATTAAGAATTTAATTTCTGCATTCTCGGTTATGAAATTTTACTTTAAAAATTTAAGCGCTTTTTTCAGATAGTAAATATAACACCGCCATCCTAATTGCTACACCATTTTCAACCTGTTGCAAAATTATTGATTGGCTTGAATCTGCCACATCACTGTCAATCTCCACCCCCCTATTCATAGGCCCGGGATGCATAATAATAATTTCTTTATTCAAACTATCCAGTAATTTTTTAGTTACACCGTATGCAAGATTATATTCCCGAAGTGAAGAAAATAAAACCTCGTTCTGCCTTTCCAATTGAATGCGCAAAATATTGGCAACATCACACCATTGCAGAGCTTTTTGCAAATTATATTCCACCAGAACATCCAAAGCCTCTTTTATATATTTTGGAATTAATGTAGGCGGCCCGGCAACCATAACTTCGGCTCCCATCTTTTTTAAAAGAAAAATGTTGCTTAATGCCACTCTGGAATGCATAATGTCTCCTATCAATACAACTCTCTTTCCTTCCAGATCTCCTGACTTTTCCTGAATTGAAAAAGCATCTAAGAGAGCTTGAGTGGGATGCTCATTTATTCCGTCGCCGGCATTTATTATAGCAGCAGGAATATGTTTGGCCAAAAAATGCGGGGCACCGCTTGCGCTATGCCGCATTACAACCATATCCACTTTCATAGATAGAATGTTATTCACTGTATCTAATAATGTTTCACCCTTTGTAATTGATGAACCTGATGAAGAAAAATTAATTGTGTCTGCGCTTAATCTTTTTTCTGCCAACTCAAAGGATATCCTTGTACGGGTAGAGTTTTCATAAAAAAGATTTACGATAGTTGTATCTCTTAGAGAAGGCACTTTTTTTATCGGTCTTTGTAAAACTGCTTTAAATTGCTTTGCAGTAGTGAGAATTAATTCAATGTCTTGTTTAAGTAGGTCTTTAATGCCAAGGAGATGTTTGGTAGATAGTTGCATTAAAAATCAAAGCTAATGGAAAAGCCACAAAAAACAAGATACAAGGAACAAGATTGTTTTATTTTGATTATTTGATAATGATACCTGAAAGAATTTTTTACATTCGATTCGTTTGATCAATTTGGTAAGTGCGTTTGCTTAACCCGCGTTCCTGTTCCTTGTTTTTTATACTTCAGAACAGCACTACCTCTTCCCTATCCCACTTTATTTTTACTGTTTCAGAAATTATTGAATCAATAGCTTTACCACAATAGTCAGGCTGTATGGGCAATTGACGGCTGCTCTTTCTGTCAATTAAAACACAAAGTTCAACCTTTTGTGGCCTTCCAAAATCCTGTAAGGCATCCATTGCAGCACGAATAGTTCTGCCGGTAAATAAAACATCATCAATTAAAATCACTTTTTTATTATCAATTGAGAATGGAATATCAGTTTGGTTTGGCACATGCAATTCTTTACGAATATCATCTCTGTAAAATGTAATATCTAATTTGCCGTATTGTATTGTTCTTTCTTTACTAATGCTCTTTAAAAATTCTACTATTTTATCAGCAAGGTAAATTCCACCGGTTTGTATACCAATTAAAGCAGTGTTCTCAAGATCAGGATGATTCTCTATCAATTGATGCGCTAACCTTTGTATGGTCAGGTGTAATTGATTTTTATCGAGAATGGTTTGCATAACAAAATTTAGTAACGCAAAGAAAACAAAGTATACGCAAAGTATCGCAAAGTTCTCTTAGCGGCAGCTTTGCAATCTCTTAGCGCACTTTGCGTTACAAAAGTATTTCCTAAATCGCACCTTCGTGTTGCATAAAGGGATATCGGTAATCAGTTACCGGAACAAAAGTTTCTTTTATGGTTCTTGCACTCAGCCAGCGGTAAAGATTTAAAATACTTCCGGCCTTATCATTGGTTCCACTTGCCCTGGCTCCGCCAAAGGGCTGCTGTCCTACCACAGCTCCGGTTGGTTTATCATTGATATAAAAATTACCAGCAGCGTTGCGAAGTTTCTTTGTTGCCAGTTCAATAGCATACCTGTCTTGTGAAATTATCGCACCGGTTAAGGCATAAGGCGAAGTAGAATCAACCAATTTTAATGCATCTTCAAATTGATTTTCATCGTACACATAAATAGTAAGTATCGGCCCAAACAATTCTTCGCACATAGTTACATAAGTAGGATCAGTAACTTCTATAACGGTCGGCTCAATAAAATATCCATTCGTTTTATCACATTTGCCACCCACTAATATTTTAGCATTTTTATCTTTTCGTACTTGTTTTAAATACCCTTCCAATTTATCGAAACTCTTTTCGTCAATCACTGCATTTACAAAACATGAGAAATCTTCCACACTTCCCATCTTCATCGTTTTAATTTCTGCCACCAGTTTCTTTTTAATTTGCTGAGCAAGATTGGAAGGCAGGTAGGCTCTTGAAGCAGCAGAACACTTTTGTCCCTGGTATTCAAAAGCACCACGGCAAAGTGCTGTAACTACTGTATCAACATCTGCGGATCTATGAGCAATTACAAAATCTTTACCGCCTGTTTCACCTACAATTCGTGGATAGGATTTATAAATTTTTGTGTTCTCGCCTATCGTTTTCCACATACCATTGAATACTCCTGTACTTCCAGTAAAATGCACGCCTGCAAAATCGGGATTATTAAAACATACCTCACCTATTGTAGGCCCATCCACAAAAATTAAATTTATAACTCCGCCAGGCAAGCCGGCTTCTTTTAAAACACGCATAAACATTTGGGCGCTGTAAACCTGTGTGTTAGCGCATTTCCATACAACAACATTACCGCACATGGCAGCGCTTGTTGGCAGGTTACCGCCTATGGCAGTAAAATTAAATGGGCTCACGGCCAGCACAAATCCTTCAAGGGGCCGATACTCCATCCTATTGTAAATACCAGGGCCGCTGATTGGTTGCTGACGATAAATTTCGCTTAAAAAATGAACATTAAATCTTAGGAAATCAATCAGTTCACATGCGCTATCAACTTCTGCCTGAAAAATATTTTTGCTTTGACCCAGCATTGTAGTACCTACAATGTGTGGTCGATATTTTGTGGCCAAAAGTTCTGCAGCTTTTAAAAAAATGTTAGCTCTGTTTTCCCACGCTGCGTTGGCCCACTTCTCTCGAACTTTTAATGCTACGCTAATTGCTTTTTTAACATGCGTTGCATTACCCTGATGAAATGATCCTAATACAAACTCTTTTTCGTGCGGGGGATTTATATCTTTTTTATTCCCTGTTCTCACTTCTTCAGCCCCGATATACATGGGTACATCTATCTTTTTGTTTTTTAATTCCTTCAACGTTTGCTGTAATAATTTTCTTTCCGGGGTACCCGGGGCATAACTTAGTACAGGTTCGTTTATGGGCATCGGGTAATAAAAATCTCCGTAGTTCATATAATTTATTTAATGCAAAGCGAAATTAACCAATCGCTTTTATATGCAGAAACGCACATAAATTTTTCATTGCCGTAAATGGATTAATTTCGACGGCTGAAATTAAATGCAAGTCAGTCAATTTTCAGATAAAATTCTTGATGGAGATAAAAAAGTTCGATGTTGTTATAGTGGGAGCCGGCCCTGCAGGTGCGGCATGCGCAATTAAACTAGGCAGTTCAGGATTAAAAGTAGCCTTACTCGACAAAGCGAATTTTCCCAGAGATAAAACCTGCGGAGATGCCTTAAGCGTTGATGTTATCAATCAATTAGCCATGCTATCAGATAAGCTGGCAACAGATTTTACTTTTTTAGAAAATAAAATCCCTTCTTACGGTGTAAAAATATTCTCCCCTGACCATCAGTGTGTCGACATACCGTTTGTACATAAAAATGTGAAAAGTTGCGGTTTTATTTCTCCGCGTTTGGATTTTGATAACTTTCTTTTTCAACATGTAAAGGAGTATCCGAATATTTCCATATTTGAAAATTGTGCAGTAGAGAAAATAACGCAGCAAACTTCAAAAAATAGTATTCATACTAAATCAGGAACTTTTGAATGCAACATTATTATAGGTGCTGATGGTGCACATTCAGTCATATCAAGAAATCTAGGTAATATAAAAGTTGATAAAAAACACCATAGCGCAGGTTTAAGAATTTATTATGAAGGCGTTACTTCATTTCACGAAAAGGGATTTATAGAACTTCACTTTTTTAAGGAGATATTACCCGGATACTTATGGATATTTCCTTTGGCAGATAATAAAGCCAATATTGGTATAGGCATGTTATCTTCTGTTGTTGCCAAACAAAAAGTTGATCTGAAAAAAATTCTACAAAAATTAATAACCACGCATCCGAATCTTAAAGAAAGATTTAAAAATGCCAAACCACTGGAAACAATTAAAGGATATGGTTTGCCTTTAGGATCAAAAAAAAGAAATATTTCGGGTGAAAGATTTTTGCTTGCGGGTGATGCAGCTGCGCTGATAGATCCTTTTTCCGGGGAAGGCATTGCCAATGCAATTAGGAGTGGACGAGTAGCAGCAGATCATACAATACAATGTTTTGAACAAAATAATTTTTCTGCAGCCTTTAATAAGGCATATGATAAAGAAATTTATCGCCGAATGTGGAATGAATTTAAGATCAGCAAAACGCTGCAAAGAATTATAAACTATCCCCGTTTATTTAATTTTGTTCTTAAGCGTATTAACAACAGCAAGCGTTTGCAAGGTGTTTTAATTGAAGCCCTCGCAAATGTAGAACAGAAAAAAAAGCTATTGAGAAAACTGTTGTTACCTTAAATAAGTTACCGGAATATTTTATTAAAAAAGCGGTATGATATATGAAGTAGTTTGGGAAGCTAACACTAAATGATTAACCATGAAACGTGAACCAGTTGAATCAACAGCAATAAAATCTATCGGGTATAATGAGGATAAACAATTACTGGAGGTAGAAATATTAGAGACCGGCAGAATTTATAAGTACCTCCACGTTCCTTTGGAAGAATACATGGATTTTTTAGATGCTAAATCTTTAGGAGAATATTATAACAGGGTTATTAAAGAGAAGTATGAGTATAGGGAACTGGCCTAGCTTCCTATCCTTATCGTCACCCCCGAATTTTACTCATCTATGTTTCGATAAGCTCAACATGACAAGCATTTTTCTGATTTCTATACATCAAAAACTTAACTTCAACATTATATAATTCATTAAATCATAAAAGAACTGTCACCCTGAGCTTGTCGAAGGGTTGCTAAGGTTACATCCGAAAGTTTATTCATAGTGCTGATGCTGGCTCTTCATCTGCACATCTACACACCTGCACATTTACATATTTGTAATCCCCACCTACCCCATCGCCTTCTCCATCATCAAATACGCCTTTATAAATCCATCCAATCCCCCATCCATCACAGGGCCAACATTGCCAACCTCATGATCAGTGCGGTGATCCTTTATCATTTTGTAAGGATGAAAAACATAACTGCGTATCTGGCTTCCCCACTCTATTTTTTTCTTGCCTGCGTTAGAAGCGTCCAATACTTCCTGGCGTTTGCGCATTTCCTCTTCATACAAACGGCTCTTCAACATTGTCATTGCTTTCTCACGATTCTCGCCTTGTGTGCGACTCTGCTGACATTCAACAATAATTCCTGAAGGCTTGTGAACCAGTCGTACAGCGGTTTCTACCTTGTTTACATTTTGTCCGCCGCTGCCGCCGCTTCTAAAGAAACTCCATTCCACATCAGCCGGATTTACTTTAATATCTATTGTATCATCAATCAATGGGTAAACATATACGCTGGCAAAACTTGTATGGCGGCGGGCATTGCTGTCAAACGGCGAAATGCGAACAAGGCGATGCACACCACTCTCCGCTTTTAAAAAACCAAAAGCAAATGCACCATCAAACTGCAACGTTGCACTTTTAATACCTGCGCCATCACCAGCTTGGTAATCCAGGTCAAGTACGCTCCAGCCCTGCTTTTCACCATACATGCGATACATGCGCAAAAGCATCTCTGCCCAGTCCTGGCTTTCCGTACCTCCGGCACCGCTGTTAATTTGAAGCACCGCAGGCAATTCATCTTCCGGTTTGTTGAGCGTGCTTTTAAACTCCGCATCTTCAATTTGCTTAAACGCTTGCTGGTAAGCCTCCTTCACCTCCTCCTCCGTAGCCTCACCCTCTTTCCAAAAGTCGAACAGAACGGCAAAATCATCCACCGCCGATTCCACATCACGGTACATGTTTACCCAATATTCGTTAACCTTTGTCTCTTTTAAAATGGAAGTTGCCCGCTGGTTATCATCCCAAAAGCCGGCAGAAAGCGAAAGCTGTTTATCATTCTCAATTTTTTGTTCACGGTTCTCAACGTCAAAGAAACCTCCTCAAAACCAAAACACGGTCTCTCATATCCTTTAAATATTCTTTTGTCATAGTTTGCGAAGATAATGTTGAATTGTGAATTAAGAAGTAGAAAAAAGATTTGGTTACGAGCTTGATATTTTCGTAGCAGCATCGTTGCGTCGCATTACTTTCATCGGCATACCTTTGGGCATCCTTAATTATGTTTGAGTAAAAAGTTGGATTGTCCTAACGACAATTGAAAATGTATAATTGTAATGGATTGATTTCTAATGCCATTAATTTTTTTATATTGCATGTAGTTGCGCCAATCGATGCGTAAGCTGCCAGTATATTGACACCCTAAAATAATTCGAGCATTGCTGTAAGCTCCCCATTTTCAGTCCGCATCAAAAGTAGAATTCAAAATCATTTTATTACTACTATCACTATTATAATCAGATGTGGGAATGTGGTCAGGAACAGCGTTGGTTTGGGCGTTGGGTTGCTGTCCACATTTCCACATCATGGGTGATAGCCCACCCAGTGCATCATGTGGTCTGTGGTGATTGTAATCATGTACCCACTACTGGCTTACATCTCTTACTTCATCAATGCTGTCAAACAGGTAAGCATCTAACACACCCTCTCTGTATGTTTTATTAAAGCGTTCTATCAAAGCATTTTGTGTAGGCTTGCCGGGCTGTATGTATTTAAACTCAATTTCATTTGCTATACTCCATGCCTGCGCCAGCTTAGGTATAAACTCAGGTCCGTTATCCATGCGTATCTTCTGCGGCTTTCCATACCGATTTATTAAATGCCTTAGGACCCATATTACCCGGCTGCTCTTTAATGAATAATCTGTTTCTATAAACAACACTTCCCAGTTATAGTCATCTATCACATTAAAGGATCTGAACTTTGTACCATTGCTTAATGCATCGCTCATAAAATCAATGCTCCAGGTGTGTGTGAATGCCTGCGGTATATCCAAAGGCTCTTTTACTCTTGCAGGAAGGCGTTCTTTTATCTTGCGGCGAAGCAGTAACCCCATTTGTTTATAAATACGGTGAAGCCTCTTATGATTGATCACGCTGCCACCGTTGCGCAGGCGGTAATAGCATTTCCAAAAACCTTCCACAGGATTTTGTTGAGACAGTTATTCTAATTGTATGATGTGTTGGTCTTGCTTTAACGATTGATAATGCAGGCTGCTTCTGCTGATGCTTAATACACGACACGCCTTGCCGATGTCTTTGGGAGGCTCTTTGCGCAAGTCACTGATCACCCTTCTCTTTTCGCAAGGCTTTACAACTTTTTTTCAATGATATATTTGGCTACATCAAGCTCCATGGCAACATTGGCATACATCTTCTTGAGCCGGGAGTTCTCCTCCTCCAACTCCTTTATTCTTTTTAACTCTGAGGCTTCCATGCCACCATAGCGCTGGCGCCATTTATATAATGCAGCTTTGCTTACACCATGTATCCTGCTAATTTCTTCGGCTGTTTTGCCCTGATCAAACTCTTTTAAAATGCCTGCAATCTGGGCAGGACTGAATGTACTTTTTTTCATCGTTTACGTTTTTAAAATTAAACTTTTTGTCTACTTTTAAAACGTACTGTTTTTGGGGGAGCTTACAACAGGGCTGGACGTTGTTATCTTCGGCTGTAGTTCGCTATCAGCTTCAGTTTCGGCTAGACGTCTACTTCCCTGCCGTGTCTCCCTATTAGCCTTGTGTGTGGCGGGACACGGCTGCGAATAGTCATTCAACTTTAATAAAAAAATTTGCTTGCTCTCCACTTAAATAAAACTTTGCAGAACTATGTTCATAATCAACAGGATTTTCTACAAGATGCCAAACTCCTGAACATGGATTAGAATGCATGTACGACAGCTTTTGCAAAAAGAAATGCTGCGATGTTATTTCCATGCAATCAAATGACCTTTCAAATAACTGGTGAATTTTTCCTTTATTCTGATCAGAAATACTAGCGGCTACTTCCCTGCCGTGTCTCCCTAATGGGCTTGTGTGTGGCGGGATACGGCTGCGAATAGTCATTCGTCTTTAATAAAAATTTTTGCTTGCTCTCCACTTATATAAAACCTTGCAGAGCTATGTTCATAATCAACAGGATTTACTACAAGATGCCAAACTCCTGTGCATGGATTAGAATGCATGTACGACAGCTTTTGCAAAAAGAAATGTTGCGAGGTTATTTCCTTACCGTCAAATGATTTTTCAAATACCTGATGAACCTTTCCTTTATTCTTATCAGAAATATTAACAGCTACTTCCCTGCCGTGTCTCCACTCTTAGCCTTATGTGTGGCGGGGCACGGCAGCGAATAGTCATTCGTCTTTAATCAAATACTCTCCTTGCTCTCCGCTACTATAATACTTTGCTGAACTATGTTTATAATCAACAGGATTTTTTGCAAGGTTCCATACTCCACTGCAAGGATTATTATACATGTACGATAACTTTTGCAAAAAGAAATGCTGAGAAGTTATCTCCTTGCAATCAAAGGACCTTTCAAATACCTGGTGGATCTGTAAGCCCCCCAAAATCGCATGAAGATTATAATAATTTAATAACGCAATTATAATTTCTTCCGCGAAAGAAATGGTTGGTGAGGACACCAACCTGTGAAGCTTGCAAGAAATATTACAACGATGTAATCCATTCCCAGATTTTATCCTGTAAAAATCGTTAGAAAAATTTTGCTAAATTTAATCAGCATCAAACAGACCAGGTATCTTTTGCTTTACTCAAACATCCGGACTATTTATTATTTTATAACTTAACAAATAAAGAATCAGCAATATGCTCCGACGCAATTTTTTTAAAAAATCTACTTTAGCCGGCCTGGGCATTTTAGGAACAAATATGTTGCCTGCTCATATTGCTGATTCAGCATTTCACTTTGCTCCAAAAAATTACAAATTAATTGTGCCTTCCATTTGGGCACCGCAGGGAGCCGTTTATATTCCGGCCAAAGCTTATAACACTTACCAGCAATGGAGAGATTATGATCAGCAGGAAACGGAACGTGATTTTGGCTATGCGGCAAATCTTGGCTTAAATTCTTTGCGCATCTGGCTCAGCTATGATTACTGGCTGGAAGATCCGGACAGGCATGAATCACGCCTGCAAAATATGCTGCAGGCTGCCCATACGAAAGGACTGAAAATATTGCTTGCTCTTTTTGATACTGTGGGTGTGGAAAATACAAAGCAGGCAAGAGAAGACCTTAGCCCTGATACAGGCGTTGGAGTAAGAACACCAGCTACAGCAATTTGCATAGATGAGAAAAGATGGAAAGAGCCAGCGAAGTTTGTGAAACGCATCATGTCACTGTTTGGTAATGATAAGCGCCTGCTGGCAATTGAAATTATGAATGAGCCTGGCTTTGCAGATAAACGGCTGGCGCTGTGCCGTTATTTATTCAAAATTGCAAAAGATAAACAAGGCACTATTCCTCTTACAGTAGGCTCTCTGCAGGAGGTACAGAACTGGGGGCATTTTATGGATCTTGGAATTGACATCTTACAGGTGCATCTAAATTTTCCCACATCTGTAGAAGAATTTAATAAATCTCTTACTATGTCAAAGCAGGCAGAAGAATTGCTAAAGCGTCCTTTTTGGATTACAGAATGGCAGCGCATAAGGCCGGGCGGAAGCGGACTTACTGATGTTGCAATTCCAGAAGAAGTACGCTGGCCAAATCTTTCAGGCTTAGCGCCTTCTATCATGCAATCCGGTTTAGGAAATTATTTTTGGTCGCTTATGCTGAAGCCCGCCTACCTTCCCCACCAGCGGAGCCTTGGCACTGTAAATGGTTTGTTTCACGAAGACGGAGCAGTATATAGTTTGGCAGATGCAAAGTCGGTATCTCACAATCCAACTTTTATGGCAATAGAAAGAAAAGAAAAACCAGGGTGGTTAAAGTGATATTTCATACAAAAAATGGAAGATATAATAATTATTGGTGGAGGTTTGAGTGGGCTTTCAACAGCTTATTATCTTAAAAAGGAAAGCACTAGTTTCAAAATATTAGAAGCCCAAAATCGTTTGGGTGGCCGTATTGAAACTGTATTAGGCAACCAAAATACGCCTATGGAAATGGGTGCTACCTGGTTTGGAAAAGACCATAAAAATCTCATACACATTTTATCAGAACTTAATATTGATTATTTTGAACAACACAATGAAGGAATTGCTTTGTTTGAAACAATGTCTTTTGAACCACCACAGCAATACTTTGTACCTGCCAATACACATTCGGCATACAGAATTAAAGGTGGTAGTTACAGTATTATAGAAGCCTTATATAAAAATATTGGTAAAGAAGATATAGTGCTAAATACTGAAATAATTGAGATTGTTGATGGAGGTGATAGTATTAAAATTACAGGTAGTGCTAAAAATATTTTTTACTGCAAATGTTTAATCATTTCTATTCCACCCAAATTGCTTATCAATACAATATTGTTTTTACCTGCATTACCACCTGCTTTACATCAGGTAATGCAAAAAACGCAAACCTGGATGAGTGGTTCTGCAAAATTTTCAGTTGAGTACAAAAAACCTTTTTGGAAAGAAATGGGCTTTTCGGG
>MWWF01000055.1_pt2 | contig 12870 bp, 17 predicted proteins | sample 1047351 | NCBI WGS metagenome assembly MWWF01 (sample SAMN06349970, study PRJNA376086) | soil metagenome | isolation source: MGM-3 sample Antarctic (ecotone) soil | place: Antarctica
GGCCGCGCAGCTCGTGGGGAAGGTGGAGCAGCAGGCGAAGGTGTTTCAGGACACCGGCTATCAGCTGATTACCTCCCTGGACGAGCGGCAAAAGGCCCTGACGAGTGCGCTGGACGAGCGGCTAGCGGCCCTGAAAGCGGCCGAAGCCAGCTTGCAGGCCACGGCGGAGCGCATCCCCCGGCAGGTGCCCTTGAACGTGTTTGAAAACTGGCGTTCGACGGTCGGCTTTACGTTTGGCCCCGTGGTGTTGGTGCTGCTTACCCTGCTCGTTACCGGGCATTTCTCGCGGGTGCCAAAAGCCGATTTAGAGCAGGTCCAAACCGAGAACAGCCAGCTACAGCAGGCGAATGAGCACCTGACGAGGGAAGGGGTATTCTATCGCGACCAAGGGGCGGCGTTCCGGAAAAAGTATCCCAACACCGCGCCCTACTTTCCGAAGTATGTGGCCCCAGCTGCCCCAGCCCCAGCGGCCGAGTAGCCCGTTTTACATCCTGTAATCCACCGTTTACAACACGTAAAATGGGCTACTCGGCTTATTTAAGTCACCGTTTCGTTAAACTTTATTAGCTCGCTGGCTAAATTCACGACGGCGAATTCTGCGTGCCTTAGATTGAGCTGCGCCCCGGTACCGTTTGCCGTTGCCACATGCTTATCATCTTCCGCCAATCCACCCATGCGCGAACGAATTGCCCGTCGTAAAGACCTGATTCCCAAAATCAAGCCCGGCTCTTTCCTGGTAGTCCCCTTGGCTCCGGGCTACTACACCTACGCCCGTAAGCTGGAAGGACTCGGGGGGTTCGCGTTCTATGAGCTCCTGACCACGGAGCCTATCACCGACTTAGCTGCTATTGCGGAAACCCCCGTGCTGCTGAATGCTCCTGTGATGACGCTCGATGCCCCCAATTGGCCCGTGGTAGGCCACTTGCCCTTGGAAGCGGGCTGGCCCGGCATTAAGTATGCTTGGAAGGCCGAACCCCAACCGCTATTTGAGGAGTCGTCGAAAGAACTCATTTTTCAGCCAAACACCGCGTTCTTTTTGGGCAAGTACGTGGACAATGCGCCCATTTTCACCCCGGCGGAGCCAGATACGCTCCGGGGGTTGCCGCGCCAGTCGCTCTATGAGCCGGAGTTTATAGAGGACAAGCTTCGGCTCCACCACGGGCTCCTGCCCACCGGGGAACGGATTGCCCCGCTGCCCCTTACGCAGCAGCCGCTGTGGTAGAGCGCTTTACAGCGGTCGCTTAATCCCTCCTTTTCGTGAACGGCAGGAATCAGCCTATACCTGGTGCCCAGGTGCTCACTACGGGGCGATATGAGTTTAAGAAACCCGTCTGCGATTCAACGTTTACGAAATAGCCCGCAGGGATGAGTTCGTAAACACCCAAAATGGAGCTTGGTCCCCGCCAAAGTACCAAGCCGGCAGCCCGCCGCGCAGGCAGGCCAAAACCGCCACTTTTTCAAGACGGCTCTTATAACACTTGTTATGTTAAGGGACAAAAGGAAGAAACAAAAGGGAAAAATAGCACTTCCCCACTGCCTCCTAAATCCTATTGGGTACTAGCCCGCTATGTGTGCCGGGAGGACCGGCACGAAGTCGTCAAAGACCTCGTAGCTGAGGATTTGATAGCGCCGGGCGTAAGCCCGCAGATGCACGGCAATAATTCGGTCCCTGGTGGCCCGTTCGGACCCCGGGGTGTACTCTATCACCAACATGCGCTTCTCGGCCTCCTGAGCAAGCAGAAAATGGCACGGAATGGCTTGTTGTTCGGCCTCGGTGAGGTGAACCGCATTTTCCGGTTTGAGAATGACGAGTTCGAGGTAAATCTTTTGCCGCATGAGTGAGGGGCTTAAACGGGCTTGGCCACTTTAGCCGCGACTAGGCCCAGCTTGACCAATAGCAGCCCCCCCGGATTGCGCGAGGCTTTGACCTTGCCTGTTTTCAGGTCGTGGTTGTAGCGGTTGACTTCCGTGACATGAGCCGCGCTGGCCAGGATGGTTTGCCGGTGCTTGGCATCGGTGATGCGCAGCTCGTCGAGGACGCGGGCGGCGTTGTCGAAATGGCTTTGCTGCACCCCCGGCACGGCCTGAGCCGTGGCCACTAGGTCGAAGGGAATGTTTTCGGCCAGCGCTTGCGATTTGACCGTGAACACGATGTTTTTGAAGGTTCTGACCCGCTTTTCGAGCTTGTAGCTGATGTGCAGTTCGGTGTGCTCGTTGATTTGCTTCACAGCTATATCCAGTACACTTTCCCGAAAATCCTTGATTTGCTTCATTTTCTCGTTGCCCTTATCATCGATTAGGCCGAGCATTTTTTTGAAGTCTTGAAGGTCGTATTTTTTGGTTTCGCCCAGGTCTTTCCACTGGCTGCAATGCTGGTAAATGCGCTTGGCGTACTTGCTTGAAAGGCGCAGCGCAGCAGCTAGACTGTAGGAGGTGAAGTTGTCTTTGAGTTCAAATAGGTAGGGTAGAATGTCCTCGGTTAGCTTGATTTCGATGATTCCTTGTCCTTTCAGGTATTCTACCCGCTGAAACATCCAGAGTTGTTTAACTCGCTCCGGGGTTTCTACTTCAAACATTCGGGAACCCATGCCTTCGGTTGCTTGCCGGAGGTATGGGAGATGGTACTGTTTCCCGGTCAGGGCAGCCAGCTCTTTGATTGGAAGCTCGTAGAGGCTCGTTTTTTGGTCCTTCCGTAGCCGGGAGATGATGAAGAACAACAGGTCTAATTGTAGTTCAGAGTAGTCATAACGGGCATTGGTCAGCGCGTTGTGTTGGCGAATTTCTAACTCCTTACTCATGGCTGACTAGCTGATTTAAGGGCAATTATACAGTGAAAAAGGGTAAACAACAAGGGTGTCTTTTAAAAGACCCTTTTCTCACGGATTAAAACCCTTTTTCAAACGGATTAAAACCCTTTTCTCACGGATTAAAACCCTTTTCTCACGGATTAAAACCCTTTTCTCACGGATTAAAACCCTTTTCTCGACTTTTTTCCATCTTCATAAAATATTGATGGTGTATAAGTTATAGCGCCTACTGTTGAGCCCTACAAATAGACAAAGCTTTACAAATACACCAATTGCTGTTCCCGCGCGAGAAAAAAAAGGCTTTTAGGGACTGCTCGGGGGTACAACGGCGCAAGAAAAACAAAAACAGCAAAGTCCTAGAAGCCAGTAACTTGCGCGCATTTTATAAACTGTATATTATTGGCAATCAACATTTTATGTACTTAAATGTCGGGCTTATGTACTGCTATGGGCTAGGGAGTGCGGGGGAGTGCTGAGGCAGCCGAAACGAGGGTAACTCAGGGAACAGGGCGACCAATGGGGCAGTGAGGAAGGAGAGGCGGGGCGGTTGTCAGGTGGCTAGGTGGTCAGAAAACGGCGGTAGGCAGGGGGGCAGGGACGACGGTGGCCACCAAGAGTTGGGAGGAAGCGAGGGGTGAGACAAAGACGAGCTGCGGGAGGGGCATCGGTCAGGGGCAAGCAAAAAAGGAGTGGGCGGTATTGCGCGGGCGGGTGAGAGCACGTACCTTAGTAGCCCGTTCAGAAGTCGTTCTTGCGTTTTCGCAAGATGTGTTTGCTGAATCGCGCTTCGCGCAATCAGCAAACCCGTTCGCCCGTTGGGCTCACTACACTTGCCCCTTCGGGGGACTCGCCATGGAAGAACTAACGCCCCCCGATTCCACTCCCCACCGCCCCCGGAAAGGTGGCCGCAAGCCCGGCCTGCTGGCCGACAAGCAGCGCCACGTCGTGAGCGTCCGGCTCACGGACGCGGAGCACGAGCGCCTGACCACAGAGGCCGAACGGTACCGGCTCAGCCAGGGCGAGGTGTTGCGGTCGGTGTGGCTCCAACAGGACACGGCCACCAAGCTGGCGGCCCCGCCGACCCCGGAGCAGGCCCGCCAACTGGCGCAGCTCGCCGGCATGGCCGCGAACCTGAACCAGCTCACCAAGCTGGCGCACCTGGGCCAGGACCAGCGCACCGGGGCGACCACGGTACTCGGTCAGATGCACCATCTGTTGAAGCGTCTGATGGGCGAGGCGTCGTGATTGGCAAGGTGAAGGTGAACCAGTCGTTCGGGGCGATGTGCCGGTACGTGCTCCAGGAAAAGACCCCCGACAAAGGGGCCGAGGTGCTGGCCGCGCACGGGGTACGCACGGACAGCGCCGCGCACATGGCAGCCGACTTCGATGCGGTGCGGGCCATGCGCCCCGGACTAGGGAAGGCCGTGCTGCACGTCGCGCTGGCGTTTCCGGTCGAGGAAAAGGAGAAGGTGACCAACGAAGTGATGGGCCGCATTGCCCAGGACTACCTAAAGGGGCTGAAAATCGACCCGGAAAACACGCAATGGGCCGTGGTGCGCCACCAGGACAAGACCCACCCGCACCTGCACCTGGTGGTAAACCGGGTGGATTTGGACGGGCAGACGGTGAGCGACCAGTTCATCCGCTCGCGCAGCGTGGACGTGTGCAAGGGCATCGAGCAGGACTACGGCTTGATAGTGGCCGACCAGGTGGGCCGCCAGCAGGCCCGCGAAATCGGGCCGACCCCGGCCCAGGAGAAGGCCACGACCCCGAAAGAGCAGCAGTCGGCTGAGTGGAGCCGCGCCCGGCAGGAGATTGGCCGCGCCCTGAGCTACACGGCAGGCCAGGCCCGCAGCTTTGACGAGCTGCGCGAGGCCCTACGGCCCCGCGGCATTGAGGTGGAGCTGACCCGGCGCAAGGACGGGAGCCCGGCCGGGGTGGTGTTTGCGCAGGACGGGCACCGGGTAAAGGGCAGTCAGGTGGGCCGCGAATACAGCGCGGGGAATCTGGAAACTGGCTTTGCCCAGGTCCGGGAGCTAGGCCCGGCCCAGACGTGGCAGCAGGCGGGCCAGGACTACGCGCTGGCCAAGCTGGCGGCTGAGTACGGCCAGGCCAAGGGGCAGCAGGCCAGCAAGGAGCCGGGCAAGCAGCAGTCCCGCGGCTTTGAGATGGGGGATTAACTTTTCAGCAACGACTTATGCAAGAGCTATTTCAAGATATTAACGCGTTGCGCCGAGGCATCGAGGCGCTGAATAAGCGCAGCCTGGAGCAGGGTCAGCCGGTGAGCCGCGCCGAGCTGGACGAGGTGCTGGCCAAGGTGAAGCAGGAAGTGCGGTTTACCATCGACTACAAAGGCATTGCGGAGGCGATTCAGCCGCACCTGACCACGCCGGCCAAGGTCGAAACGACGCTCACCACGGGCACGGCACAGCTGCAGCAGGTGATTGCTCAAATTCCGCGCAGCGTGCCCGTGGCGGGCGAGGTGTGGGGCTTTACCAGTATGCGGCTGGCGTTCGCCACCCTGGTGTTCGTCCTTGGGCTGATATGCCTGAGCACCTACCTGTGGAAGGAAAAAGGGGTTGCCGAGGCGCAGGCCGCGACGCTTCAGCAACAGCGGGCCGAGGGGCAAGCCAATCTGGATTGGCTGTCCAAGGGCTACCTCGACCTGAAACGGGACAACCCGAAGGCCGCGAGCAAGTATTTCCCGCCCGGCCGCTAACCGGTTTTACGTACTGTGAACGACCGTTTACAACACGTAAAATGGGCTACTCGGCTTATTTAAGTCACCGTTTCGTTAAACTTTATTAGCTCGCTGGCTAAATTCACGACGGCGAATTCTGCGTGCCTTAGATTGAGCTGCGCCCCGGTACCGTTTGCCGTTGCCACATGCTTATCATCTTCCGCCAATCCACCCATGCGCGAACGAATTGCCCGTCGTAAAGACCTGATTCCCAAAATCAAGCCCGGCTCTTTCCTGGTAGTCCCCTTGGCTCCGGGCTACTACACCTACGCCCGTAAGCTGGAAGGACTCGGGGGGTTCGCGTTCTATGAGCTCCTGACCACGGAGCCTATCACCGACTTAGCTGCTATTGCGGAAACCCCCGTGCTGCTGAATGCTCCTGTGATGACGCTCGATGCCCCCAATTGGCCCGTGGTAGGCCACTTGCCCTTGGAAGCGGGCTGGCCCGGCATTAAGTATGCTTGGAAGGCCGAACCCCAACCGCTATTTGAGGAGTCGTCGAAAGAACTCATTTTTCAGCCAAACACCGCGTTCTTTTTGGGCAAGTACGTGGACAATGCGCCCATTTTCACCCCGGCGGAGCCAGATACGCTCCGGGGGTTGCCGCGCCAGTCGCTCTATGAGCCGGAGTTTATAGAGGACAAGCTTCGGCTCCACCACGGGCTCCTGCCCACCGGGGAACGGATTGCCCCGCTGCCCCTTACGCAGCAGCCGCTGTGGTAGAGCGCTTTACAGCGGTCGCTTAATCCCTCCTTTTCGTGAACGGCAGGAATCAGCCTATACCTGGTGCCCAGGTGCTCACTACGGGGCGATATGAGTTTAAGAAACCCGTCTGCGATTCAACGTTTACGAAATAGCCCGCAGGGATGAGTTCGTAAACACCCAAAATGGAGCTTGGTCCCCGCCAAAGTACCAAGCCGGCAGCCCGCCGCGCAGGCAGGCCAAAACCGCCACTTTTTCAAGACGGCTCCTATAACTGAGATTATGTAAAGGGACAAAAGCAAGAAACAAAAGGGAAAAAATTATACTTCCCCACTGCCCCTAAAATCTTATTTGGCATAGTGGAAGCGGCATTGCAGCACGTACACTAGGTCGGCCTCAAAGCGGTAAATCAGCCGGTGCTCCCCGCTGATGCGGCGCGACCAGAAGCCGGCGAAATCGTGTTTGAGGGGTTCGGGCTTGCCCGTGCCGGTAGTGGGGGTGCGCAGGCATTCTTTGAGCAGCGCCCGAATCTTGCGGGCCATTGCTTTGTCCGTGTCGAGCCAGTACTGAAAGTCCTCCCAGGCGGCGGCGTCCCAGCTCAGCGTCATATGGTGGCCGGCAGCTCGTGGGTTTCCCGCTGGCCCCGGCGGTCGCGGGCCAGGGCCGCGTACAGGCGTTCGGCGTTGGCCGGCGAGGACAGCAGGTGCGCGGTTTCATCCAGGGGGGCGGCTTTGGCGGCCTGGCCCCGGAGCTTGACAAAGGGCAGGTTGCGCAGCAGCTCCAACAGGAAGTCAGCGCGGTTATCGGGGATTTCGAGCGTGATTTTCATCGGGACAAAGGTACGAATTAGGTGGTAGGGGCTTCAAAAGGGCATCTCGTCATCATCGAAAGTTGGGCGAGAGAAGTGGGGGAGCGGCTCAACTGGCACGGGCGCCGGAGCCGGGGGCAAAGGGGACCGCCGGGCACGTTCGCGCAACAGGGCTTCGGCGTAGTCATAGGCCGAGTAAGCGGTTTCGGTGGGGTCAAGGACCGTGTTGGGAACCGCTAATTTTCCCGCCAGTAAGCCATTAAGGGCATAGGCGGCGAAGTAATCCAGCAGCGAATGCTCGCCCTCGGCAGGGGATGGAATCGGCAGAGGTAGGGGCGTACTAGGTTCAGAGGCGGGGGCGAACAGCTCCGCTGGTGGTCCGGTAAGGCCGGGAGGGGGAAAGAAGTCATCTGCAGCCGTCTGATAAGAACGCTTTGGGGGGCGTCCAGCGGCTTTTTTTGCAGGTTTGGCGGAGTTTCCAGATGAGCGGTTGGCGGGGCGGGGCATGGGCAGGCGGATTATTTGACTCCTAAAATACCGGCCGTGTAGCTGCCAAGGTTCTGTATCTCTCCGTTTTTTTGCCTCAACTGCACTTGGTAGAGTCGTTTGGCAATTTCGGCGGAGCCATGAGCCTTGATAGCCAATACCGCTTGGTCTTTGCGCAGCTTAAACTCATTGACCATCCGGCCGAACAGGGCTGTTTCTTGTTCGTTATAATCGATTTCGGTTGTCTTAGGGGTGTAGATGATGGTAAATTCTAGCTCTACCACCTTCCTTCCTCGCTTGATTTCGCGGTAGGTGAAGGCTAAGTCGGTAGCTGTATTGATTTCTTCGGCAGGCTTGAGCACGTTGGCTTTAAAGTCAGCGTAGAGCGTGTATTTCTCCTTGCCGGTAGCGTTATCGATTAGCCCAAGTTGCAGCTTAATGGCATCCAGCGAGACACGAAACGACTTGTCCGGCAAGTTTTTGTACATGGAAAAAATCTCGTACAACCGCTTGGCATAAATGCTATTAAGGGTAATAGCGAGGTCAAGTTGGAAGGTTGTAAAATGCGATTTTAGGTACCCATAAAACGGTCTGATTGTCGGGTCTACTCCAATTTCAAGGGTGCCGGTACCTTTCAGATAGCGAACGGAGGAAAAGAAATGGGTTTGAAGTAGGTCGCCACCGGGCAAATCGGCTTCCAAGACACGGCCCAACATTTTTTTGGTCACGTCCCGCAGCCGGTCATACTTGATTTCGTCGCCTGTTCGATGTTGCAGCTCAGTGATGGAAACATAGTAGAGCTGGCCAGGCAGGTCGGTTGGCTTCATCTCCCGCATAGCCAAGTAGAGCAGGTTCTTTTCCATCTTGGTCAACTCATACCGCGCCGAGGTTATGATGTTGGATTGTGCTAGGATGGGAGACGTATCAAAATCTTCATTTTTCATAGGAGAAACCATTTTAGGAACGTTTCGCAAATGTATGAGCTATTATTATTAGGCTCATAATAAACGACATAATAAACGGACATTTCCTCATAGTTAATCATGGGGTTGACGGACATTTCCTCATAGTTGACGGACATTTCCTCATAGTTCAGAGAGGTAAACTCAGCCCTTGACGGACATTTCCTCATAGTTGACGGACATTTCCTCATAATAGATTGGATAACTGATTGATTGTCAAGGGCATTTTTTGCTAATATTTGAATATCTTGGTAAATAGTAAAAAAAAAAAAATCACAAATTTTGTCGCGTGCGAGTTTATCCACAAAAAAGGCTTTTAGGGCTCGTCCGGTTAGGCCCAAGCAGCCACAACAAAAAGAAACAAAAACCAAAGCTCTAGAAGCCAGTAACTTGCGAGTATTCAGAAAAACATATATTATTGGTAATCAATAGTTTATAACCTTTATTGTCGAGCTTATGTACTGCTATGGGCTTGGGAATGCTACGGCCGAAGAAACGGGAGCAGCTCAGGGAACAGACTGAGCAGAGGGGCAATGGGGAAGCAGCAACAGGAGCCAGGCAAAGGGAGCAGGACTAGGTGGGAGCTGGTTGAAGAGTGCAACAGGTGGCCAGGGCGAGGGAGGCAGGAGGGTGAGGGGAGGAAGTACCAGGAGCAGTCGGTAGAGAGGCACAAGAGAAAGGGAAGCGGGGGGTTGCGCGTGTGAGAGGGAGCTTGTACCTTGTGGGCTGTTCGGGAGCTGTTCGGGCATCGTTCAACGGTTTTCGCAAGATGTGTTTAGTGAATCGCGCTTCGCGCAATCCCCTAAACCCGGTCGCCCTCCGGGCTCCCTATATCTTGCTACGCTTTTCTTCCCTTTTGTTCCTTACTTGACGTGCTTATGTCCACTCCTGAGCAGCCCACTCCTACTCCCTACCGCCCCCGTAAAGGTGGCCGCAAGCCCGGCCCGCTGGCGGAGAAGCAGCGCCACGTCGTGAGTGTCCGGCTGACGGACGCGGAGCACGAGCGCCTGACCCAAGAGGCCGAACGGTACCAGCTCAGCCAGGGTGAGGTGTTGCGGTCGGTGTGGCTCCAACAGGACACGGCCACGAGGCTGGCGGCCCCGCCGACCCCGGAGCAGGCCCGGCAACTGGCGCAGCTCGCCGGCATGGCCGCGAACCTGAACCAGCTGACCAAGCTGGCGCACCTGGGCCAGGACCAGCGCACGGGGGCCACGACGGTGCTGGGGCAGATGCACCACCTGTTGAAGCGCCTGACAGGCGAGGCGTCATGATTGGGAAGGTGAAGGTGAACCAGTCGTTTGGGGCGATGTGCCAGTACGTGCTGCAGGAAAAAATCCCCGACAAGGGAGCCGAGGTGCTGGCCGCGCACGGGGTACGCACGGATAGCGCCGCGCACATGGCGGCGGACTTCGACGCGGTGCGGGCCATGCGCCCCGGGTTGGGCAAGGCCGTGCTGCACGTCGCGCTGGCGTTTCCGGTCGAGGAAAAGGAGCAGGTGACCAACGAAGTGATGGGCCGCATTGCCCAGGACTACCTAAAGGGGCTGCACATCGACCCGGAGAACACGCAATGGGCCGTGGTGCGGCACCAGGACAAGACCCACCCGCACCTGCACCTGGTGGTGAACCGGGTGGATTTGGACGGGCAGACGGTGAGCGACCAGTTTATCCGCTCGCGCAGCGTGGACGTGTGCAAGGGCATCGAGCAGGCGTACGGGCTGATCGTGGCCGACCAGGTGGGCCGCCAGCAGGCCCGTGAAATCGGCCCGACCCCGGCTCAGGAGAAGGCCACGACCCCGAAAGAGCAGCAGTCAGCCGCGTGGAGCCGTGCCCGGCAGGAGATTGGCCGCGCCCTGAGCTACACGGCGGGCCAGGCCCGCAGCTTTGACGAGTTGCGCGAGGCCCTTCGCCCCCGCGGCATCGAGCTGGCGCTGACCCGGCGCAAGGACGGGAGCGCGGCCGGGGTGGTGTTCGAGCAGGACGGGCACCGGGTGAAGGGCAGCCAGGTAGGCCGCGAGTACAGCGCGGGCAATCTGGAAACGGGCTTTGCTAAAGCCCGCGAGTTGGGCCACGACCCGGCCCAGGCGTGGCAGCAGGTGGGCCAGGACTACGCGCTGGCCAAGCTGGCGGCCGAATACGCCCAGGCTAAAGAACGGCAGGCCCAGCAGCAGAAGGGCAAGCAGCAGTCCCGAGGCTTGGGGATGGGGGATTAACTTTTATCTAACGACTTATGCAAGAGCTACTGCAAGATATTAACGCGTTGCGCCGGGGCATCGAGGCGCTGCACAAGCGCAGCTTAGAGCAGGGCCAGCCGGTGAGCCGGGCCGAGTTGGATGAGGTGCTGGCCAAAGTAAAGCAGGAAGTGCGGTTTACCATCGACTACAAGGGGGTAGCCGAGGCGATTCAGCCGCACCTAGCCACGCCCGCCAAGGTCGAAACGACGCTCACCACGGGCACCGCGCAGTTGCAGCAGGTGATTGCCCAAATTCCGCGCAGTGTGCCCGTTGTGGGCCAGGTGTGGGGCTTTACCAATGGGCGGCTAGCAATGGGGGTGATTACGCTGGTTTTGAGCCTGCTCTGTCTGAGTTTCTACTCGTGGCAGGAAAAAGGGATTGCCGAGGCGCAGGCGGCGATGCTTCAGCAGCAGCAGGCCCAGCAGAAGGCCACGCTGGAGTGGTTGTCCAAGGGCTATGTTGACCTAAAGCGGGACAACCCGAAGGCCGTGCAGAAGTATTTCCCGCCCGGTAGCTAGCCCGTTTTACATACTGTGAACGACCGTTTGCAGTATGTAAAAGGGCTCATAGGCTTTTTTAAATCACTGATTTGCTGAACCGGGCTTATTCGATGGTCCCTGCTGCCAATGCGTGGAGATACGTCCCTACGCGGTTCCGCACCGTCCCCAGCGTCATATCCAGCACGACGACCTGCTCAATGGCACCAGCAGCACCAGCGGTAAAGAGGGCACACCAGAGAGCTTCTTCGACCGTTTGGTCCCAGGTCGTAAGCACCAGATGGGGCGGCTGATAACGCCCTTCAACTTCCCGAATGACGATTTCGTCGTCGAGCACGTCGTGCGCCCACTCACTTGCCGCACCGGCCGTGCACACCAGGGCCACGTCCCGCTGCAGCAACTCCGCAGCCACCTCCTCCAAACAGGGCATTTCCTTCTCGTCGAGGAACAGTACGCACGCCCAGTTGCGGTGGGGCAGGTGGTCCCGCCAAGAAGCGTCGGAGTGGTACTCCACGTAGGAGACCAAACGGTCGTTGAAGTGCATTTGAGAACAATGAGAAAGGCCTGCTCCAAGTCATTTGATTGGGGCTGACCGAAAGATAGCCCGATGGAAGCCTCCTCGTTTTAACTTTCGGACCGTTTTAGTGAACCTGACTCCCTGAAGTAAGGGAAGGCCTATCTTTCCCGTGATGCCACGCTTTCTATTTATTCTGATGGTCGGCCTGATAACCGTACCTGCATGGGGCCAAGTGCCCCCGACAACGCGGCGTGCCCAGATGCGCGACAGCCTACAGCGGGCGTTCGAGCAAGAACCCCCGGTCATTCGCGTAGCATACTCCCACAATTGGCAACGCGGGCTCGACTCCATACCCGTGGCGCTGTTCGTTACGCACCGGGGGCGCCCGGTTGCGGTACGTGCCGTCGCAGGCCAAGGGTTCTTGTTGCCCCCAGGGGCCGGGGATTCGCTGGCGTTAGGCGTAAAGGTGAATGGGCACGTGCAGTGGTTCGACCCAGTACCGGCCCGCTACTTTGCCTACGGGGCTGCGGTCACGTTTGGCTACGTCGACCGCGCCCACCTAAGAAAACCGGTCCGTACCGACGAAGACGGGTGGGAAATGGACGAGGAAGTGCGACTCGTGCGCGAACCGCTGGAGCGACAGCACTGGCGCCGGGCCAAAGGACTGTTAGGGGTGCGCTACCAAATCATTTTACCTCGGGTGTACGGCGACGGCACGGTCCGCACCACGACCGTACCCGTCTTTCGAAAATAACGCTCCTTTCGGTGAACGGTAGGAATCAGCCCATACCTAGTGGCCAACTGGCCACTGTGGCGCAGAGTGAGTTTACAAAACCCGTCTACGATTCAAAGTTTACGAAACAGCCCAAAGGGATGAGTTTCGTAAACGCCCAAAATGGAGCCTGATTCCCCGCCAAAGTACCACGCCGACAGCACCCCGCGCAGGAGGGCCAAAACCGCCACGATTCCAAGAACGGGGATATAACTATTGTTATGTTAAGCAACTATTTCCAGAACTAGAGGGAAAAAGTATCTCTCCCTACTGCCCCTAAAATCCTACTTGTCCAGATTGCTGAGGTGAGTTAGAATTAGGTCCAGCTTCCGATCAACACCAGCCA
>MWWF01000159.1_pt1 | contig 12810 bp, 12 predicted proteins | sample 1047351 | NCBI WGS metagenome assembly MWWF01 (sample SAMN06349970, study PRJNA376086) | soil metagenome | isolation source: MGM-3 sample Antarctic (ecotone) soil | place: Antarctica
GTATAAACTGGATGATAAATATTTGATCTGTGCAAGCCCTGAGAGATTTTTAACCAAAAAAGGAAACTCCATTTTTTCGCAGCCCATGAAAGGAACAATAAAAAGAAACCTGGATGATGAAGTTGATGATGAAAAATTGAAAAAGGAATTGAAAGGAAGTGCAAAAGACAAGTCGGAAAATGTAATGGTGGTGGACATGGTAAGAAATGATCTTACCAAAATTTGCAAAAATGCTTCGGTGAAAGTTGATGAATTGTTTGGCGTTTATACCTATCCTCATGTCCATCAAATGATTTCAACCATCAGCGGAGAATTGAAAGATGAAATAAAGTTTTCTGAAATCATTGAAGCCACATTTCCCATGGGTTCTATGACGGGTGCGCCAAAGCACAGAGTGATGCAGTTGATTGATGAATATGAAGCTTCGGCAAGAGGAATTTTTTCAGGTTCTGTTGGCTATATCAATCTGCAAGGCGATTTTGATTTTAATGTTGTTATCAGGAGCATTATGTACAATGCAACTGCAAAATATTTATCCTACCAGGTTGGCTCAGGCATTACTTTTTACAGCGAACCCGAAAAAGAATGGGAAGAATGTTTGTTGAAAGGCGAAGCCATAAAAAAAGTGCTGACTTCTTAGCCAGCACTAATTGATATATTGATTCTTGTCTCTTGATTCTTGTACCTTATTCCCTTTTATCTTGTTGCCGTACTAACCAGCAAACGAACAGACTGCTCTAAGATCTGCGGCTTATTAGATTGAAATGAAGTCATCATATCATTTGGTAAACGCAGCTCATAACTTCCGTTGGCAGATAATTGCTTATCAAAGTTTGGATTAAAGCGGTTGAATTCATTCATTACCATTCCTATAATTTGCGTAATGGCGATGGAGTTGTATTTACCTGTGATGTTGAGCACAGTGCTGTTAGAATCTAAAACCGGCGTTAAATAAGAAGCAAAAACAAAGTTTTCATTTTCCTTTTTTGTAGAAGTAGTTACGCCGCCATTACCTTCCATTATATAATGTGTGGCAATAAACTTCTTTACATGGTTTCTTGATTCGGCAGGAAGATGATATTGCAGATCCCAAAAATTGCGGCTACCACTTTTTCTGATGGCTGCATTTACATTTCCTGGTCCTCCGTTGTACGCAGCAATCACCAAAAGCCAATCGCCATAAGTATTGTAAAGATCGGAGAGGTAATGGGCAGCGGCACGGGTGCTTTTTGTAAAATCTCTTCTTTCATCAACCGACTGGCTTACTTTTAATCCAAGCTCTCTTGCAGTTTGTGCCATAAATTGCCATGGACCGGCAGCACCAACACGGGAAGTGGCAGATGTTTTTAAATCAGACTCAATCACTGCTAAATATTTAAGTTCAATGGGCAAATCGTATTGAGCAAACACTGTATTGATCTTGTCAAAAAAAGGTTTGCCCCAGCCTTTCATTTTCATCAGCCTGTCGCTTTCGCTTTCCATATAATCCTGAACAAAAGAAATTGCTTTTGGGTTCAGGGTATGAATGCTTGCATTGACATCAGCATTTTCAAAAAGATTTTTAAATCCTTCTTTCGGATCGGTTTTCTTATAGGTTGAATCGTTCAACGGAATAGTAACAGTGGAAGCACCGCCTTGTTGTGGAACTTCTGTTGTATATCCCTCAAGGGTAAAACAGAAAAGGCAGGGAGCTAACAATAAAAGTTTGTTCATCACAAAATTTTTAAAAGGTTAAGCCAAAATCACACGGGTATCTTACTCTCTTTTATTGTTGCATCATTTGATGCGAAAAGCGTTGCAAAGATACCTCATTCAGCGGAGACGAGAGGACTTGCAGACCGAAAGGAAGGTTAGAGGAATGTTTAAATAGTGGTAAAGAAACTGCTGCAATACCAACAAGGTTGGCAAAGACCGTAAAGATGTCTCCGGCATACATAGCTAAAGGATCTTTATTTACTTCACCAATTTTATAAGCAGGTTTTGGCGAATTGGGGGCAATAATAAAATCAAAATCTTTAAATATCAGGTCAGTCTGCTTTTTTAATTCATGACGCACTTGTTGAGCTTTGGTGAAATAAGCATCAAAATAACCAGTACTCAAAACGAAGCTGCCCAACATAATGCGGCGCTTTACTTCAGTTCCGAAACCTTCTGTCCGGTTGTTTTGATAAAATTGAGAAAGGCTATTTGCTTTTTTTTGAGATTGATAACCATACCTGGCGCCATCGTAACGGGCAAGGTTGGAAGATGCTTCTGCAGTAGTAAGTATATAATAAGCTGGAACAATAAAATCGGTTAAAGGAAAATTTACAGGCTTCACTGTATGACCCTGTTCTTGTAATTTTTTTATTTGATTTTTTATCCGAGAAGCTATTTCAGCATCAATGGAAGAATGTTCTATCCATTCGGGAAAATAAGCAATGGAATATTTTTTTTCTTCTGTTAGATATGTTACTGATTCAGGTAAAGATTGAATGGCCGTACTGTCGAAATTATCCGGCCCTGCAATGACTTCTAAAATTTTAGATGCATCTTCAATTGAGTTTGATAAAATGCCAATCTGGTCAAATGAAGAACCATAAGCTATCAACCCGTGCCTTGAAACCCTTCCATAACTAGGCTTGTAGCCAACCACGCCGCAAAAATCTGCAGGCAGGCGAACGGAACCGCCGGTATCACTTCCCAAAGAAGCCATGCACAATCCAGCTTTTACAGCGGCAGCGCTTCCACCAGAAGAACCACCGGGAACATGAGCTTTCTTATTTGGATTTAATACCAAACCATAAAAAGAGTTTTCATTTGTAGAGCCCATTCCAAACTCGTCACAATTTTGCCTGCCAATGATGATGGCTCCTTGCTCCAATAATCTTTCAACTGCAGTTGCAGAATATAAAGAAGTAAAGTCTTTCAGCATTTTTGATCCTGCCGAAGCTTTATGGCCTTTGTAGCAAATGTTATCCTTTATTCCGATAACAACGCCATGCAATTTCCCTTTGAATGATTGACTGTCTAACTCAGAGGATCTTTGCAAAGCTTCATCTTTAAAAACTTCTATAAATGCATTGAGGTGTTGGGCTTTTTCTATAGCAGATAGATAGTGTTGCACTGCCTGTACACACGAAGTGCTGCCGTTTTTTAAATTGGCATGATACTGCTCAATGGAAGTAAAAGAAAACAAAGTAAACCTTAGTAATGGCTAAGGGTGAAAAATTAAGAGTTAGTAGATGTTGAAGTTGGCTTCTGCTCTTTTTCATTTCCACTTTCTTCAATTTCTTTGCGAACGTTATTCTTGGCATCTGTAAATTCTCTCATGCCGCGACCAAGGCCACGCATTAATTCAGGAATTTTTTTACCTCCGAATAAGAGAAGAACAATAATAAGAATGATCAGAATCTCATTAAAACCTAATGGGCCCATACAACGGTATTTTTAAATAAAAAATAAGATGGTAAAGGTATTGGAAATAAGAACTGCCTGGAAAGTAAGTTTGTTTTATTTACAATAAAAAAGCGTCCTGCCTGGGAAAGAACGCTTTATAAAAAGTTCAGTGATCTTATTTAGCCAGATGTTCGATGGCTCTTTTCTTTTCCTGGATTCTTGCACTTTTACCGCTGCGTTCACGTTGGTAAAAGATTTTAGCCCTTCGAACGCGGCCAATTTTGTTTACTACAATTGATTCAACATTAGGGGAAAAGAACGGGAAAAGCCTTTCAACACCAATGCCGTCAGATATTTTACGCACAGTGAAAGTGGCAGTGGTGCCTTCGCCCTGGCTTTTAATAACATCTCCACGGAAGGACTGGATCCTTTCTTTACTTCCTTCAATGATCTTATAATTTACAGTGATATTGTCACCGGCTTTAAACTTAGGAAAGTCTTTTTTGCCTGTTAATTGTTCGTGTACAAAGGCAACTGCAGCGTTCATAATTCAAAATTTTAGTTCCGAAAAATTCGGGTGGCGAAGGTAAGGGAAAGAATGTAATTAGAAAGTAGGAATTCGAATTTGTAAAGTTTTATGAAGTTCAAATTTTCGATTCCAGCATTCTTTTAAAAATTACCTCGCAACGTTCACTGCTCTTTTCTCTCTTATTACAGTGACTTTAATCTGTCCAGGAAAGGTCATTTCAGTTTGTATTTTTTGTGCAATTTCAAATGACAATCTTTCACTGTCCTGGTCAGTTACTTTATCTGCTTCCACAATTACTCTTAATTCACGTCCGGCCTGGATTGCATAAGCTTTTTCAACACCATTATATGCCTGCGCTAAATTTTCAAGGTCTTTAATACGTTGCAGGTATTGCTGCATAATTTCCCTTCTTGCTCCTGGCCTTGCTCCACTGATGGAGTCGCAAGCCTGAACAATAGGAGAGATAACAAACTGCATTTCCATTTCATCGTGGTGAGCACCGATGGCGTTGACAATGGCAGGCTGCTCGCCATATTTTTCAGCTAGTTTCGCTCCCAGCAATGCATGGCTTAATTCACTTTCTTCATCGGGTACTTTACCAATATCATGTAAAAGACCTGCCCTTTTTGCCAGCTTTGGATTCAAACCTAACTCAGAAGCCATGATAGCGCAAAGGTTAGCTACCTCGCGGCTGTGCATCAATAAATTTTGTCCGTAAGAAGAACGGAAACGCATTTTACCAACTAATCTTACCAACTCTTTATGCAAACCATGAATGCCTAATTCAATAACAGTGCGTTCGCCAATTTCCATGATCTGCTCTTCCAACTGGCGTTTTGTTTTTTCAACCACTTCCTCAATTCTTGCAGGGTGAATGCGGCCATCTGAAACTAATCTTTGCAAAGAAAGTCGGGCAATTTCCCTGCGAAACGGATCGAAGCAGGAAAGAATGATAGCTTCAGGTGTATCATCAACAATAAGGTCAACACCGGTTGCAGCTTCTATTGCACGAATATTTCTTCCCTCACGTCCAATTATTTGGCCTTTGATTTCATCTGTTTCCAAATTAAAAACAGTGATGGCATTTTCTATGGCTTGTTCAGAAGCGACACGCTGAATAGATTGAATAATAATTTTACGGGCTTCCTTATTAGCTTTTTGTTTGGCATCGTCAATAATTTCCTGTTGAATACCAATGGCTCTTGATTGCGCTTCCTGTTTCAGCCCTTCTACTAACTGAGCCTTTGCTTCTTCTGCAGTAAGACCAGAGATTTTTTCTAAGCGGCGTGTATGTTCTTCCTGATGTTTTTCTAATTCGGTCTGCTTTATATTCACCACTTCAATCTGGCGATTGAGGTTTTGCTTGATGGCATCATTTTCTTTTACCTGCCTTTCAAGCTGTTCTGTTTTTTGATTAATAGCCAGTTCTTTTTGCTTTACACGATTCTCGCCTTCACCTACTTTTCGGTTGCGCTCCATTACATCTCTGTCGTATTCACTCTTAAGCTGAACAAATCTTTCTTTGGCTTCTAATTCTTTTTCTTTTTTTAGTGTTTCTGCTCTTAACTGGGCTTCTTTTAATAAAGACTGTGATTGTAATTCTGCTGCTTCAACTTTTTTGCTAGTGTCTTTTGCAAAGATGAATTTACCCGCTATAATGCCGGCTACTAAGGCGGCGATAGCTGCAATTATTGTAATTATGTTGGGGTCCATTTCTCAGGGGTTTAAAAATTTTGATGTTGATATTGTTGTAATGATTTGTCATACTGCTTTGGCAGGTAGGTTGGCGAAGATACAAAACCGAAAGTATTTTAGTTAAACTGTAATACGGTTGATGAATGGTAAGTTTTTTCTTGCCCAATTTGCCTAAACTTGCATTTCAACTCTTCTCATGAAAAAATTATTGTTTTTATTGTTGCTACCCGCTGCGTCGTTTGCACAAACCGGTGCAAAAGAATTTAAAATAAAAGGTGAAATGAAAATGCTGAAGCCTGTTGACTGGGTTTACCTGCGTTATAATTCAGGAAGCGAATCTGTAACAGACAGTATACAATTAAAAAATGGCGGATATAAGTTTGAAGGAAAGATTGCAGAGCCAACACTTGCCACATTGATTGTAAAATACCTTCCTACAGCAGGAGAGGAGAAAGCAAAAAGAGAATCTTTCCAAATTTTCCTTGAGCCTGTAGAAATGGAAGTGATGAGTAAAGATTCTTTAAAGATCACTTCAGTTATTGGTTCCGGCGCCAATGTTGATTATTCAGAATTGATTAAACAACAAACTGCTTATAATGAAAGATTAGAACCATTATATAAATCTTATTCAGAAGCAAGCAAGCAAAAAGATAAAGCGGCAATGGATAAAATTGAAACTGCGATTGATGAAATTGATAAAGAAATGAAAGAGAAAGTTTTTGTTTCTTTTTTAAAATCTCATTCAAATTCGGTAGCAGCTATGTATGCTTTGAAGCAATATGCTGGTTGGGAAATTGATCCTGCCAAAGTTGAACCTTTGCTCAATGGTTTACCCGCTTCAACACAAGGCTGGCCTTCTGCTATAACTTTAAAAGAACAGGTTGCAATTGCTAAAAAAACTGCAATGGGGAATATGGCAATGGATTTTACGCAAGCAGATACTTTATGCAATCCTGTTTCTCTTTCATCTTTCAAAGGCAAATATGTGTTGGTTGATTTTTGGGCAAGCTGGTGCGGACCTTGCCGCAGAGAAAATCCAAATGTGGTAAAAGCCTTCAATACTTATAAAAATAGAAATTTCACCATTCTTGGGGTGTCACTTGACCAGCCGGATGCAAAAGAAAAATGGCTGGCAGCCATTCATAAAGATGGATTGACATGGACGCAAGTGAGTGATTTGAAATATTGGGATAATGCTGTGGCAAAACAATATGCGATCAGGGCTATTCCTCAAAACTTTTTAATTGACCCGAGCGGAAAGATTATTGGAAAAAATTTAAGCGGCGAAGATTTGGTGAATAAGTTGGAAGAGGTTCTTCCTAAATAATTTGAAACTATAATTAAGAAGCCGTTACATTTTTGTAGCGGCTTTTTTGTTAGAGGTAAGTGGTTTAAATTTCCTGGTCAATTTATTTTAGAAACAATTAGAAAAAATTGATAACGAAATAAGTATCATTAACATGAAAGTCAATTCCAGATTTAGTGAAATAAATATCAGTTTGTGTAAAAAATTGAATAAAGAAAATAAATCACTGACATAAATAAGGTTCAAAAATTTATCAATATTAATTTTCCAAAGCCCCATCAATCATTTTCTCCAAAGTTTGCAAACGGCTGGTAACATTGTCCATGTTAACCACATTAGAAATAGCGGCGTTCTGTTCTGTAGCAAACCAAACTAAAACCATGGCAATATAATCCTGCATGTCTTTGCCGGCGAAATGCGTTTTAAATTCCATCATTTTATCGTTGATGGTCTTTACGGTTTTGCGTACTACTTCTTCATCTTTTGGATTAATGCGGACACGGTAGGTACGGTCACCAATGAGAAGATTTGTTGGTATGAGGTCTTTGTCGCTCATAGCTTATTGACTTAAAAATGAAATGCACTTATCCACTTCTTTAATGTACTGGTTGATCTTTCTTTCAAAATCTTTTTTGTCCTTTTCATTCATATCGCCGGAAGAGATCTTTAAAATATTAACCTGTTGCTGGTATTCTTCAAGCTTTTGTTGTGTTGCCTTTTCTTTTGTATTTGCCTGTTGCAAGTCCTCTTTTAATTTTTCATTTTCTCTTTGCAGTCGATTGTGTTGCTTCAACAATTGCTGCAGCTTTTCGTTAAGAATATTAAATTGAAGGTCAACAGACATGGAGGAATTATTTTCTTATTTCAGCATTCAGTTCTTTCTCTAAGGTAATCATGATCTTGTTCATCCACGCATCAATTTCTTTATCCGTTAAAGTTTTTTCTTCGTCAAGAAAACTAAGGTTGATGGCCATTGATTTTTTATCGCCGCCTAATTTTTCACTTTCAAAAACGTCGAACAATTTTACTTCCTGCAATTTTTTCAATCGCAGTTTGCTTATCTGTTGCTCGATCTCTTTGTACTTCATTTGCTTTGGAACAACCATTGCAAGGTCTCTTTGTACCGAAGGATATTTTGAGATCTCTTTGAATTGAACCTGTTTTCCTGCATGTTTCAAAATGGCATCCCAATAAATGTCAGCAAAAAAAACAGCTTGTTTAATATCAAATTTAGAAAGAAGTGAAGAAGTGATTTTGCCAATTTGCAAAACCTTTTCACCATTCAATTGAAAAACCAAAGCCGGTTCTAATTCATTGGAAACTTCATTGTCTAATGAATCCATCCTGATTCCAAAATTTAAAAGCAAGGCTTCTGCAATACCTTTTATAAAATAAATATCACCGGCTTTTCCTTTTTCCTGCCAATGCGTTTCTTTTGTTTGTCCTGTAAGATAAAGACATAAATGGTTCACTTCATTATACTGTCCAATACCCAATGTTGAATAGGTTTTTCCAAATTCAAAAAACTTCAGGTTGTTGTTTTTTCTGTTGATGTTGAATTGAATTACTTCCAAAGCTGTGTGCAGCATAGAAGGCCGCATGATATTTAATTCACTGCTTAAATTGTTTAGCAGCTTTACAGTAGCTTGTAATTCTATTTCATTAAAATATGTAGCATTGGTAATTGAGTTTGTCAGTATTTCTGAAAAGCCTAAACCGGTAAGAACATTGGATGTTTTCTCTTTAAGAATTTCGCTTTTATAATTTTCATCAACAGAAGGAGAGAGGCTGATGTTTGTTGGAATAACTATGTTGTCCAATCCATCAATACGCAAAATTTCTTCCACAATATCTGCGGGTAGAGAAATATCTGGTTTGTGATAAGGCACTTCTAAAACAATGGCATCAACACTGTCTCTTATAATTGTAAAACCAAGATTTAGTAAAATATTTTTAACTGAATCCGGATGATAATTTTTGCCGCTTAATTTTTTTAGATAATGATATTTTAATGTCACTTCATTTTTTTGGAGTGGGTTTGGATATACATCAACAACATCTGATGCAATGGAACCGCCTGCAAGCCCTTTTATTAACATGGCGGCTCTTTTGACAACGTTTACCGTATTAGAAATATCAATGCCTTTTTCAAACCTTGTTGCTGCATCTGTTCTTAATCCATGGCGGAAAGAGGTTTTGCGTATAAATGTTGGGTCGAAATAAGCGCTTTCTAAAAATATATTTTTTGTTTTTTCCGTAACGCCACTATGCAATCCTCCAAACACACCTGCAATGCACATTGGTTCAGCCGCATCACAAATCATCAAATCATCACTGCTTAATTTTCTTTCTTTTTCATCGAGTGTTGTGAAAGAACTTCCTTCGGACAAAGTCTTTACAATTATGCTATGTTCTTTGATGGCATCATAATCAAAAGCATGAAGCGGTTGGCCTGTTTCATGTTGAATAAAATTAGTGATGTCAACAATATTATTGATGGGGCGAAGACCAATTGATTTCAATCTTTGCAGCAACCATTTTGGCGATTCTTTTACCTGCACACTTTCAATACAAACACCCGAATATCTTTTGCATGCATCTTTGTTTTCAATACTGACTGAAATATCCAAAGACGCTTTATCAACCTTAAAATTATTTTGCGGAAGAACAGGCTTTATTTCTTTTTTATCGTGATGAGAAAGATAGGCGCAAACATCTCTTGCAACTCCCCAATGGCTCATGGCGTCCATCCGGTTTGGCGTTAATCCAATTTCATAAATAGTATCGCTGTAAGGTTGAAAACAGTCTTCAGCACTTGTTCCAGGTTTTGCATCCTGGGGTAAGACCATAATGCCTTCATGAGAACTGCCTAAGCCAATTTCATCTTCTGCGCATATCATTCCATGGCTTTCAACACCCCGAATCTTTGCAATTTTCATTGTCAACGGATCGCCTGATGATGGATAGATAGTTGAACCAACAGTTGCTACCACTACTTTTTGTCCGGCTGCAACATTGGGTGCGCCGCAAACAATTTGCACCGCTTCACCATTACCAATATTTACTTTAGTCAATTTTAATTTATCAGCGTTTGGATGCTGCTCTGCATGAAGCACTTCACCAATAACCAAACCTTTTAAGCTGCCTTTCACTTCTTCAAAGGCTTCCATTTTCTCCACTTCCAATCCAACAGAAGTAAGAATATTAGAAAGGCGTTCCGGCTCAATTTGGACAGGAAGGTATTCACTCAACCATTTATAAGAGATTGTCATTAAGAAATCGTTTGTAAGTGGGCAAAGATAAACTGCGGATGAATTGGATTGGAGGAAGGATTTAAGGTTTTTTAAATCGAACAATAGTTCAAAAAAAAATTAGTATGGATTTCTTCTTTTGAGGTGATTAAAATAAAAAAGAGAATAAAAGTTAGTTAGGATAACTACAAACCACAAACTTCCTATCCTTCCAAATGCAGTGTAAACACAATCATCCTCGATTGTATCCTGTCAATAACACGGGAGTAATTCAGCTTGTCATTCCTATCGTGCAGATCATTAAGACCGTTGCTTATTTTTATTTCGGGAGTAACAGTAACGCTTTTGCGATAGAAGCTAAAACCAATGCCCCCTTCAATGCCGTAGCTTAATTGTTTTATTCTAACCTGGTCATCAGCTTTTCTTTTTTGTGCATTTGATGCAAGGTCATAATCAAGTTTGCCGCCACCTAACATATACACCCGGAAATTGCCAATGCGGTCCGATTTGAATTTAAGCAAAAGAGGAAATGTTGTAATGATGGACTCTACACTTTTGGTAACATTATATCCCTGGTCAATATCGCCGGCATAGGCCTTATTTAATTTATAAAGAAGCGGCCTGTCCGTAAATATTAATCCCGGATTAAAACGTAATTCAAAACGATTGGAAAGGTTTAATCCTGCAACTAAGCGTAATGAAATACCTGGAGCATTTCCAGGCTCTGCAACCAATATGGTATCCTGTTGTAAAAAATATGGCGTGTGCTCAATTTGAAAACGGGAGTAAACAGTTGAAAGCGAGAGCCCGAAATAATAGGCTTTCAGGTCTTGCTCTTCACGGTAAATTTCTTTTTGTGCAAAAGAAGAAAATGAAGAAAGAAGGAGGCAAAATAAAAGGATACGGTTTTTCATTCTTTTGGCTTTCTTCCACTGTAAATGCAACATATTCCTAAGCTTAACGGCTTCCATTCTGTGGCAGAATAGCCTGATTTTTTTAAAATGTTTTCAAACTGTTGTCGGTCGGGAAATGCTTTCGCTGATTCGTTTAAATATTGATAAGCTTTTTTATTTCTGCAAAACCATTTTGCCATTTGCGGTGCAACTTTGCCCATGTATAAATTGTACAAAATTTTTACACCGGCAATTTTAGGTTTGCTAAACTCCAGCACCACCAATTGAGCACCCGGTTTCATTACTCTCAAAATTTCCTTCAATCCTTTTTCTAAATGCTCAAAATTCCTTACGCCAAAGGCCGCCATCACGCCATCAAACGAATTATCGGGAAAGTTTATTGTTTCACCGTCGCCGCTCCTCAATTCAATCTTCGTTCCAAAATTTTCTTTTTCAATTTTTTTTCTGCCTATCTCCAGCATTTTTTCCGAAATATCAATGCCAACAATTTTAGCTGGCTTTAATATTCTGGCAGCCATCAAAGCCATATCGCCGGTGCCGGTTGCCACATCCAGAATAATTTGCGGCTCATCCACCTTAAATTTATTAATTGCTTTTCTTCTCCAACTTATGTCAATACCGGCGCTTAAAAACCGGTTCATAAAATCGTAGCGTGGTGCAATGGCATCAAACATTTCACTAACCTGCGCCTTCTTAGAACCTTCGTTAGAAAAGGGTTTGATCTTATCGTGGGCAAATTGGGTCATAAGCTTGCAAAGGTAACCGCAGATCAATTGCATTGAAAAGGGATTAACATGATTAGGATTTTTTTGTACTTAGCTGCATTACTACTATCGGCTTTCGTTGCGTCGCACTTTTGTACGTTCGGTAAATCTATTGAGCATTTCCGAATAGTCTCTACAACATTCAGATATTATGACTAATGAAAACTATTGCCAATTGCTTATTGCCAATTGCCAATTGACTTTACTTTGCATCATGGAGATCATTCAAGCAGAATATTTAATCAGCAGCCCTTCAGTTGAAGCATGTCCAAAACCCGACAGGCCCGAATATGCTTTCATTGGCCGAAGCAATGTTGGTAAGTCATCTTTAATTAATATGCTGTGCAACAAAAAAGAAGTAGCAAAGGTTTCCATATCTCCAGGCAAAACCCAATTGATCAATCATTTTGATATTCTTTCCAGTGATAAAAAACAGTGGTGGCTTGTTGACCTGCCCGGATATGGGTATGCGAAACGGTCTATATCCATGCGGAAAAGCTGGAAAAAAATGATACAGGATTACATTAGGAAAAGAGAAAACCTTGTCAACCTTTTTGTATTGATTGACAGCCGACACAATCCGCAAAAAATTGACCTGGAATTTGTGAACCAGTTGGGAGAATGGCAAATTCCGTTTGCATTGGTTTTTACAAAAGCAGATAAAAGCACCGTGAAAGAAGCAGCTAATAATGTAAACGATTTTTTAAGAGAAATGCTGAAGGCATGGGAAGCAGCTCCGCCGCATTTTGTTACATCGGCAATAAAAAGAACAGGCGCAAAACAATTGATGAATTTTATAAGCGGCTTAAATAATGAATTTTACCTGCATAAAAAAAATACTGTATAAATTTTTCTCTTTAATATTGTAAGCGAATCAGGGAATTAAAATGAAAAGAACTTTGGTAGAAAAAGGGGCTGTAGCTGTAATGTTTGTGCTGGTTCTTGTTGTGTTTTCCTTTGCCGAAAGAGACAC
>MWWF01000160.1_pt1 | contig 12658 bp, 10 predicted proteins | sample 1047351 | NCBI WGS metagenome assembly MWWF01 (sample SAMN06349970, study PRJNA376086) | soil metagenome | isolation source: MGM-3 sample Antarctic (ecotone) soil | place: Antarctica
TTCCTGACGAACATTTTCCGAAGGTATAAAACACCTTCAGGACACCCATCCTTGTACACTCTTGCCCCTTAACAAAGTGATTCTCAATGGCAATTTATTTTCTTCAAAAAAAGTGCGGAAGACAGGAAAAAAGTTCTTTCTATAAGAGGCCTTATAGCAAATAACCCGCTAATAGGCAGGCAATTACAATAAACGGTGAATGGAGCCGTGTAAATCGAAGCAATAAAAAAGTAGCAAGAATAATAGAACTATTGATAAGGCTATCAACTGTTCCTTCTGCTAAAGAAATATCTTTCATAATGTATAGTGTAGAGGCTATCATAATTCCTACTACAGCCGCATTGATTCCTTCTAATGAACGATAGACTACTGTATATTTTTTCAAGTATGTCCATACTGGGAAAAAGAAAAGCACAAGTAGTGCACTTGGCAAAAAAATAGCAATTGTTCCAATAATGCATCCCAAAACTTGCATTGCGGGCCCCATATTTTTTAAAGCCATACCCCCGGTAAAAGAGGCAATGGAAAATACTGGCCCTGGCATTGCGCGAACGATTCCCATACCCGTGGTCATTTCTTCTTTCTTTATTCGGATTTGATTTTGCGCAGCTACTGAGTCCTTTAATTTTATTGCATCAGGACGTACGGAATACTGTTCATACATCATTGGCATAAGCACATGGCCGCCGCCAAAAACAAGACTGCCCATCCTGTATGTATTCTCAAAAAGGTTAATCGGCTTGCGTTCCGGCCAATTATTTGTTCTTGCCGTTTCGCTGAAAGATCCGGCTAATATAAATATGGCAGCAAACAACCAAATATTTCCCCATTTTATTTTTTTGGGTTTTATATCTGTTTCAGGAATCCGTTTTTTACTAATGTTGGTAGCAGCACCGCTTAAAATAATCAGCGTGGGAAATATCCATGGCGATTGGAAAAAGATATATGTAGCGCCAACGCACAGGACCATGATCACCCAAGTAATTAAATTTTTAATAGAAACACCAAACGCCTTCACGGAAGCATACGCTAAAAACCCAACCGCCATAGATGGAACATATTGAAATATTTTCTTATCTAACCCTCCTTTCTCTATATTTGGCAAGAGAAATGAAAAAGCACCCATTAAAATGCAGGCCGGGGCAATCCAAATCATTAAAGTCAAAATAGCTAATGGAAGACCACCGCGCTTATATCCAATTAATGTAATGGTTTGTGTGGATGATGCACCAGGAAGAAGGTTGCAAAATGCATTATATTCTAATAATTCCTGCCTGGTAACGTAAGGTGTTTTATCAACGAACACTTTCATCATCATCGCGATATGTGCCTGTGGGCCACCGACTGCTGTAATGCTGTACTGAAATACATTTTTTAGAAATGGAACATGTCGCAGCAGCATCATACAAGCTAAATTTAGGCAATAGTTCGGGTTGCGATTATGATTTGAATAGAAGGTGCGAAAAACATAGCAAAGCCGGCAAATAAAAAATAAAAAGGATACCTTATGATATCCTCTTAAATTATTTTACATTTATTCTTACACCTGACTATTATTGACGCATCTGACTTTCCTTATTATGCCATAGCCATTGCTCCATACATCTCTTCCCGCAATTCTTTTACCCGCTTATCTTCCAGATATTCATCAAATGTCATTAAACGGTCAATGACCCCTTTCGGTGTTAATTCAATGACACGATTGGCAACGGTTTGCATAAAAGTGTGGTCATGAGAGGTTAGCAACACAATGCCGGAAAATGTAACGCAACCTTCATTAAAACTCTGAATGCTTTCCAGATCAAGATGGTTTGTAGGCTGGTCAAGAACAATAACGTTAGGATTCTGCAGCATCATACGGCTAAGCATACAACGTACTTTTTCCCCCCCGCTTAATACTTCTGTCCTCTTTATTATGTCATCACCACTGAATAACATCTTACCTAAAAAACCTCGTAGAAAAGGTTCATCGGCATCGGTTACATGTTGGGGAACATATTGACGAAGCCACTCCATCAACGTTAGCCCATTTACAAAAAACTCAGTGTTCTCTAACGGCAAATAGGCTTTTGTAATGGTGGTGCCCCATTCAAATTTTCCCCCATTAGCTTCGGAATTGCCATTAATAATTTCGAAGAAAGAAGTAATGGCTGATGGGTCTTTACTGAAGAAAGCAATCTTTTCTCCTTTATTTACGCTGAACGTTGCTTTACTAAAAAGCATACGCCCATCAACAGATTTAGAAAGGTTTTCAACGTTTAAAATCTGGTTACCTACCTCACGAAGCGGTTGAAAAATTATTCCTGGATAGCGGCGGTTAGAGGGTTCAATTTCTTCAATCGTTAGTTTTTCCAAAGCTTTTTTACGCGATGTCGCCTGCTTGCTTTTTGAAGCATTAGCAGAGAACCGGGCAATGAAATCGAGTAAAGCCTGGCGCTTATCTTCTGTTTTTTTATTCTTATCATTTATCTGGCGGGACATCAATTGCGAAGACTCGTACCAGAAAGTATAGTTACCTGTAAACACTTTAATTTTCGAACGATCCACATCAGCAACATGGGTGCAAACTGAATCTAAAAAGTGACGATCGTGGGATACAACGAGAACAATGTTTTCGTAATCAGCTAAAAAGTTTTCTAACCATCCGATAGTTTCAATATCTAAACCGTTGGTCGGTTCATCTAATAGAAGAATATCTGGGTTTCCAAAAAGCGCCTGGGCTAACAATACACGAACCTTCATGTTAGAAGGAATGTCCTGCAACAAAGATTGATGATATTCATCCTTTACTCCTAACTCATTTAGAAAACTTGCCGCATCACTTTCTGCCGTATAGCCGCCCATCTCACCAAACTCCGCCTCCATCTCACTTGCTTTCATGTAATCTTCTTCCGTTGCATTAAGGTCTGCATAAATAGCGTCCTTTTTATGCATTACATCCCACATTTTTTTGTGGCCCATCAACACCGTATTTAAAACCGTTTGCTCATCAAACTCAAAATGGTTCTGCTTTAGCACGGCCATGCGTTCTCCCGGTGTAATATCTACCCGGCCTTTATTCGGCTCTATTTCACCAGACAGGATTTTCAAAAAAGTGGATTTCCCTGCACCATTCGCACCAATGATACCATAACAATTTCCTTTGATAAAAGAGATATTCACTTCGTCGAACAGCACCCGCTTTCCATAAGAAAGTGACACGTTATTTGCTGAAATCATAATTGGTGAAAATTTAAAATCTGCCTTCCCACCAGAGGCGGATTCAGCAGACGAAGGGCGCAAAAGTACGTTTTTAAGGGCTGTGGGAGGAAGTGTTTTCGTTAAGAAAATGTGTGTTTTACTCTTGGCTATGCAGCCTGTTGTACAATAGGATGTAATTTTTTACGGCTATAGCGCTCAACCCTGTTGAGAATAACCACCGCAAATACCAACCACATGAAGCCTACACAAAAACCAGCAATCACATCGCTTGCATAGTGCACCCGCAGATACACACGGGTAAAACCAATAGTAATAACAAGCAGAAGAAGGAAAATAATCAAAGCCCACTTGAGCGCTTTATTTTGAACTGTTTTGTAAACAAGGTAAATCAGCAATCCATAAAAGGTTACACTAAACAGGGCATGCCCGCTTGGGAAACTTAGTCCCTCTGCCTTGAAAATAAGTGGCACATCGGGACGTGATCTTCCAAAGAAATGCTTCAATCCAAACATCAATCCCAAACTGCTTAAAGCAATAGCCGGTATTTTGATAGAATACCACTTATGCTTTTTTATAAAGACAAAATAAGCAATTAGTACCAGGTTAGCAGGAAATAAAAAAGTATGTGTTCCCAAAAAAGTAAAGAATAACATTATATCAGTGACTCTGTTACTTATGTGGTTTTTCAGAAAGGCAAACACTTCTTCATCAAAGCCGGTTTGGTGCAACACAATTACTTTGCGAATAAAGTAAGCCAATGAAAGTAACGCTGTCATAAAAAGCATGACAATAACCAGCATTTCCATTGATAATAGCGCAATCGCTGCCCATATTTTCTTTACTTTTCTTGATAGATACTGAATCATAAAAAAGCCAAGTTGCAAAGGTGGGCGAATGCCTTAATTAAAAGCAATTTTTAATACCTCTTTCGTACCAGGATTGTAATAATAAAAGGGAATCGTCAATGCGATTCCTTCTTATTTAGTCCTCTTACTGTAATGAAATCAAATAATTCAACCGTATAGTCACTTCATTACATCATGGTTGATGCACTTCCCGTTGACTGCCCCGCAACATATTGGTAGCACCATCCATGGTATGCGATAAGTGGAGTTCACCTTTTGGCTCTTTGATTACTTCACTTTCGGCTTCTTTACCAACAGGTCCTTTACTAATGGTAATGCCTCCATCTACGGAGAACAGGGCTCCGGTTACAAAGGATGCTTCGTCGGAGGCAAGAAACAGATATGCGTTTGCAATTTCTTCTGCGGTACCTCTGCGACCCAATGGCGTAGCAGCGATCATCATCTGCTCATGTTTTGCTTTCATTGGGCCGGTTTCTTTATGCGTCCATGCCGTGTCAATAGCACCCGGGCAAATACAGTTTGCTCTGATGCCGTACCTGGCCTGTTCAGCGGCTACACCTCTTGTAAAAGCGTGCATCCAGCCTTTGGTGCCCCCATAAACAGCGTTTTCACCCAACCCTATTTTGCCAGCTTCGGAACCGGCTGATACAATACAACCCATCGTTTTCTTTAATTCAGGCACAGCATAGCGGGTCATTAAAAACGCTGTGCGAATATTATTCTTCAGTAAATAATCAAAGGCATCTATCGGGTAATTCTGAATTTCTTCCATCACCGGGAACACACCGGCATTATTGATTAAAATATCCAGTTTGCCGTAGGTATTTATAGCAACCTGTACGCAGTTCATAGCGTTTTGTTCAATAGAAATATCGGCCATAAATGGCGAGGCATCGCCACCTTCCTGCATAATTTCCCTTACCACATCATGCACAGGATCCTCAGGAAAACCACTCACAACAACCTTACACCTTCCCTCGAAAATTTTTTGCAGATGGCTTCACCAATGCCGGTAGCGCCACCGGTTACAATGGCTACTTTACCTTGTAATCTATTCATAATAATAATTTTTAGTAGCTGAAATGCAGAAATTGCTGTGCCATGCCTATGGGCGTCAAAACTTTTCAAGGATCAATCCAAGCTTTTTTTACATGGGTGCCGGAATAGTTATCCCCCCCCTTTTTTTATTAACCCAATTATGCTGAGCTGTTCATCAAATAATATTATTTTGGTGACTATATACTACAATAACCCCCGCTTACTTTCAATAAGACCCTAAGTTTAAAAGCGACCATAAACGAATCGGGTGTAGTACAAATTCTGGCCAATGTGATTACGGCATCATAAAGAATTGCTGAACGTTACCATGAGCGGTACATGATCGCTGTATTGACTCCAAAAATTATGGTCACCCACTTGTACTGCTTTTAGATTGAAATGTTCCGAAGCAAAGCAATAGTCCAGATGATAAGGTTTGTCCTTGTGCCGGTATAGGTAATGTGTAGGGTGAATTTCTTTTCCTTGCTCCTGATTGAAATGTTGATGATAGCAACTACGGATATTATTTTGCTTCAAATATCCAACAACCGTTGAATGATTGCCTTCCCGCTTTGGCTTGTCCCAAATAGTATTGCTATTAAAATCACCGGTTAAAATGACCGGGCCGTTTTGCAATAGCTCTTTGTAATGCTGCAATGCTTTCCAAACTTGTCCTACATATTGAAAGCCTTTATCCGCCGGATGATTAGCCCAAATGGCCAATAAAGTAAAATTAATATCACCGCCAGTAACAGCAACCGGTATGATTAGTTTCAATTCCAGGTCGTGACAAGGAAGCAGCTCGAAACGATAATTGCTATAAGAAAATATTCCAAGCCCTTTATTGAGATTATTACCAATCCATAGAACATCTTTTGGTTGTGATGCATTAGACGAAAATATTAATTTATCAGGGTGCTCATTCAGGCACAACTAAAATATGCGGCTTGTGTTTTAAAATAACGTGAGCCTTTTTGCGAAAGGCCATGTTGCAGTTCCAGGTGATAAGGCGCATCATGGTTTTTCTATTCACTTTCATTTTTCAAAGAAGAAAGAACCGCTGCACCCACTCTTGCCAGCCTTCCATCATCTGCGGAAGGAGCGCCACTTACGCCAATGGCACCAATTAGCTTTCCCTCGTAAATTAACTGCACACCTCCTTCAATAGGTAATGAGTTGGGTAACGCCAACACACGATAATGCCCCTGGGCTAAAAGGTCCTCATGAAACTTTGTATCCCGCCTGTAATTAGCGGCATGCTTTGCTTTGGCTATGGCCATCTCTCCGCTGACATTGCTGCTGTTATCCATTTTTGTGAAATGAATCAGTTGAGCCGCATCATTTACAACAGCGATGGAAACGGTTAGGTTGTTTTTAATAGCTTCCTCTTCTGCAATGTTTGCTATTTGTTTGGCGAGGGTTTGCGAGAGAATAAGTTTTGTGTTGAGCATATTTTAAGCAGCTTTTTTTGACACTACACAAGATAGTTTTTATCGGCATAAATACATTTATACAAATTAGCGTTGCCTTGCTTTTGCAATTTGACCCCAATAATTAAGATGGTTAACTTCGAAATAATATCAAAATGTATGCGCCTGCAAAAAGCATGTTTCTTTATCTATTGCCTGTATTCCTTTGCGCATATAAAAGCTCAAAGCAGCTTTGACCAATTGATTGAGACAGTGAAAAAGCCTGGAGTTTCAGTGATGCAGGACAGATTAAAATTTACTTTTTCACATGGTGGTATTGTAAGAGGCGATTCGACCAGGAAAGAACTTGCGCTTGTATTTACAGCCGATGAATTTGGCGAGGGTTTGCCTTCAATATTGCAGACACTTACAAAACAAAAGATAAAAGGCAGCTTCTTTTTTACAGGAAGGTTTTTCCGGAACAAAAACTATCAGGCTTCGTTAAAAAAACTATATCGCACCGGTCATTATTCGGGCCCCCATTCTGACCAACATCTCTTGTACTGCGATTGGAATAAACGGGATAGTTTATTAGTAACACGGGATAGTTTTAATAACGACATCACCCAAAACCTGAGGGCAATGAAGGCAAGAGGGTTACCTGTTTTATTACCTCATTATTTTATTCCTCCTTACGAATGGTGGAACGACACGATAACTGCATGGAGCAATGCACAGCATTTAACACTCCTGAATTTTACACCGGGAATACGAACCAATGCCGATTATACCCACCAAGAAATGGGAATTGCTTATAAAAGCAGTGACTGGATAATGAATTGGATGAAAGAGTTTGCTGCAAACAATCCTATAGCATTCAATGGTGCTATTATTTTAATTCACGCAGGCACCGATCCCCGACGAAAAGATAAATTATATAACAGACTTGAGGAGGTGATTCAATTTTTAAAAAGAAATGGTTATCGTTTTAAGAGGATTGATGAATTGTTGAAGACGAAATAAGAATCAATTTCAAATTAATTAATGATAACCATGTTGTGGGCGATGGTTCCTGATTTCATATACCGGGCCTGATTAAATGTCTTTCTATTTTAAATTTTTACCTTCTTTAAATACTCCATATTGTATTTCATGCTCTCTATTGGAGTGCTGGTATATTCCTCCTGCTCCACAAACAAATACTGCAAGCCTGCTTGTTTCCGGTTTTTAAACATAGCCATAATATCCAGGCCGCCTTTACCAAATTCTACGCTGTGCTTTTTAACCAAATCCATATCTTTTAAATGCCATAAAGGAAAACGACCCGGATATTTGGTAAAATAGTCCAATGGATTTTTTCCGCCAACTATAACCCAACCAAGGTCCATTTCCATGTGCACTAATGTTGGATCTGTGTTAATTAAAAGCACATCATATAAAACTTCGCCGCCTTCGCTTTCAAACTCATAGGCATGGTTATGATATCCGAATTTTAGTCCCCGGCTTTTACATTCTTCTCCTGCTTTATTAAATGCTTCAGCAACTTTTTTATAGTTACTTACTGTTTGTCCGGAACGGGGCATAGAAGAGCAAATCATGTATTCCTGCCCGCTTTCGGCCGCTTCATCCACTGTGTGCTTCCATTGATCATCTATATGAACATGGCCGCTGCGAAGAGTCATCCCTAAATCGGCACAGGCCTCTTTTATTTGTTTTGGAGCAAGGCCATAGTAATGTCCTTTATCACTTTTTGCCGATTCAATTTGTTTAATTCCTATAGCAGCAATTTGTTTTAGGGTGCCCAATGCATCAGCAGCCATTTCCTTACGGAAAGTATAGAGTTGTACACCTATATTTTTTACTCTCTCGCCAGGGAAGTTATATGAGGGAAGCAAAACAGAACCAATAGCCAGGGTGCCTGTTTTCAGTAAAAATTCTCTTCTTTTTATATGGTTCATGGCGGGGAGTTTAATAGGTAAACGATCGTTGTTGTTTAAAAAGTTTACGAGTGGCTGTTCTGCAGGTAAGGTAATAAATTCATAAGTTTTTCCCAGAAGATTTGTTGGGGAACATGTTTCAAATTTTGAGTTACTTGCTATTTAGTCTTACATGAACTTTTTATGCAAAAGAAAGAGAACCCCTTGATGAAGTGAGATAAGTGTTGATGGCAGATTAGTTAAGTAATTGTTGTAGTCTGTTAGGGTTGCCGATAGCGAGGTACAGCTTTGCGCAGGCGGGATAATAGAATTTCGTCTGCTGGAAACTGCTGCTAAATTTATAAATAAAAGTTCATTGGTTATTCTATTGCCCGGTGTTATTCGTCGGCTGAAACTAAAGCTAATTAGCGATCAAAAAGCTAATAATATATTCGTCGCCCACCATATTGCCAAGCCGTTTGCTAGGCGCACAGCAATACTTATTGTTTAATTAACCAAACGGTATTGATGTCATGTGCTGAAACCCAAATAATGTTATTTTTCGTAACTCGAACCGCTCCACTACCAGATATAGGACCGTACTGTTTATCCACTGAATTTGATCCTGGGTCTACAGAGAGTAGAAATGCAGTTAGGTTTCCCCTGATCCAGACTTTGCCTGCACCAGTGGCTATATCTCCGCCTCCTCCGGAAGCCTTAACATCTATTGTTGCTTTTAATTTATTCGTATGAGGGTCAATTCTACTTACCGTTCCATCGCCCTGATTAAGTGTCCATATACCATTTTCTCCAGCGGCAAGGAAAAGAGGCGCTAAGCCTACATCTATAGTCGCTTTTACTTTGTTTGTCATAGGATCGATACGCTGTATCGAACCCCGTTTTGTGGCTATTGCTTCTCCGGTTTTCCACTTGTATTTTACATGTCCCGTGTTCGTCACCCAAACAGCATCATAACCAAATGCTACACAGTATGAAAGTGGTTTTACTTTAATTCTTTTTTGAATATTGTTTTTGAGTGGGTTAATACGTGTTAAAACGCCTGAACTATCAGATAATACCCAAACCGATCCAGCTCCAATAGCAAGACTTAATTCTCCGATTTTACTTGCAAGTCCAGTGGGTATTTTGGCGAGGATCTGTCCAGTGTTACGATCAATTCTGTAAATGGATTTATCGCTGCAATTGGCAACCCACAAAGAACCAAAACCAACAATGGGTGCACCACAAGGTTCTGGTACTTCTACCGTTAAGACAGGTTTTGAGCTGTCGGCAGAAAGCTTTTCAATTTTTTTTGTATTCGTAATCCAAACATCATTACTGTCAACTGCAAAAAAGTCGGGGTAACCATTAAGTTTAATAACAGCTGTTGAGATTTTAGAAATATCAGACAAATGCAAGGATTCCTTTTGACAATACGCGAATGTCTGAAGTAAAAAAAGTAAAAGAAAAACACTAGTAAATCTCATAAGTTATTCTAATTGAGCGCTGCATAAGTTGCGCCTAACATGCTAATTTATGTATTATATGCAGTTCCCCCAACTGGGGAGAAAACCTTTTAATTTTCGGATGGCTAAATCAAGAGCCCTTTCATACGGTGCGCAATACCAATAATTTCCCGGTTGCGATGAAGGAGCGGCTTTAATGTAACATTGTGCATGAGATAAATTATTGGAAGGAAATGGCACTTGTAAAAATAAAAAAGCCCTGCAGCATCTGTAAGGCTTTCTGAATTATTACTTCTGCCCTCTGTCGTTACAATCCCAACCCTGCACTTATCTCCAGCATCCTATCCAAACTTTTCTTTGCCTGCACCCTCAATTCTTCATCCATTAATAATTCAGGTTGTTCGTACTCCATGCACAAATAAACTTTCTCCAATGTATTCCTCTTCATGTGCGGACAATCGTTACAGGCACAGGCATTATCTGGTGGTGCTGGTATAAAGGTTTTATCCGGGGCTTGCTTTGCCATCTGGTGTAATATGCCGGCCTCTGTTGCCACGATGAATTCCTGGTGGGGTGTATTCCTGGTAAAAGCCAGTAACTGCGTTGTTGAGCCTATAAAGTCGGCTATGCGCAGTATGGGGTCTTCACACTCAGGATGGGCAATCAGCTTTGCATTAGGGTGCCTAACTTTCAACCTGGTAATTTTTTCTAAACTAAAAATTTCATGCACCATGCAGGCTCCATTCCAAAGCACCATGTTGCGGCCGGTTACTTTATTTATCCAGCCTCCTAAGTTTTTATCTGGTGCAAATATAATTTTCTGCTCAGGTGGAAAGCTTTCTACAATTGCCTTTGCATTGGAAGATGTACAGATCACATCAGTCAGTGCCTTGATACCGGCGCTGCAGTTAATGTAAGAGATCACTACATGATCCGGATGCTGCTCCTTAAACTTTTTAAACAGCGGCGGAGGACAACTTTCGCTCAATGAACAACCTGCTTTTAAATCCGGTATTACTACTTTTTTTGAAGGGTTTAATATTTTGGCCGTCTCCGCCATAAAATGCACACCGGCAAAAACAATCATATCTGCTTTAGTCTTTGCTGCCTGCTGTGCAAGGCCTAAACTATCGCCTACATAATCAGCAATATCCTGAATGTCGGGCTCCTGGTACAGATGCGCCAGTATGATGGCGTTCTTTTCTTTTTTCAATTTTTCTATCTCGGCAAACAGGTCAAGCGTAGGATCAATGTCCACATCTAAAAAACCTTTTTCCTGCACTTCATTTTTCGCTATCAACATTTCTTGCTGCATATAATACTATATAATACTTCTAATTTTATATAAAGAACCTATTACTATTATAGGTGTGAATTTGGGGATAATTCCTTTAACCCATTTATGTTTTACAAATGCAGTGCAGTTGTGCACAGCATTTATAAATTAATGCACAACAAAGTTAGTGGTAGGAATGAATTTGAGGAGATATGCACAGCGTTGTGAATTTACGATTTCTAATAACCGAATTTCTATTCAATGATTTTTACTATGTGAATACGATAGGGATAAATAGAAGTATATAAACAGCCGATCAGGAGCCAATGATCTGAAAGGATATTACGTTCCAAAATTGCACCTCTACACACACAGTTTCCTAAAGATTATAAACAGTAAAAAAGGGATATACACATAGTTTTTGCGAGACCTATATAAGTAAAGACATGATATGCGGATATATCAATATGCGGATAAGCGGATAAAAGACAAGTAGTCTTGCAATTCAAATAAGGTAGGTAATAGTGGGCTATCAACCCTTCTGTTCATCCGCATATCTGCCTATCTGCACATTCGCATATCTTTCGCTTCCGACCTTACTCCGTGGCCCTTTTCCACATTTTGAGTATAAGCGTATTTACCCTATTTTCGCCATCCTTAAAAATTAGAACACCATCACTTTATGTCAGTTATCCAGAAAATCAGAGACAAGTATGCCCGTGTTGCGGTAATTGCCATTGGCTTAGCGTTATTGGGATTTATTTTAATGGACGCCTTTGCCGGTAAAAGCAGCTTATTTGGTAGCAGCAACGAGACTGTTATTGGTAAAATAAATGGTAAAAAAATTGAGGCCACTCCTTTTATGCAGCGGGTCTCCGAAATCTCTAAACGCCAGGGACAGGATGGAGGCGAGATAGGAACCCAGCAAGCGGTAAATGGTTTATGGCAGCAGGAAGTTTCAGATGCTATAATGAGCGATCAGTACGGGAAATTGGGATTGACTGTTACTGACAGAGAACTGGATCAATTGCTTTTTGGACAAAATCCTCCCCAGGAGTTTCGCCAGGCTTTTGGCAACCCGCAAAATCCCCAGGCATGGGACCCCGGGGCTGTTCGCCAGCAATACAATCAAATTAAAAAAAGCGGGGCACCTGAGCAAAAGTCCCAGTTAGCGGAGCTGATTTCTTTTATAGAGAAACAAGCTTTGATGAACAAGTACAATGCACTACTGGCCAACTCTACCTACATTCCGAAATGGTTTTTAGAGAAGCGTAATATTGATAACAGCATGATGGCAAAGGCGGCTTTTGTTGCAGTGCCTTACACATCTATCCCTGACAGTACTGTAAAAGTCACCGATAAAGAAATTGAGGATTATGTAGCTGCCCACAAAAAAAATTACGAGCAAAAAGAAGAAAGCCGCTCTATTTCGTATGTACAGTTCAGTGCTAATCCATCGGCTGCCGATAGCCTTTTGGTAAGGAGT
>MWWF01000161.1_pt1 | contig 12655 bp, 8 predicted proteins | sample 1047351 | NCBI WGS metagenome assembly MWWF01 (sample SAMN06349970, study PRJNA376086) | soil metagenome | isolation source: MGM-3 sample Antarctic (ecotone) soil | place: Antarctica
GTGATGGAGTTTGTTTTCGAGGTAGGTAAGCCGGTTAACAGGTATGAGCGCTGCAAATATTACCCCGGCAACGGTAGCATGTATGCCCGAATTAAACATAAAATACCAAAGGCAAAGGGCAAGGAGAATGTGGAACCAGCCAAACTTAAACTTCAATTTATTTAGCAGGAATATGCCGGCTACCGCCGCTGCACTAAGGCCCAAAAACAGCAAGTTTATAGCACTGCCGTAAAATAAAGCTATCACTACAATAGCACCCAAATCATCTATAATGGCCAGTGCAGTTAAAAATATCTTAAGACCCATCGGCACCTTTTTGCCTAGCAAAGATGCTATGCCCAATGAAAATGCTATATCGGTGGCCATAGGGATGCCCCAACCTTTGGTAAAGTCGGTACCGGCAGTAAGCACATAAAAAATCAAGGCAGGCACAATCATTCCACCAATGGCTCCTGAAATGGGTAAGAGGGACTTCCTGACAGAAGACAATTCACCGCTGGTCATTTCCCGCTTTATCTCCATGCCTACAAGAAAGAAGAACACGGTCATTAGCCCGTCATTTATCCAATGCAGTATGGAGTGGGGGAGATGTAAAGCTTCAAAAGCATGGAAGGGAAATTGCCAAAAGTCCAGGTATATCTCGCCTAGCGTATTGGTGACAATAAGAGAAATAAATGTGCAAACAAGCAGTACTATGCCAATGGCCCGGCTATCGTTTATAAATTCTAGGAAAGGGTTTACAAATCTTCGTCTCAGTACTTTGAGCGGCATGTTACTTACGGGGTTTACAACAAAATAAAAGAGATGCGAAAGTAAGCCGCGGCAAATAATTATTCCTGCACTTAATTGGCGAATAGTTCAAAGCGACTTTTCGGTCTGCGCTCTTCCAGCCACTTGAAACCTCTCAGGCGCAGCTCGTTATGGTTTACTTGCGACATAGGCGAGGTTGTGCCTTTCAGGTTACTTCTAAAAACCACCTTTTTTGGTTTGCGCTCTTTAAAGTACATGTCAATTACATCGCTGGTAGACCTGTTTACGCCAATGTATTTTCCTTCATCATCCACTGCGTAGTAAATATTTTCAGCACTGCCCCGTGCCCGAATATTGTCGATGTTGCCATTTAAAAAAAAGGCATTGATTGTATTGCCTTTTACCTGGTTATAAAATTGGTCTACTTTATTTATGGCCAGGGCATTCTCAAACACATACATCCGCCTTGGCTTACGATCGTTTATATAAAAATAAATCGTGTCGCCTGTTATTTGGTTTTCCTGTGCCCATACCACCGGGTCTTTAAAAAGCCGGAAAGCAGAATCTTCAAACGAGTAGAAGAGACTGTCGCCAACGGCTTGCATGCTGTCAGAATAGATTTTCACGTTAAAGTAAGCTTCTACAAAACGGTCGTTGCTACTGTCCTTAACGGGCGTACTGGTGGCCGCAACACGTAAGGTTGTGTCGCTTGCTGTATTGTTACCGGTAAGGTTTAATGTGGTAGTGTCGCGGGTGGCTGCCATTGCCGATCGCGATGGTGGCGAAAAGGGGACTGGGTTTGGTACAGTGGGCTCGTCATCTATTGCAGCCACACTATCTCTTGCAGCGGACGTAATTCCAGGCAACATGCCGATGCCATTGTTTGTGTTTCGCCTGCTGTTGGTTGATAAAGGGTTTGTTGCCTGGGCGCCGGGCAAGGTGGCGGGTCTTGCGGGCCGGGACGTATCAACAATGGCTACTGGCGCAGATTCTATGTCAGGTACAATGCGGGATTTGCGAAGGTTAGACAGTTTAGCGGTAAACAAAGTATCCGCAGCTATGAAAATGCTGTCTGCGCCTTGTTTAATGATCATAACAGGTTTTTGCGTAGCCAACAAGGCACTCGTATTACTGTTCGACTGAAGGCGATTTGCTATAATGATTGCCGGGTTTGCTGTGTCCTTACTCTTGTAAATAGCATTGCCTAATGCATCACCAAAACCTGATTGTTCATCAATGGCAATATCATCTGCAGTAAGCGTATAATCTTTATCGTTAATAAATGGCCGCTTGCCAAATACCGCCTTCTTATTCTTCATGTCGTAGTAACCTTCGGAGGTGGTTACTGTACGGTTTTTATTGGTAATAAGCGTGGGCACAGTAAACCGGGCGATTTCGGTAAAGGTGTTGTACAACAATGTATCGGTTGTCACTCTAAATTCAGGATCGGTCATTACTACCTTCTTCTTAAAATAGATGTCGCGTGTTTCACCATAGTAAATGCCTTGGGTGCTGGTAAGTACGGTGCTTCCGGTTACCACTTTACCCCCATTTTCATAGGTGCCAATTTTAGTAATGGTATTGTAATGAAGTTCGTTAGTGGTCAATACGCCTTTGCCATCGGTAAGCTTTACTTTGTTTTTAAGTAAAGCGTCTTTCTCGCGGCCATAATACTTCAGGTATTGCGAGTAGGTGTGTATGCTGTCATCATCGTTGATGTGGATATTGCCAAAGGCTTCAAATACGTTCTGCTTTTGATCAAGCACGGCGCTGTCGCAATAAAACAGGGTTTTTCCCTGCCGTATACGCACACTACCTGCCAGCGAAACAAAATCGCCGATGCTGTCTTTTTTCTGAAAATTGTAGCGCCTGGCTTCCAGAATTTCGAGGCGTTTGCCTGAAGTATCGCCTACAGATAAAACTCCTGCAGGTGGTTGGCTATAAACTTTTGTTGGTGTTATAAAAAGGCCCGAACAAGTGAAGAAAACAATACATAATAGTCTACTCGTCATTATTGTTGCAATACAGTGGTGTCGGCCATTGTAATGGGCGAAGTTAAAGGCTGCGCCTTGGCTTTTCCGCCAAAGATGGAAATACTAACATACCTTTTTGGATTGATCCTGATGTCGTCCATCAAAGTGTTTAGGCTTCGCGTGGTGCGTTCAAGGTTGCTGTACAATTGACGATCGTTTAGCAACAATCCCAGTGAACCTTCTTTACTATCCATTTTTGAAACGGCAACATTAAGTCGTTCTACAGTACCCCTGAGTTGGTTCACTGTTCCATCTATATCCGCCTTTGCAAAGTTGCCGGTAGCAGTTTCTATATTACCCAGCATCTGGTCTACTTTACCGTTATTGTCTGATAGGGTTTTTGTAAATGTGTTCACGTTCTTCAGGCTTTTTGCCAGGTCGCCGGTTTGGGCGTTTAGCAATGCATTTAGTTGGGCCGAAGAGTTGACGAGATAAGACATTGTTTTATTTGCATTGGCTACAACGTCCTGCATATTATTTTTTGTGTACGGGTCGAATATGGTGTTGATATTCCTCATAACAGAATCCAATGTACCAAGGGTAACCTTAACCTGGTCGAAAACCGGATTAATTCGTTCTGTGAGGCTTCCCAGCATCCCGGGACTGTCCAGTGTAGGAACGGTATCATTCCTTGCAAGCAGTTGCTTGCTGTCGCCCAGGTTTATTACTATACTGGATGAAGTCAGGGGATTAGTACTGATGCTGGCAATTGAGTTTGCCGGTATATTAAGTTCCTTGTTAAGCTTAATGGCTACAATTATCGTGTCAATGTTTTTATCTTTTTCCTGCAACTCATATACGCTGCCTACCTGCAGGCCATTTATAACCACCGGGTTTGAGATCATGAGGCCCTTAGTGTCAGCATATTTAGCGTAAATAAAATTACCAGACTTAAACAGGCTTTTGCCTTTCAGGAAATTAAAACCAACTATTAATAGGGTGATGGCAATTGTAGTGAGTGCTCCCACTTTGGTCTCATTCGTAATCTTCATGTGGAATAATTGTAGTAAATAAAGGTTTAGTACTGCTGGGTTGCAAAATTCATGCTAAGGCAAAAATATGTTATTACTTATTGAATGCGAGACCGATTGTGTAGGTGAGGTACTTGTGTAGTAAAAGTACACGGAAGATTAGTTTAGACTGATGTTAAGGTGGTGAAACGAATGGCATTTAAAAGTATGGTGGAAAAAGTTGCTAAGGAAAGATGTGGTAGAAGGAGTAATCTCTATGATTATAGAGACATGCTGCAATCTCTACGGCCGTAGAGACCACAAAGAATTACTGCTTGTCCCCAAAAAATTAAAGCAAAGTACAAGACGTATTAGAAGAGCACCGTTAAATGAACCAAATATTTTACAGTAAAGAAATAAGCGATCAACGAATAGTCTCGAGACTAACTTTATATTTCTGCAATGCATTTACAATGCAATCCGCAATTTCATTCTGCCCTTTTTCGCTGTTGATGTATGCTTCTTCCTGCGGGTTTGTAATAAAGCCTGTTTCTACCAGCACACTCGGCATAGCCACTGCCTGCAGTACCCAAATACCAACCTGCCGCTGTTGCGCCTGGCGACTTATACGACCCACTTTCTTAAATTCTTCTTCAACAGAAAGTGCGAGGCTGGCGCTTCGATTAAAATATTGCTTTGTTTTAAGCGAGTAAAGGATCATTTTTTCCGGAGAATTCGGATCGAAGTCCCGTACAAAATTTGCCGTTGCGCTATCAAGATACAAGGCTTCATTTTCACGCATGGCCTTTTCCTTCAAGTCATTCTTGTGGGCTCCCCATATATAAGTTTCTGTTCCTCTGGCAGGGTTTGGAGTGGTCCAGGTGCGGTATTGCGGCACCTTACGGGTGTGCTTTTTCTTCCTCTTACCCGATCCGGTATAGTATACTTCTGTTTTGTACCCTTTTAGTTCAGAATGCCTGATATCGGGAGCTGCGTTGCAGTGTATAGAAATGAAAAGATCGCCTTTATTAAAGTTGGCGATATTGGCCTTGGTAACGGGGCTATGGTAGATATCGTTTGTACGGGTATACACGACCTCCACTTCAGGCATTTCTTGTCGAATGGCTTTGCCTAGCTTTAAGGCAACAGCCAGGGATACATCTTTTTCTTTGGAAAAATTGCCCAGGGCTCCCACATCGGCACCACCATGACCGGCATCTATAATAATCTTTTTTAGCTTGGGTACCTGGTAACGATAATTGGCCAACCGCGAATTAGAGTGAAAGCTTACAATAAGCAAAACGATTAAAACACATATTCTCTTCATGCTTATACTGCTTGGTTCAATGGGCAATAATACCCATGCTGTTGATCATTTTGTCTGGCTAAAGTTTACTGCCGGAATGTACTAAGGCGTAGAAGCCGTTTCGGCCACAGTAGTGGTTTGGATACCGGTGTCAAGAGATTGTTTGTAGCGGAGCACAGCACGCATTACGGCATAGCTTATTTCGTTCTGCCCTTTTTCACTATTCATATAATCTTCCTCTTCTTCGTTGCAAATAAAACCTGTTTCTACAAGTATGCTGGGCATGTTGGTAGCCTGCAATACCCAAATACCTGCATGGTTTCTTTGCTTTACGCCTTCACTTCTGCGGCCTACTTTTTTAAATTCATCTTCTACATAATTGGCCATCATGAGGCTCTTGTCGAAAAACTTTTTTGTACGTAAAGAGGCAAGGATCTTGAAATCAGGAGAGTCCATGAAATTGCTGTCCATTTGTTCACCAGTTATTTCATCATTTTCTCTGGAAGCTATTGACTGCATCTTTTGATCGTTCTTATTGATAGCCCAGATGTACGTTTCGGTACCCTGGCGGTTACATGGAAGTTTATAAGATTTATAAATGGGAACAGTGCGTGTTTTTTGAACCTTTTTACGCTTCTTGCCCTTACCAATATAAGCGGTGTAATTTTCCTGGCGATGGCCCTCAATGCGCCGTTCGTAACGGTCTTCCATTGAATTTACATGAATAGAAATGAAAAGGTCGCCATGATTGTCGTTGGCAAATTGTGCACGATAGCGATTGGCTTTATTTAGATCGGTTAGCCCGTTGGGCAGGTTTTCATCGGTACGGGTAAAGAGGATATTGCACTCGGGCAGTACTTCTTTAAGCCTTGCACCAATCTTCATAGACATGGCCAAAGTGAGTGCCGACTCATAACTGTATTTGCCTTCTGCATTGCGGTTAGGCAAGCCATGACCCGCATCAATTATAATTGTTTTAAGCTGATCTTTCGAAGGCTTTACGGGGTCGGGAGTGAATGCGGAGAAAAAAAATATTAGCGAAAAGCTGAAAGAAAGGAGGAGCAATCTTCTTACCATTTTATAATCAGTTTAGGGGGGTAATCTTCACATACCGTTAATGCATTAATCCATTATTTTTGTTCAACTTCTTATGAACAAGCAGCGTAAAGTTAGACCAAAAATATTTTTAGCGTGGTTGACAAGTGCTATAGTTTTCCTAATAACGAATCCAACAAGTGCAAAGTATCAGGTTAAAAATAAAAATAAAGTTGCTGCTGAAATAACGTCCGATACACTATCCAATACAAAAAAAAAATTTCCTGCTGATACCACAAAAGGAAGGCGTAATCCGCTGAGTACGCTATCGGATAGTCTAGCTTTTCGCACTTCTTTTACCCTTGCCGATACCACCAAGAAAAAAACAGATACTCTTGCACGTGATTCTGCCGGGCGGGTAATTGTAACCGATACCCTAAATTTTAAAGCCTCTAAAGATTCTCTTGATGTACCCATAGAATATAGTGCCGAAGACAGTGGAGTACTTGATATAGACTCCCGGCAATTTATACTATACGGTAAAGGAAACACGCGCTACGCCGATCTTGACATGAGCGCCGCTGTAATTAAACTGGACCAGCTAAACCAAATGATGTATGCCTATGGTGCCCTGGATACAAGTGGTAACCCGATGGACAAACCAAAGTTGGTACAAGGTGAAATGACGAGTTACAGTGATTCAATAATGTTTAACCTGAAATCGCAAAAGGGTCTTACTAAAAGTACATACCTGCAGGAAGGGGAGATGTATGTGTACGCAGAGGCGGTAAAGAAACTAAATAGTGATGTATTGTATGCGTGGCGGGGCAGATTTACAACGTGTAACCTTGATGTGCCTCACTTTGCCTTTCGAACCCGCAAAATGAAAATCATTAATAAGAAACTGGCCGTGTCGGGCCCGGCGTTTCCGGAGTTTGAAGGGGTACCCATGCCCATTGGTATACCGTTTGGAATTTTTCCCCAAACCTGTTTCTACAAGTATGCTGGGCATGTTGGTAGCCTGCAATACCCAAATACCTGCATGGTTTCTTTGCTTTACGCCTTCACTTCTGCGGCCTACTTTTTTAAATTCATCTTCTACATAATTGGCCATCATGAGGCTCTTGTCGAAAAACTTTTTTGTACGTAAAGAGGCAAGGATCTTGAAATCAGGAGAGTCCATGAAATTGCTGTCCATTTGTTCACCAGTTATTTCATCATTTTCTCTGGAAGCTATTGACTGCATCTTTTGATCGTTCTTATTGATAGCCCAGATGTACGTTTCGGTACCCTGGCGGTTACATGGAAGTTTATAAGATTTATAAATGGGAACAGTGCGTGTTTTTTGAACCTTTTTACGCTTCTTGCCCTTACCAATATAAGCGGTGTAATTTTCCTGGCGATGGCCCTCAATGCGCCGTTCGTAACGGTCTTCCATTGAATTTACATGAATAGAAATGAAAAGGTCGCCATGATTGTCGTTGGCAAATTGTGCACGATAGCGATTGGCTTTATTTAGATCGGTTAGCCCGTTGGGCAGGTTTTCATCGGTACGGGTAAAGAGGATATTGCACTCGGGCAGTACTTCTTTAAGCCTTGCACCAATCTTCATAGACATGGCCAAAGTGAGTGCCGACTCATAACTGTATTTGCCTTCTGCATTGCGGTTAGGCAAGCCATGACCCGCATCAATTATAATTGTTTTAAGCTGATCTTTCGAAGGCTTTACGGGGTCGGGAGTGAATGCGGAGAAAAAAAATATTAGCGAAAAGCTGAAAGAAAGGAGGAGCAATCTTCTTACCATTTTATAATCAGTTTAGGGGGGTAATCTTCACATACCGTTAATGCATTAATCCATTATTTTTGTTCAACTTCTTATGAACAAGCAGCGTAAAGTTAGACCAAAAATATTTTTAGCGTGGTTGACAAGTGCTATAGTTTTCCTAATAACGAATCCAACAAGTGCAAAGTATCAGGTTAAAAATAAAAATAAAGTTGCTGCTGAAATAACGTCCGATACACTATCCAATACAAAAAAAAAATTTCCTGCTGATACCACAAAAGGAAGGCGTAATCCGCTGAGTACGCTATCGGATAGTCTAGCTTTTCGCACTTCTTTTACCCTTGCCGATACCACCAAGAAAAAAACAGATACTCTTGCACGTGATTCTGCCGGGCGGGTAATTGTAACCGATACCCTAAATTTTAAAGCCTCTAAAGATTCTCTTGATGTACCCATAGAATATAGTGCCGAAGACAGTGGAGTACTTGATATAGACTCCCGGCAATTTATACTATACGGTAAAGGAAACACGCGCTACGCCGATCTTGACATGAGCGCCGCTGTAATTAAACTGGACCAGCTAAACCAAATGATGTATGCCTATGGTGCCCTGGATACAAGTGGTAACCCGATGGACAAACCAAAGTTGGTACAAGGTGAAATGACGAGTTACAGTGATTCAATAATGTTTAACCTGAAATCGCAAAAGGGTCTTACTAAAAGTACATACCTGCAGGAAGGGGAGATGTATGTGTACGCAGAGGCGGTAAAGAAACTAAATAGTGATGTATTGTATGCGTGGCGGGGCAGATTTACAACGTGTAACCTTGATGTGCCTCACTTTGCCTTTCGAACCCGCAAAATGAAAATCATTAATAAGAAACTGGCCGTGTCGGGCCCGGCGTTTCCGGAGTTTGAAGGGGTACCCATGCCCATTGGTATACCGTTTGGAATTTTTCCCCTTAACCGTGGGAGGCATTCAGGATTTCTTGCGCCATCGTTTGAAGCCAATGAAGACTTTGGACTTGGGTTGGTAAATGGTGGATTTTACAAAGTGATGAATGACAACCTGGACTTTACGCTGCGCAGCAACCTGTACAGTTATGGGGGTTATACCCTTAATGGCTCGTCGCGATACCTTAAACGCTATCGTTATACGGGTGGATTTAGCCTGGCTTATCAGCATACAAAAATTCTCAATCGTTCGGGCAATACCAAAGAAGAGTTTACCAAGAACAGTAGTTTCATGATTAATTGGAACCACAGCCGCGATCCGCGGGCCCGGCCGGGTACTAATTTTTCAGCAAGTGTAAATGCTGGTAGTACACAATTCAACCGTTTTGTTTCCAACAATCCCGTCGTCAATTTCAACAACAGTTTAACCTCAACCATCAATTATACCAAAGACTGGCGCGGCAAGTATAACCTGTCGGTAAATGCCAACCACAGCCAGAATAGTGTGTCGAGGTTGGTGAACCTTAGCCTGCCCACAGTAAACTTTAGCGCCGTCACCTTTTATCCGTTTCAAAAGCAAGAGCAAATAGGCGAACCCAAGTGGTATGAGAAGCTTGGTATTGCTTATACGGGTAACCTTCAAAATCAGTTGTCCTTTTATGATTCTGCCATCAACTTCCGCCGCATATTAGATACAGCCCAATGGGGTGCCACGCACAATGTGCCAATTACACTCTCTTTACCCTCGCTTGGCCCAGTGCAAATTTCTCCCAGTGTATCATTCGAAGAAAGGTGGTACGGACAAAAAATTATACGGACGTGGAACGATACCCTGAACAAAGTAGATACTTCTATATCGCGTGGGTTTTATGCAGCGCGACAAATGCAGTTTGGCCTCTCCGCAAGCACCCGTATTTTTGGTACTTACCAGTTTGGCGAAAACAGCAAGGTTGTTGCTATTCGGCATGAGGTGCGGCCTACGTTTAGCATCAATTATAAGCCCGACTTTATGAAGCGATACTTTTATGACCTTCAAATTGATTCTACCGGCCAAAACCGTTTTCGTTTTTCGCAATTCGACGGCGGTCTAAACGGCTCGTTTAGCGAAGGTGAATTTGGTGGTATTGGGTTTGGCTTAGACAATACGTTGGAAATGAAAGTGCGGGATAGAAAGGACACTACGGGCACCACCCGAAAAGTAAAGCTGATTGATGGTTTTGGATTTAATGGTTCGTACAATATGGTAGCAGATAGTTTCAAGCTATCTCCACTTAGTTTTTATGTGCGTAGCAACTTGTTTGAGAAGATTAGTATCACTGCTAACGCTACGCTTGATCCGTACGAATTTGATGCGAGGGGTTTTAGACGAGATAAGTTGATGTGGTCGGGCAGCAACTTTAGTCTTGGCCGTATTACAAATGGCAGCGTGGCTATGTCTACCTCGTTTAGAAGCAAATCGAAGGATGGGAAAACACAGGAGGAGCGCTTGCCAATGGATGAATACATGACCCCCGACGACCAGCAGCGGCAATTGGAAATGGTTAGGAACAACCCGGGCGAATACACGGATTTCAACATTCCATGGAGTGTACAATTGTCTTACTCGCTAAATTTTAGCCGGCAATTCGTCTCCAGCTATACCAACATTACCACACAGGTTTTTTCTAACCTAAGCATCAATGGCGATTTTAGCCTAACCGAAAGGTGGAAGATGGGTGGATCAACCTACTACGACTTTTCCACGAATAAGATACAAACGCTCACCATGTTCATCTCCCGCGAAATGCATTGCTGGCAGATGTCCATCAATTTAAACCCTATCGGTTTGTTCCGCTCCTTCAATATTACACTTAGTCCAAAATCGGGTATACTGCGCGATTTACGGGTAAACAGGACCCGGCAATTCTTCAATCAATAATTAGAGCTTACTTGTTGTGCAGTGCGTAGTGGTCCCACATCAGTTTAAAAACTTTTTCCTTCAACCCTTTGGGTGTAACACCAATGCTATCCACCGCGGGAAGAAAATGCATTTGTAGAGTGCAGGGCCATAAGTAAAAAAATTTGTTTGTCGGCAGCACTTTATTGGTATTAAAAAGTAAAGTGGGTATAATTTTCTTTTCGGTTGCCGTTGCTAGCTTAAACGCGCCATCGTAAAAAGCTTTCAGGGGCTCACCGGTTCGGTTGCGGGTTCCTTCGGGATAAATAACCATGTGCAAGCCATTAGCAAGAGTTTGCTTCATTGCTTCAAAACTTTGGCGCCTGCTCTCATCACTCTTCCGGTCTACCAATACCGCTCCGCGGGTATACACCCATCCAAACAAGGGTATTTTGGCCATTGATTTTTTTGCAATCGTTTTGTTAGCCCCTGGTATAAATGGGGTTGTCACCGGCACATCCATAAATGAATTGTGGTTGCACACAATCACACAACTTTCGCCCTTTACCAGGTGCTCGCCACCCTTAATTAGTAGTCTGCATCCGATCATTGTCAAAAAAAATTGCATCCACGCTTTCGATATCCTCCTGAATATTTCGGTGCCTTGCGGTTCTTTTATAAGAAAGGTAAGGCAGATGGGTGTTACGACTACAAGCAGACTTGCTGTAAAAATGATAAGCCCCCAAATGGCCCAGATGCGCCCAAAAATTTCTTTGAATATTTTCATTATTTCAAAAGGCTTTTGCGAATGAGGTTTGTTTACTTTAGCCCATCAGACTGGGATGTAGTATTGTGCCCGGTACAGGCTTAGTTTAGGTTGCTTTCGCCTGCATTTACAATGGCTTGTTTTTCGCTATAAAACACATTCCAATCGATAGGATCAAGGCCCTGTTTCATTAGAATCTCGTTTGTTTTGCTAAAGTGTTTACAACCAAAAAAGCCTTTATCTGCACTGTAGGGTGAGGGGTGCGCCGCCTTTAGCACAAAGTGTTTTGTTTCGTCTATCAGCGCCTGCTTCTCGTGTGCAAACTTGCCCCAAAGCAGAAAAACGAGACCTGTTTTTTCGTTAGACAACCTGGCTATAACTGCATCTGTGAATTCGGACCATCCAATTTTTGCGTGGCTAGCCGGCTCATTTGCCCGCACCGTTAACACCGCGTTCAGCAGCAAAACGCCTTTCTGTGCCCAGCAGGTAAGGTTGCCTGTGGCAGGGATGGGCATGCCTATATCGCTTTCAAGTTCTTTGAAGATGTTCACCAGGGAAGGCGGCGGTTTTATCCCGTTCTGCACAGAAAAGCTTAGCCCATGTGCCTGTCCTTTACCATGGTAAGGGTCTTGCCCAAGTAGCACCACTTTTACCTTATCAAAAGGCGTTTGATCGAAAGCATTAAAGATTAAACCGCCGGGAGGGTAGATGAGCTTACCCTGCGCCTTTTCCACTTTTATAAAAGTGACCGCCTGTTGAAAATAAGGTTTGGTAAATTCCTGCTTTAATATTTTCTTCCAGCCTTCCTCTATTTTCACGTTCATACAGGCAATTTTGGTTTGGCTGCAAACTAATTAAAAATTACTTTTGCAGCCGTCGAAAAACGGGTCATTTGCTCATTTAATGTAAGAGCATTCCGTCATTAAAAGGGAAGGTCATTGGTTCGGTAGCTCAGTTGGATAGAGCAACTGCCTTCTAAGCAGTAGGTCATTGGTTCGAATCCAATCCGGATCACCAAAGTAAGGATTACGCCTTTGTAATCCTTACTTCACTTTATCTAACCTTACAACTAAATGTTGTTTTTCAATTAATTATAACAAATGCTCTCCCGCTCGTCTTCCTATCTTTATAAAGCATGACATATTCTTAATCGACTAAAAAATCGACTAAACTGTGTTATTGCCGTTAAGACTAATCTGCGA
>MWWF01000162.1_pt1 | contig 12619 bp, 10 predicted proteins | sample 1047351 | NCBI WGS metagenome assembly MWWF01 (sample SAMN06349970, study PRJNA376086) | soil metagenome | isolation source: MGM-3 sample Antarctic (ecotone) soil | place: Antarctica
GTTGTATTGAATGTTTTACGCTACGCCAATCGAAGTAAAAAAGTAACCAATAACAGTTGACAAGTTAACAGTGAAGATTTTCTACCGACCCTTGTTAACCTGTCAACTAATCAACACTCCCACTTAACTCAGCGGCAATGACCCGCAAAGAACGCTTTGACGCCTGCATCACCTATTTTCAGAAAGTTTTACCCGAGGCCGAAACTGAACTCACTTTCGGTAGTACCTACGAACTTTTAGTGGCCGTTATTTTATCAGCGCAGTGCACTGATAAACGGGTAAATATGACGACACCGGCACTGTTTCAAAAATATCCAGATATATCATTTTTAGCAAAAGCCGAATATGATGATCTTTTTGCCATTATCAAAAGCATCTCTTTCCCGGGTAACAAAAGTCGCCATCTGATAGGCATGGCTAAAAAGGTAAGGGAGAAGTTTGGCGGTCAAATACCAATGACGGTTGTAGAATTAATGCAACTACCAGGAGTAGGAAGAAAGACAGCGAACGTAATTACTTCGGTGGTGGATAAGCAACCCAACATGGCTGTAGATACGCATGTGTTCAGGGTTTCAGCCCGCATTGGGTTAACAGTTGACGCTAAAAATCCGCTGCAAACCGAACTACAGCTAATCAGGTTTGTTCCTAAAAAATTGGTTTACATTTTTCATCACTGGCTTATTTTGCATGGCCGTTATGTATGTGTAGCCCGCAACCCTAAATGCGGTGTGTGCGGCCTGCGGCCTGTGTGCAAATATTATAACAGAGTGGTGGTAAAGGGAAAGCTGCTGAATAATTCCTTGCCTATAATTCCCATTTCTTAATTAAAGGTGTTATTTTAACAGGCATAAGCTTTTGGCGCAGTGGTTGATTATTAATTCAGACAAATTTGTACCTATTCATGACATCTGTTTCTACAACATTTTCGGGTTTTAATAGTGTGCTCTCTTTAGAGCCGCTTATACTTGTTTTAAAAAGAATGCTGGCCGAAGGGAAGCCTGGTGCTAGAAAACTGTATCATCCTATTTTAAAAGAGATTGAAGCCATACCTGCCCTCATGCACCCGGTGAAAGATATAGCGTTGTTGCATCAACATGCCGACCTGGTAGAAACCTTACTGGCTACTATTTTCCCGCCGTCAACTTCTTCTAACCAAGGCTTATACGCTATTAGTTATCCATTCAGTTCCGAAACAATTTATGCTTCGCCAGGCTTTAAAAAAATTTTTTTAAAAGACGGGAAAAACATAAATGTGCCGGATAGAAGTACCAATGCAGATATTAACCGGGCCACCTTATCATTAGCTTATAATGTTATTTTAAAACAGTTGTATTCGCTGCAAATTCCTATTACGGCTACTTCTGTTCATCCGTTTACGGAAGAGGAAAGCGGGCTTACAAAACATTACGAACTAACGCTGAATGCAGAATTTGTAGATGTAAAATGTATCAGTAAAGACTATTCTTTGCCGATCCATTTTTCGCCGCAACGTAATTTGGAGATAGATGAACTGAAAGAAATCTTTCCATTAGAACATTTTGAATTTGATGGCTTAGTAGTAATTGATGTTACCGATGTTACACAAGAACAGGTAGCTGTAGAAATTAAATCTGCCTTATTAGACATTAATGCCTTTGCCGAAGTAGAAGTGTATAATGAATTACAGCAGCATGTGCAAAGCCTTATTGGATTAAAAGGTGTAACAATCGGCATAACCCCTTTCTTTAAAAAAAATGATTATTTTTTATACACCGAACCTCATTTCCGCAATAGCATTCTTTTTAAGAATAGCGAGGTAATTAAACAAAAAGATAAAATAAGCATACTATGCCAGGAGGTTTTCCATACCACGGCCCTGCCGGTAATTTATCATTCTTTAAATAAACACAATAGCCGGTTTAATGAATTGATACGATACTACACAGACCAAGGTGCTAAAAGCTTAATCCTTTGCCCGCTTAAAGGCGAGGATGACGAACTTTTAGGTTTATTGGAAATCATGAGTAATGAAGAAAGCAGGTTCCAGTACCCGCATCTTTCCCGCATTCAGCCAGCAATTGAACTGTTTACACTGGCATTGGAAAAAACATCTGAAAGTTTAGAAGCGCAAATTGACAAAACTATTAAAGAACATTTTACCTCTATACAACCTGCCGTGGAATGGAAGTTTACCGAAGCTGCTTTTCACTATCTGCAACAACAGCAGTCATCTGCCATGGTAAAGATGCCACCAATTGCTTTTGAAGATGTGTATCCGTTATATGGCGCTATTGATGTACGTAACTCATCTGTGGAGAGAAGTAACTCCATAAAATTAGATCTGCTGGAACAACTAACACTTGCCAATAATGTATTGACAAAAGGGTGCAAACTGATTGACTTTCCTTTGCTAAAAGAGACGCAGTTCCGCATTGAAAAATATATAGCGGCGGCATCGGATACTCTACTCTCTGATGATGAAATGCAGATCTACGATTTTCTGCAGGTTCATTTAGAGTCGCTTTTCAACAACCTGCTCCTTTTAAAACCTGAGCTGAAGAAAATAATCGGCGCTTATTTTTCGGCGCTTGATAGCCAGCGAAAAGTGGTTTATCATCACCGTAAAGAGTACGAAGAAAGCATCACCCGCATTAATGATGTACTTGACCGGTTCACTGATGGCGAGCAACAGGCTGTTCAGCAAATTTATCCGCACTATTTTGAACGCTATATTACCGACGGGATAGAATTCAATATCTACGTAGGCCAGTCTCTGTCACCAAATAAGCCGTTTAGCGAAATGTATGTGCGAAATTTAAAGTTATGGCAATTGACGTTTTTGGCAAAGGCCGCAAGGCTTACCGCTTCGATTGAAAAGAATTTACCTCTGCCATTGCAAACAACGCAATTGATACTGGCCCATGCAATCCCACTTTCTATTTCGTTTAGGAGAAAAGAACGCAAGTTTGATGTAGATGGTGCCTATAACATTCGTTATGAGATTATAAAAAAAAGAATAGATAAAGTGCATCTCCGTGACTCGGAGGAGCGTTTAACGCAGCCGGGTAGAATTGCCATTGTTTACTCGCAGCATAAAGAGCAAACAGAGTATTTGGAATACATTGAATTTTTACAACAAGAAGGTTTGCTGGGCGAAAATGTAGAGCACCTTGACCTGGAAGACACACAAGGCATTAGTGGGCTAAAAGCTATACGGGTAGATGTGAATTATGAGGCTGAATCAACACTTACAACAAAAGAAGTTTTTGCAAGAGTAAGCGGTGAGGAATTGGTGCGAAGTAAGTAGATATGCGGATGTGATGATTTCACAAACGGAACAGGTAAGAGTTACGCACATTCTGAGATGATAAAATAATTATGGAAAGTCACCTATCGGGTGACTTTTTTTATGGAAAGTTTCTGGGATAGCCATCTCTGCAAGAAACCTTTAGTATGCGTGAACTAACTTTTTTATTTTTCTTTACTGCATGCCAGAATTCCACCACAATATTCAACCTTCCTTTGTCGAATGTTTCCATTGTAAAAAATATTCACAACAAACTAAATAGGGACACTAATAGCTGGGCCTATTTTCTTCAGCATTTACCGGAGGTAAACGGGCCTGTACTAAATTATAAAGGTCAGCCGGTAGTTGATCAGGGAAAACATTTTTCAATTCTTACTTACGATGTTGGCACACAGGACCTGCAGCAATGTGCTGATGCCCTGATGCGGTTAAGAGCCGAATATTTGTTTAATCAAAATAGAGCCGATGAAATAGGGTTCCATTTTGTAAGCGGGCAACTTTACCGGTTTGCTGATTATTGTAAAGGAGTAAAACCAATACCCAAAGGGCAATCAGTGCAATTTGTTACAGGCGCAGTAGCAACAAAAACGCACCAAAGCTTACGCCGCTATCTTGATATTGTTTATACCTATGCCAGCACTATTTCGTTGGCCAAAGAATTAAAAAATACTGATGAATTTGAAATGGGCACAGTGATTATTTCACCTGGCAGCCCGGGACATTGTTTTATTATAGCAGATGAAGCCACCACTTCTGATGGTGGAAAAGTGTTTAAGCTGGTAGAGGGTTATACTCCGGCTCAATCTATTTATGTCTTACGCAATGTCAGTGAACCTGCTTTGGGCTATTGGCATCATTTACAAAAAGGTACCATTGAAACAGCCAGTTATGAGTTTACTTCGTATCAGCTAAAAAGGTTTGAATAGCAGCCATTAAAAAGTTTGGAAAAGTGTTAGTTTTTACTACCGTATTTCTTTTCATCTGAAAATTCTCCTTTTTTCTGCATATACGTAGAGATCAGTTGAGTAAGAGAAGGCATGCACATTTATGCAAACAAATTTTTTATTTGTTATTACCGTATATATGATGCTGAAATCTGTTAGGCAAAGGCTTTCCGCCAAGCACTCTTCCACAAATTAATTTTTCTTGCTGGCGGCGTTTGAAAGTGATTGCCCCCACTCTTCCTCAGCACAAACTAATAGAGTTTTCCCATGGTATATAATAATTTGATTTAGATTTAGCAATTAAAATTCTAACGCTTGACAACATCTAAAAGTCTCCTCCTTGCCTTTGTAACTTTTTTATCCTTCGCTGCCACAGCGCAAAAAAACAACGGCTGGCAAAATCTTTTTAATGGCACTGATTTAAAAGGATGGCATCAACTCAATGGCAAAGCCAAATATGAAGTAAAAGGTGATGAGATTGTGGGTACTACGGTTCCTAAAGAACCCAACTCCTTTCTGGCCACAGATAAAGATTACAGTGATTTTATTCTTGAACTGGATTTGCTGGTCGATACTTCCATGAACTCAGGCTTACAAATAAGAAGTGAGAGTGAAGCTGCCTATCAAAATGGCCGGGTACATGGTTACCAGGTAGAAGTAGATCCTTCCGAAAGGCAGTGGAGTGGTGGTTTGTATGATGAAGCACGACGAGGCTGGCTTTATTCCCTTGAATTAAATCCGGCTGCAAAAAATGCATTTAAAAACGGGCAATGGAACAAATATTATATTGAAGCAATTGGTAACACTATTCGTACGTGGGTTAATGGCGTCCCTACTTCGCATGTAATAGATGCCCAAACTCCAAAAGGTTTTATTGCCTTGCAGGTTCATGCTATCAAAGATTCTTCCAAAGCAGGCACGCAAATTCGCTGGCGCAACATCCGCATAAAAACAACTGATCTGAAGCCTTCTCCTTACGATAATATTTTCGTAGTAAACCTTTTACCTAATGATCTTTCGCTGCAGGAAAAAAAGAATGGATACAGTTTATTATGGGATGGAAAAACAGCTACGGGATGGAGAGCAGCTTACAAAGACAAGTTCCCACAAGAAGGCTGGGAAATTAGCGGTGGTGAGATTAGTGTACAAAAATCAGCTGGCGCAGAAGCGGCTAATGGTGGCGATATTGTAACCGAAAAGGAATTTAGCGCTTTTGAATTGAAGTTTGATTTTAAACTGACAGAAGGAGCTAACAGCGGCGTAAAATATTTTGTCACCGAAACGGAAAAAAATACAGGTTCGGCCATTGGATTGGAATACCAGGTGCTGGATGATGAACGCCATCCTGATGCAAAGTTGGGTATCAATAGCAACCGAACGTTGGGATCTTTATACGATATTAAACCCTCCCAAAAAATTGCGGCTGCAAAGAAAAAAATCGGTGAATGGAATCAGGCCATCATCAGGGTGTATCCAAGTGGCAAAGTTGAGCATTGGTTAAACGGGTATAAAATACTGGAGTATCAAAGAGGTTCGGCAGAATTTATTGACCTGGTTAGTAAAAGTAAATTTAAAGGCCGCGAAGGTTTTGGCATGGCTAAGAAAGGGCACATTTTATTACAGGATCATGGCGATAAAGTTTCGTACCGTAGCATAAAAATTAAAAGCCTTTAATGGATTATTTAATTGCTCAATAGCGATAAGAATGTACAAGAGTGCGACGCAATTGGGCTTCATAGCAGTACTGTTGCCTGGTACAAAAAATAAAAATTTCTAAACTATAAAAACAGTTTTTATGTCTTCATCACGCCGTCGTTTTATTAAGCAAACAGCGCTTACCTCCGCTGGTTTATACATGGGTGCAAATGCCTTTTCTGCAAAAAGTTATCGCAATATTATTGGGGCCAACGACCGGGTACGTGTTGGTGTAATTGGTTTCTCCGACAGACATAAAGCCTCGCATGTTCCTTGCTTTATGAACCATTATAAAGAACTGAATTTTGACGTGGTAGCAGTATCGGACATCTGGAAAAATCGGCGGGAAGAAGGCGCTGCTGTGTGGAAGGGAAAGATGGGCCATGATGTTATTGCCTGTCGTAATAACGAAGAACTATACGATAAAAAGTTAGCAGATGCCGTGTTTATCAGTACCGCTGATTTTCAACATGCAGTACATGCCATTGAAGCTGTGAAAGCCGGTTGTGATGCTTACGTGGAAAAACCTTTTGCCGAAACAATGGAAGATAATCGTGCTGCTTTGAAAGCCATTAAAGCAAGTGATCGCATTGTACAGATAGGATCGCAAAGGAGAAGTGGCGCCAACTACCATGCTGCCAATGATTATATACGTTCTGGAAAGTTTGGCGCTATTACTATGGTGGAATTAACATGGAATGTGAATCAACCGGGGCGCTGGCGCAGGCCTGCATTGCTGAATCAATTAAAGGAAGAAGATACCGACTGGAAACGTTTTTTAATGAATCGTCCGAATGATAGCTTCGATCCAAGAAAGTATTTAGAGTTTCGCCTTTTCTGGCCCTATTCATCGGGCTTGCCCGGGCAGTGGATGAGCCACCAGATTGATACGGTGCATTGGTTTACCGGCCTTCAACATCCCCGTAGTGTAGTAGCCAATGGCGGTATTTATATGTGGAAGGATGGACGAAAAAACTGGGATACAATTACAGCTGTTTTTGACTACGGTCCCGTGAATGATATGAACCAGGGATTCCAGGTAACCTTTGGTTCCCGCATGCACAACGGCGATGAAAATCCAGCAGAACTTTATTACTCCAATGGTGGTGAATTGAACTTGAATACCAATAAGGTTACTTCTAAAGGAGGACTAACAAAATCAATGGCGGCTGCCATGAATATGGAACCATTTTTATTACCCGATGCCAGTTTATCACAAGTGGAAAAAGTCATTGCTTCGGCTAACACAGGTGGCGATAAACTAACTTCCAATCATGTGCGCAACTGGATGGAATGTGTGCGCAGTCGTAAAACGCCCAATGCCCCGGTGGAAGCTGGTTACAGCCATTCCATTGCCACTATAATGACGAATGCTGCGAGGCATACCGGCGCAAAAGTAACCTTTGATGAAAAGACGCAGGAAGTAATGGCGGGAGGCAAAATATTCAAGTATTGATAAGAGGCTGTTGACTATTGTTAAGAGGCTGTTGACGGCGTCCCCGCCGTCAACTTATAGCTCAATACAATATATCTAAAAACATTTTTAAACATTTTCTCCTACGATAAACATTGTACGATGCAATCCGCTTTGCGACTTTTGATTCTAATGCTATCAGCATTGCTCTTTGTAAAAGAAGAAGCCATTGCCCAAAAGGCGGAAAGAGTGAGAGTTGAAAAAGTAAAAGAAGGAAATAAAATAAATGTTTTCATCGGGCAAAAACTATTCACGGGTTTTTTATATCCCGATACCTTAGATAAACCCGTGCTTTACCCGGTTTATGCAGCTAACGGAACAGATGTTACAAGGGGCTTTCCATTAAATCCCAAAGCCGGCGATCCTACCGATCATCCGCATCACATCGGTATCTGGTTCAATTTTGAAAATGTGAATGGTTTAGACTTTTGGAATAATTCTTATGCTATCCCAAAAGAAAAAAAGGCGCTTTATGGCCAGATAAAAACAGATAAAATTTTAGAAACAACAAGTGGCAATAAAGGCATCTTGTCTTATCATGCTAACTGGACAAACCATGCTAATGAAACACTATTAGAGGAGACGACACGATTTGAATTTAGCGGCACCGCTAACCAGCGCATTATTGATAGAACAACTGTTTTAAAAGCCGCGACAGAAGTGCTTTTTACAGATGCAAAAGATGGACTGCTGGGTATGCGGCTGGCGCATGAATTACAAATACCAACCAACGATGATCAAAAGTTTACAGATGATAAAGGCAATGTAACTATTGTAAAAGGCGGTACCGATAAAGTGCCAAACGGTAACTATGTAACCAGCGAAGGCAAGACAGGAAATGAGGTATGGAGCACAAGAGCCGCCTGGTGTAAAGTTTATAGCAAGATGGAGGGAGATTCAATAACTGTTACCATCATTGATCATCCAAAAAATCCTAACTATCCAACTTACTGGCATGCCCGAGGCTATGGATTATTTGCAGCCAATCCTTTGGGTGAAAAGATTTTCACCAATGGAAAGCTGGCAAAAAACCTTCAGCTTAAAAAAGGGGAAGCAGTTACATTTCGTTATAGAATTGTAGTTAACAATGGGGCTAAAACAGCCTCGATAGATAGAATTAATAAGTTGGCGAAGGAGTTTGGGAAACGGAACTAATACAATAGTTGGAGTAAGTGTCTTACAATAGTATTACAAAAAAACTCCTGGTTGTGTTTACAAGTATGCGTGATGATTATTCTTCTCTTGAGTAGAATTTTTTAAGCTGTCAAAATCTATTTTAATAACTACTCAAATTTATTAACCCGTTAAACTTAAAAATGATTGCTCTATTGATAAACTCGTACATAATCTATTTCCATTGCCGCACCGGTAAAAGAAGGGTCAACGGGTCCGCCGAAACCACCACCTATAGCCACATTTAGAATAATGAAAAATTTTTAGTTAAAGGGCAAACTGTCTTTGTTGACAAATGTGTAAAAGACTTTATCATCAACTGAAAATTTGATGGTGGCAGCCGACCATTCTGCTACATATTTATAAAACAAAGTACTGGCATTTGCTATGGTTATGTTACCGCCATTGCCGTTGGCACCCGAATGGCCGGGATGATGAAGCGTACCAAAAATTTTATTCAGTTGCCTGCCCAAATGCTCCATAATATCTATTTCACCACAGGCAGGCCATCCTGCTGTTGAAATGTTGTTACCAAGCATCCAGATGGCGGGCCATGTACCTACACCTGCCGGTAGTTTTGCCCTCACTTCAACCCTGCCATATTTAAATGAAAATTTATCTTTTGTCAATAGCCTTGCAGATGTAAATGTACTTCCGTTATAACTTTCTTTTTTTGCATTTATTTTTAATAGGCCGATTGATATTATTGCATTGTTGCCCTGTTAGTGTAATATTCCAATTCATTATTTCCCCAGCCATTGTCTCCGGTGCCAATATCATAATGCCATTTTGTTGTATCAGGCAAACCATCTTTTTCAAACTCATCAGCCCACACTAATGATGGAGTTATCGTTACCTTAAGCCGAATTGATTTAGATAGCGTTCGTCCGCCTAAGGTAGTAGCCGTTACTGCAATTATATACTCACCCGAAGCATGATATTTATAAGTAAAAAGGCCAGTTGAAACTGTTTGAAAAGATCCGTTGCCAAAGTTGTACGCGTAGCAAATAGCATTAGTTGCAGTCGCAGTAAAAGAAACGTTGCCGCAGTTATCAACCAGGTTTGCTTTGAGTGTTATGCCAATTGGAAAATCATCGTTACGAAGGTTGGTACCCTTGCCGAAGGAAAAAAACATAAAGGCCAATACAATTAAAAAAGAAAGTGATGATTGTTTCATCTTGAAAGATTGCAGACCAATATTGTTTTTAGCAGAACTAACCTAAAGAAACCGAAATGGATTTTTAGAAAGATTGAAAAATTATCATAGCCAATTTGCCTCAGCATTCAAAGCCTGGAACAGTACGCAAAATGGTCTTAAAACATGACTATACAAATTCTTTAAACCATATTTCCCTTCATAAGTTCACCTAACATTAGCTTAAAATTCTCTTTCTTATTTAAATGAGGGATGGCTTCATTCGGCTCCGGTACACCCAAAAATTTACAAAGAGGCCCCCAGCCCTCACTCACATCATACACCAATAACTTGTCTGCCGGTACATACGCTTTTACATCTTCCGTATGTTGATAAAACATTTTCTCGACAAAGGCCTTATCCTCAAACTTGCCTTGAAAATGTACTTTAAAAATCATTTCCTTCGCCAGCTTTACGCATTTAATTACCGACCGGAGGCGGGGATTAAATAGTAGTTTAGACAGCATCGCTATTTTTTGCCCCGGAGTCTGTGGTCCCGCCTGCCATATAGTGCTGTAAACGCTGGTGTACCATTTCTCAAAAGGACGTACCGTCAAAACAACTTTTGCATCGGGGTACTGCTTCATGTGCTCCTTATACCAGGGATACGCAGGAAAATCAACGGTTGCCTGGTAGCCGTTGTATAGTTCATCCCAGGCCGTTGTTCCTGTCTCTTTTAACGTAGTCCAATAATGAAGATTTTCCGGGTGCACCAGAAGTTCCTTCATGTGATACGTCTTTTTATAACCTAGTTTTTCAAGAGATTCTTTTAGTGTGTTTGTTCCGGTTCGTGGCAATCCGGCGCCGATAATTTTGATTGACATTTTGAGGGGTTTTGGTTTGGAAGTGAATTATACTAAAGATACCATTTAATCTATTTCGATTACACGTATCAGACTATTTCTTACTTATATTTTCTATCATATAACTTTAATAACTAACTTAGAAAATAATTCAGTAAGCCCGAATTACCGCATATACTTCTATCCGAAATATTTGGATGCAGAAAATTAACCTCAACTAATTCAAATGAAAAAGACGCTCCTTCTTCTCTCATTATTTATTCTATCTATGGTATCATTTTGCCAGCCACCTTCGCCAGGAAACAGAAATATGTTTGGACAGGGAATCAAACGTGGTTTAACCATTACTTCTGATGGTCTCGCAGACGGGTACATTATGTTTGCGGTTCCTAATTCTGCTCTGGTTTATCTTATTAACCGTAAAGGTGAAGTAGTTCATCAATGGAAAGGAAATTATAGTTCAGGAAGTTCTTACCTGCAAGACGACGGATCGCTTTTTCAAAATGCAGTAGACCCGGATTTTCCGGTATTTGCCGGCGGGGGAGAAAGCGGAAGAATCCAAAAAATTTCATGGGACAGTAAACTATTGTGGGACTTTGAATACGCCAATGAACAGTATCTCAATCATCATGATATAACTGTTATGCCTAATGGCCATATCCTTGCCATCGCATGGGAAGCCAGGACACCTGCTGAAGTGCTGGCAGCAGGCAGAAAACCAAAAATGATACCCAAAGCCGGCCTGTGGCCAGATAGAATTATTGAAATAGAACCACAGGGAGAAAGGGGCGGTAAAGTGGTTTGGCAATGGCATGTATGGGATCATTTAATCCAGGATTATGACGCTAAGAAAGCGAACTATGGTAAGCCTGCAGACCATCCTGAACTATTAGACTTTAATGTTGGTGATAGCCTGCCGATACCCATTTCCCAAGACAGCATGAACGTTTTAAGATCACAGGACAGGGTACGCAGAAACCAAACCCCTGAAAATACAGGATCAGATGTTTATCATGTCAATGCAATTAAGTATAATGCCGAGCTAGACCAGATTGCTTTTAGTTCTCCTGATTTGAGTGAAATCTTCATTATAGACCACAGCACAACTACCAGAGAAGCAGCAGGCCACACGGGTGGCCGATGGGGAAAAGGAGGCGATTTTCTTTACCGTTGGGGAAATCCGGAAAATTATCACCGTGGAGATTCTACTAAGCAAACATTGGGAGGCCAGCATGATGTTCGTTGGATTAACAAAGGATTGCCGGGGGCTGGCAATCTAACCGTATTTAATAATAACAACCGTAGAGACAGTCTGAACTATTCTGCTGTTTTTGAACTTGCTCCCCCAAGAGATCAGAAAGGTAATTACATCATCGAAAAGGGCAAAACTTTTGGCCCGGAAAAACCTGTGTGGATTTATAAAGCCCCGGATTCAATTTCGTTTTGGAGCAGTTTCATTTCCGGTGCGCATCGCATGAAAAACGGCAACACCTTTATCAATGAAGGAGCGAAAGGGCGTTTTTTTGAAGTTACCAAAGAAGGAAAAATCGTATGGGAATATTTGAATCCATTTCGCGGGGAAATCCGGAAGCCAAACGGCGATCCAACTCCTGTAATGCCAATGACCTTTAGTGCGTTTCGGGGTACGTTTATTCCGGCAGATCATCCTGGCATTGCCAATAAAAAACTGGAACCAATAAATCCACAGCCGAAAGTATTTGTTATGCCACTACCGCCTGGCAAATGAAAAAAAATAAATCTTTTGAGAAGCCAAATCAATTTCTTTTAAATTAATACCGCTTAATTATTCATAATGAAAAAGAACCTTCTTCTTCTTACCCTTTTGATAAATATATCAATAGGATCATTTTGCCAGGTTAATGGCAATGTAAATGATACATCAAAAAAAAAATCCGGCTCCCCCAAAAGACAGAAATATGTTTGGACAAGGGATTCCCCCAACGATACAGAAAATCTCCTCCTTTACCCCAACGCCCACCCTTGTGGCCGGCAGCTTCTTTAGTTGTAGTGCTGTGATCTATAATAAAG
>MWWF01000163.1_pt1 | contig 12595 bp, 12 predicted proteins | sample 1047351 | NCBI WGS metagenome assembly MWWF01 (sample SAMN06349970, study PRJNA376086) | soil metagenome | isolation source: MGM-3 sample Antarctic (ecotone) soil | place: Antarctica
TTGGGAAAATTCAGCTTCATAATCAGTATTTCCTACAAACATACAATATTCATCGTTTATCAATAATAAATTTCCTTTTATCATTCATCTATAAGTTTGGCAAGTTTTCAATACAAACAAAAAAGGAGAGCCCAAGCCCTCCTTTAATTTTTAAAAACACCAATTATTTTCTTACCCAAAATTTGATCTTCTCTCCAAAAGCCACTCCAAAATTGTAAACAAATAAAGTGGGAATGGCATAATAATAACTCCTTCCTGCAGGCAGGTCAATTGACTTGTATGGAATATTGATCCACCATGTTCCCTTAATCCATCTTCACCTATTTCATACAACGGTGTTGCTTTGGCAGCAAATCCGGCAACATCTGCATAGTCGGGATTCATCAGGCTTTTACCTGTTTTCCGGTGTTCGCATCATAATACTTAGCGCCTTTTCTATGCCTTCATTTGTAAATTCATAAGATTGTATTGATAATTGTAATCAAATTTATTTTGTGCTTTTTTGCTTCCTGCTTGTTTCAATGTTGTACCTATAGCAGAAAATAAAACATCACCTTTTACAACATGGTGCCATTCCTCTGGCTTATCAAAATCAATAATATGCGCTTCTATTTTGCCATTTTCCATGCCGGTAGTTCTTCTTCCCAATAATTTTATTTTGTCAAAACGATCATCTTGTAAAAGCAATTGCACCAATTGAGTTCCCACCAATCCTGTAGCGCCAATCACTATAGCTTTTTTGTTCATAGGGTGAAGATATTGAAGGGGACATTATTTTATGCTGCTCCCGGTTTTGCAAAGAAAAACCCGGCAAATAATTACCGGGCCTGGTTGTTCTACATAGATCCTTAGATTACGAAAGCTTCTTTTTCAGAAATAATATTCCAACCGATGCCACAGTTGTTGCAACAAACTGTATCATTTTTTTTGAGCCTTTTGTTTTAGGTTCATAAGGTTTGTATAAAGAGCTGTCACCATTAATAGCGGCACCTGCGGCAGATTCAAAATCGTGTAAAGCAATTGCAAGATTGGCATCATGTTCAAACGCATGTGCATCAATGTGCATTCCGTGCAAACTGATCCTGGTATATTCATCATTCAAGGGCAAAACAGATACATCAATATGATATTGCATGTTTTGATGATGATGGTATAAAAAACGAAAAGAATGTAGCTTTTGATTTTCTGAAACCAGTTTAATGTTTGAGGCAAAAACCGGGATGCATAAAATAAATTCCTTAGTTAATTTTTCAGAAGCATTTACAAAGGATTCTTTTGCAAGAAAATTTTGACGTGGCATGGCTTTTCATTTAGGGTTGAAGTAGCTGTTTTGCTACACTAAAGTAGAATGAGCTAACTAAAAAAACAATCGGTAAAATGCCCTAAGATAAATGGTATAAACCCGCAAATATTTTACCTGGTTGCGTAAATCCTACGAATGTTTTATAGGATTTTCAGCAGTTTTAAGATGTGTGTTTCGTGGCATCCTGTTTGCCGTCACCTTTATTATGGGAACAATACAAATAACCGCTCAGGATTTTAAGAACAAGATTTTTGATTATGAAAACGAAGAAGAATGGAAATACAAAGGTAATCAACCGGCAATTATAGATTTTTTTGCAGAATGGTGCGGCCCTTGCAAAGCTATTGCTCCTGTTTTGGAAGAATTGGCAATTGAATATGATGGCCAGCTGTTGATTTATAAAATTGATTCGGATAAGGAATTGGAATTATCTGCATTGTTCGGAATTCAAAGCATACCAACATTATTATTTATACCTGTGGAAGGAAGCCTGATGGTACAAAAAGGCGCCTTGCCAAAAAATATTTTGAAACAGGTAATTGAAGAAAGGTTGTTGGAAAAAAATGCTAAACAAAAACAGCATAATTCTGATCATTAATTTTCCTTACCGTTTTCTATTTTTTTTCATTTGCTTTTGACAGCATTGATCATCTTTATTCATTTTACAAAAGTGTTGTGTTCGTTTATAAAAGGTGAAATATAATCCCCGAAAAAAACTTATTAACCGGCTAAGCTTCATGTTATTGAAATCTTTCTCTAAAAAATATTTTTCCCGGCTTGAAAAAAAGTTATCAGCAACCGCAACAATGGCATAATTATTTATTGTATTTGCTTGTTATCCCTATTGAACTAAACATTTAACCTCTTAAACCTATGCGCCAAATTATATTAGCCACAGTTGGTATCATTTTATTTTCTGCATGTAATAAAACCAAAGACAAACAAACCGACCCGCCCATTCCCAACAACAAAGCAGTAACATGGAACAAAACTTTTGGTGGTTCCAATTATGATTTTGCAAAATCTGTTGTGCAATTACCATCCGGCGATTACGTAATGGCAGGCACTACAAGAAGCACCGATGGCGATGTGACTGGCGGCCGTGTTGGATATGATGCCTGGATGGTTAAAACAGATACAGCAGGAAATAAAATATGGAGCTTTACTTATGGTACCAATGCCGACGAGCATGTAAGTAATCTTATTGCCACTGCTGATGGTGGATTTTTATTAGTTGGACATGTAGGATTTAATTTTGACACCACTATAAATTCTGGCTGGATCATTAAAACAAACAGTACTGGAAATCAGCAATGGAGAAAAGATTACATAACAAGCACCGATTCTAAAATAATTGATGTTGTGAATGCAAACGGTGGCGGATACATTGCTGTCGGGTATACTACAGGATCGCCAAATGGCCGTGACGGATGGATTACAAAAATTGATGCGAACGGAAACCCGGTTTGGAATAAAACACTTGGCGGAACTAAAGAAGACCAGATAACTTCAATTATTAAAGCGTCAGATGGCGGTTATATTGTGGCCGGTTCTTCTGCAAGCTCCGACGTAAATCTTACAACCAACAGGGGCGGCTTTGATGCATGGATAACTAACATTGATGAAACCGGCAATAGCCAGTGGAGCAAAACATTTGGCGGAAGCAATAAAGATTATATCACCGGCATTGTTGCTGCAAATGATGGAGGATATGTTGCAGTTGGCTCTACAAAAAGTGCAGATGGAGATGTGTTATTAAACCGCGGAAGCTTTGATGAACTGGTAATTAAAATTGACAGAAACGGCAATAAGCAATGGGTGAAAACATTTGGCGGAACCAATGATGAATATGTTACTTCGGTTGCTGCCGGCGACGGTGGCTTTTTAACTGTTGGCTATACCAACAGCACCAATTATGATGTGAACAGAACTGCGGGAGACTTTGGCGGATGGCTGATAAAAATGGATGGCAACGGAAGCAAAACCGCCAGCAGCACTTACGGCGATAATTATGATGACCTTATGGATAAGATCATTAGCACTCAGGATGGAGGATATATTATTGCAGGACAAAATTTTAATCCATCAAGTTTATACAATGCCTGGTTAGTGAAAATAAAAGGCTTGTGATAAAAATTATTTTTAAAAGAAGCTTCAACCAAAAATTGAGGCTTTCTTTTTTTATGGGGTAATAAAACCTTTGTAATGACCTTTTTGCATTGGCATCAAACCACAGCTTCAATTACAATTACCAACTGTTTCTAAAAGTTTGAAAAAATAAATGGGAAAATCTGCAGGACTACTAAAAAACTAACTGCATAATGCCCAATAAAGAATAGAAAGTAAAAGGGAGTGACACAACAAAAGCTTCATAGTAGCAACGTTGCTTGCTACAAAAAAAACCGCCTTCTTAAAAAAAGCGGTCTTAAAAAAATATCAAAATCTATTTACAAAGTCTTCAACACTTCATTCATACTTCTCACTGCTTCTGCACTTTTATTTAAGGTTGCCTGCTCTTCTTCATTCAGTTTGTAATCAATAATTTTTTCCCAGCCGTTTTTACCAATAACAACAGGCACTCCGAGACAAATATCTTTTTGTCCATACTCGCCATCTAAAGAAACGCAGCAGGTGAACAGCCGCTTTTCATCTCTCACAATACTTTCAACCAATGCAGCTCCGGCAGCTCCGGGTGCATACCAGGCAGAAGTGCCAATTAGTTTAGTTAGGGTGGCACCGCCAACCATCGTATCAGCAACAATTTTATTTTGCTGTTCCTCACTCAATAAAGAACTTACAGGAATACTGTTCCATGTTGCATACCTTATCAAAGGAATCATTGTAGTGTCGCCATGTCCGCCAATAACAGTTGCATTCAAATCGTTTGGTGAGCAACCTAAGGCAAGTGATAAATAACATTTGAATCTTGCGCTGTCTAAAATGCCGCCCATGCCAATGATGCGGTTTTTTGGCAAGCCTGAAGATTGTAATGCTAAATAAGTCATCGTGTCCATCGGGTTCGAAATGACAATGATGATGGCATCGGGAGAATGTTGTAAAATATTTTGTACTACAGATTTTACAATGTTTGCATTAGTGCCAATCAATTCTTCACGGGTCATTCCGGGCTTGCGTGGAATACCTGAAGTGATAACGACAACACCCGATCCTGCAGTTTTGCTGTAATCATTTGTGCTGCCGGTAATTTTTGTATCAAAGCCAAGCAATGCAGCAGTTTGCATCATGTCCAAAGCTTTTCCTTCGGCCAGGCCTTCTTTAATGTCCACCAAAACCAGTTCTTCGCAAAGTTCTTTACGGGCAATATTATCTGCAACGGTTGCACCAACTGCACCTGCACCTACAACAGTAATTTTCATTGACAATCTCTATTTATTATGACTTAAATTATTTGCGGAGCGAAGGTAATTGAATAGTTGATAGGTTGAGGCGAGGGGTTGAGCCGGTTGAGGGAAGAAGGATTTTTTTGTACCGGGCTTCATTGCTGCTATGAAACTTTTGTTGCGTCGCACTCTTGTACAGGAAGGAATTCTATTGAGCATTGTGGGAGTGTGGTACAATATCAGCGTCCATAATTAAATAAATAAACTATCTCCGGACAATTTTTTTTAATTCTTCTATCCGGATAATAAATTGGTAGAGTGAATCAATAATTTCTTCTTCTTCCCTTTTTTCTAATTCATTTATGGACCGGCTTTTTAATCCTTCCAATGTTCCCCAGGCTGTGGAATAATAATTATTGCTTCCTTCAATCAACTCTATTTTCATTTTAGCCTTTTGAAAAAATTCTGAATGCTGCAATGCGTATTGAAATTCTTTAAAAGATAGAATAGCCGATATGCGGAGCATATTGGTTTTTTCATTTGCTATAAAAGCCTCGTACCTGTTTGCTGTATTTATTTGTAAGGAATCTTTCACTTGCCGTATGAACACATCTCTTTTCAATACCTGTTCCAGCCTGTAGTCTAAAATTTCTTTCCAGTTTTGTTGATTAGCCTGTGTCTTTGTTATTTGTACTTCCTGCAATGCATGTATTTTGATATTCCTTTGGTAGTAAGATTCTATTTGAGCATATTCCTCGCTATCGGTGGTTTCCACTGCAATATCCAAAGAGTTGTTGTCAGAAGAATAATTAAGGTTCATTGATGAAATGATGGCTCTCTTTTCATTCATGTATAATTTTGTATGAAGTATTGGAATTTCAAAAGGGCTGATGCCTGTGTTACTTATCACTTCATCAATGCTTTTCATTACACCTTTCCTTACATAAAATTCTGTGTGTACATTTCTTTTAGATAAATCCTTTAAAGCATTTTTGAGTTTAAGCCATTCAGATATATTATAATAAGGTGAAACAAAGATCATTTTCTCATCTGCTTCATAAATAAGTTCCATGATCTCTCCGGAGATATTTCTTGGTTTTATCAGTTTCATTTGGCTTGATTAATTGGTCTTCGATTTTTTTGGTTTTTTCTCCTTTACAAACAATCCTGCTGTTAGACTATCATACAGCTCAAACAAAAATTCTATTCTTTTTGTTTCATTAGCGAAAGGTTGCGAACGATAGCAAAGGTCAACTGCTTTATCTAACTGCTGGTGTGCTTTTACCAAAAGCGGCGGCATAGTGTTAGGGTCATACAGATCGGCAAGAGAACTCCCGGGAAATTTTATTCTTGCATCCAACACTTTCTGTGCTGCATCTTCTACGGCTGCTGTTTGTTTTGGTGTTGGAGATTGAGGCCAAGGGAAATTGTTGTAAGTAATTGAATTGGTATAACTGTAATCACTTTTTAGACGTCCAGACGTATAACGCATCCACGCCATATGCATTAGTGAAAGTATTACTCCAAAATGATAGTTAGAAGCAAATTGAATTGTATAAACTTTATCTCCTGCAATTATATTTTCATTTAAAATTGTAATGGGAATATAATCCCGATTAACAGAAGACACTCTTGGTAATGCAATATATTTTCCTACTGGTTGTCTTATTTCTCCGAAAAGGGAAGGAGTCAAGCCAAGTTCTTTTGTTTTCGGTCTTGTGCTTTGTAAACGATTTTTCTTAACAGCTTCAATTCTTTCAATTATTTCTGTATGATGCCTTATTTCTGTTGGATTGACATTATGTAGCCAAAGACAATACCGTGGGATATTATTAATCAATTCTTCCCCCATTAGAAAAGGTCTAATAAATTTACTTGCAGAACTATCCTTTTCAAGCAATGAGTTTTTTTCATCTTCATTCAATAACAAAAAACCTCCATCATTTGGCATACTTCCATAATTCATTTCGGGCACATCGAATAATGGCTTTCTAATTTTTCCAATTATTATATCTTTTCCTTCAACCAAATAAGGATTTATGTTCTTCGCTTTTACTTCGTGTGGGTCTCCTTTAATATGCTCATACTCATAAATCTTTTTATCGCTTACATCAAAGTTGGCAATGCCAATAATAACCACATGCACAGCTGCATTGCCCCTTGCTTCATTGCTCCAGCTAAATGTTCTATGTGCAAAATGAATTTTAATGTTGTATAGATTAAATAAAATGTTCCAAAGTACACCTACCTGTTCTCCTTGCGAAATAGAATTGGTTGATACAAAAGCAGTTTTTGTAAGCAATAAAGATTCTGTGCTCATAACAGGTATCTCATGCCTTGGATTGTGCTTTGCCATGTATTCAGTGGCTTTAATGTACCACCCGCAAACATAATCAAGCACACCTGCTCCCTGCCACCCTTCAAACAAAAAATCCATGTCTTTCTTTTGCTCCCCATTCTGTAAACTCTTTCCAATAAAAGGCGGGTTGCCTAATATATAATTATACCTCGGTTCTTCTTTTTCCCAGGGCATTGGTTCTATCAAACTTTGCCAGTCAATACGCAAAGCATTTCCATGCATTATAGTTGCGCTCTTTTTAAGGGGCAGCCTTACGTAATATTCTCCAAAGGTTTCACTCGCTTTCATATTCATCTGGTGGTCAATTAACCACATGGCAACTTGTGCTATCTGTGCCGGAAACTCTTCATACTCTATTCCATAAAAGCGGTCAACGTCAATGGTAAAATAAGTGGAGATATCAGTAACAGTTTGTCCTTTCAATTGCTGTTGAATAATTTCCATTTCAAGCAACCGCAGCTCACGATAAGCAACAATTAAAAAATTACCACAGCCGCAGGCAGGGTCTAAAAAACGCAGCTTGCTTAATTTCTCGTGTAGCTTTTGCAGTTTGCGTTTATCTGTTTTTGCGTTCTCAAATTCTTTCCATAACTCATCTAAAAAAAGCGGTTTAATTAATTTAAGAATATTCTTTTCGCTTGTGTAGTGTGCTCCTAAGTTTCTTCTCGCTTTTTCATCCATCACACTTTGAAAGAGAGAGCCAAATATGGCGGGAGAAATTTTACCCCAATCCAATGCGCAGCAATCAATTAATATCTTCCGCATGTCGCTGCCGAAAGATGCAGTAGGCAAATGCTCTTCAAACAGTTTTCCATTTACATACGGAAAGGCCTGGAGGCTTTCATCAATATTGCGTAAGCGTTTTTCTTTGGAGGTGTTCAACACTTCAAAGAGTTGAGAAAGATGTGCAGCAAGGTCGCTGCCATCTTCGGCTGTTTTCAAATCGAGGTAATCATAAAAAATGCCTTTCTCAAAAATATTAGTGTCATCAGCAAATAATAAAAAAACTAACCGAACAAGATAAACTTCCAAAGCATGTCCTTCATATCCTATGCTTTTTAGTTTGTCGTGCAGCTTTCCCATTAACTGTGCAGCTTCAATGTTTACAGGGTCTTGCTCTTTATAAGTTCTTTTTACATAGCCAGCAATAAAACCAAAGAGATGAACATTGTCAACAAACTTGCTGAGTGTAAAATCATGTTGTGTCTTTGTATCAAGATCATACAGACGAAAGTTTTCAAAATCGCTTACCAATATGTACCGTGGAAGTTCTGCTTCTTTTAAGCCGGGGAAATAATCTTTGGCTTGCTGGTAAGCTTTGTCAAGACTTTTGCCTTTTGATTTGTGTTCAACGATGATGGTTCCTTTCCAGAGAAGGTCAATGAAGCCTTGCTTATCATCAATCTTTTTTACTTGTTGTTCAAAGGTTGCAACCCTTCTGCGGCTAATGCCAAACACAGTAAAGAAATCATCCCAAAAAGATTTTGCTTCAGCATCCTCACTTGATTCGCCTTCCCATTTTTTACTGAATGATAAGGTACGGCTTTTAATTTCATTCCAACTCAGGGGCATAAACAGTTACTTTGATTGTTCTGCCACAAATTAAGGAAAAGAGAAATGTTGGCAATGCAGAAGGAGTACAGAGTCTAAAAACTATCACTGGTAATCAGCCTCCTTTTCCTTCCCCGGTGAGTCTCCACCAACTGATTCTTCAAACTATTTTATCTTCAATGGGACTCGTCATTGTAATGTTGCTTCGACGAGTCCCAATAAATTTTCTAAAAGATCAATATTTATTTTTGGGAGACTCGCCGGTAAAGGAAGAATGGATAAAAAATAAAGAGTATTATGTGAGTGATGATTGCGTAAGGTTTGAGTGGGAGTAAAATCATTTTAAAAAATTAAGTAAATGTCATTTATCAACTCAATCAATTTGCCTGCTTTATTGGACAAATTAAACAAAGCAGAACAAAGTATTTATTTGGTGATGCCGGGTATTGATGATGAAGTTGCTGGCTGGCTTATTCATCTTAAAAAAGAAAAGAAAATCTCCATAAACGTATGTGTAGATAATGATGAAGCTGTTATTAGAAATGGTTATGGCGATGCTGTAAGTATAGACAACCTGCTTATGAATAACATTTCAGTAAGGCAAAGTGGGGGAAACCGGATTTCTTTTATGGTAACAGACAGCCAGGGCTATTTGTTGTTTCCTGAAAGCCGTATTCTTTCTGAAAGCATTCTTTCAGAAAAACCAATTGGCACAAACGCTTTAACCTTAGATCCGTTTACAATAACAAGATTGGTCAATCATTTTTTTAGCCCTCAAAACCCTGAAGAAAAACTTCACTTGCTGGAAAGATTTACTGAAAGTTTTGACCAACAGCATATTTGGCTCCAGCAATTGAATAACGAAATTGATAATGGCGTTATATCTGTAAGTGAAGACTTTAATAAAACAACTTTTGAAAAGACAAAAGAATCGCTAAAAAAAATTCCGCCAACTGAACCTGACTTGCAAAGAAGGATAAGAACCTACACTACCAAAGTGCAATTTGTTGAACTGAAATTTTCAGGTATCAACTTAAAGGCGAGAACCATCAACATTCCAAAGACTGCAATTCCAATTAATAATGAGGAATTAAAAAATTTACTTTTTACTAAAATGAAGTTGTTTCAGAATATAGAAGAAAATGAAAGTCTTAAAATATTTTCTGAGCTAAAAAAGAAAGTTGAAGTGTTAAGAGATGATTACTTAAAATCAATTACCTGCAGAGAAGGGAAAAGCATTATACAGGTTGAAATGAAAGAGGCCTTCAGGGCAAGGTTGGAAAAAATTAAAAATGAAATAAAGGAAATCAATAAAGACCTTCCTGATATTTTGGAAAAAGCATCCATGCCATCAAAAAACCTGATTGTAGCAGAATCAATAAAATTTTATTCGGCAAATCCTGCAAAATTACCTTCAGAAATTGCTCAATACAAAGACAATGCATTAAGAGAAAAAAAGCTAAAAGAATATGTTGAACAAATGGTATCGAATATATTTCCAAAAACCTCGAAGCTTATAGAAAAAATTACTTTAAAGGATTATTATTATGACCTTACATTTCAAGATTTCAGCGATGATAACTTTATAAAAGAACTTCAAAAAAAAGAAATAGTGAAAGAGGATGATATCAAAGACATTGTAGAAATGAAAAACGCATTTTCTGAAAGAAGATAAAAAAAATCGCCTTCCTAAAAAGAGGGCTCTCAAAAAAAATCTCAAAATCAATTTTATAAAATCTTCAAAACTTCATTCATATTGCGTACTGCATCTGCTGTTATGTTGCTTCAACGAGGCCCAATAACTACAGGAAGAAAAACTGCCGAAATTAAAAGGATACGCCAATACTATTGTTTTAAATAATCCCAGGAATCCAACTATTAGTCCTGGAAATATGCAGACAGGAAAGTTTGAAAAACTTTTAGAAATTATTGCTTCGTGAATAACCTTCTGGCAGCAAAGTATTTCGGAAAGCAGGATGAATAATTCATTTTTTTTGTCCATTTCTTATAGGCAACCTTTTTCCATAAGTTAACTGCCGCCATATCCACTCCAGTGGTCCATATTGAAAATACCTAAACCAAATATTACTGTATAACACCTGGATGCAGTATATAGCAATTGCTATTAAAAAAACGTATGAGATGCCGAACTTCTGCCCAAGGCCTAAACCAATGCCATAGAAAAGAAAAATTCCAATTACAGTTTGCATTAAGTAATTCGTCAGTGCCATTCTTCCTACCGGGGCAAATACAGAAATTAAAGAAGACTTCCGCTTAAGCCACAATAATGCAATGGAAGCTGTATAAGCAAGTGATAGAGGAATTACACCGAATGCATAACTCACTGTATCAAGCATTCCCAGTGTACTGGCATAAATGTTCTTGTCATCACCTTCAAAAATGGCCATAGCCACACTGAAAGGCAGACCAATAAAAAAGCCCCAGAATCTTACTTTCTTTAATAATGGTTTATACTGCTCAAGGTTCGCATAGATCATTTTTCTTCCAACATAAAAACCAACCAGGAACATACCAAGCACTTTCGGTATCCTGTTATTATTCAGCAGGCTTGAAAAGCGGTATAAAAAACCTGTCTGATGATAGTTTCTCCATTGCTGCCACCCACTTCCATCTTTAAAAAGATAGGTTCTCCACTCTTCTCCATTGATCCCGTTTTTTGCATCAATACTTTCTGCCACCGGCATGATGAAATTTCCCGGTCCCCATTGTACCCATAATTTTATAGCATCTATTGCAATAGGAGACAAGATTAAGATTGCTGCCCAAATGAGTAATGCCTTGTTTGAACAATTTCTGAAAAAGGGTAAACCAAATCCGATGAGTGCATATAGAAGAAGTATATCTCCTTCCCACAAAAAATAAAGATGTGCTGCGCCGATCAAAAATAATATTCCCAGCCTGCGGTAAAATATTTTAAAAGGATCAATTCCTTTCTTTTCATTTCTTATTAAAATAATGGAGAAGCCAATTCCGAACAAGAGGGAGAAGAGTGAATAGAATTTTCCTTCAACCAACATTACCTGGAAAAAATTCACTGCTTCATCCACGGGAAAAGTTGAAAAGGTCTTTCTTGATGCGTCCTGGAGATTGCCAAATCCAGAGAAGCCATAGACGTTATTTAACAAGATCCCAAATATGGCGATACCGCGGAGGATATCAAGTATCTGTGCTCTTTCTTGTTGCTGTACAGGTGTAGTTGCTTGCATTAGTTTGGTTGATTGGTCAATAATTTTTCTTCATCTTTCACCCAAGATAATAAATATGTGTTCCTGTTTGATCCCTTCAGATTTTTCGGCGCAACAGATGCGGAGAAGTCGTAAGCATTTACCATCCCTTTTTTGAGTTCATATAATTTCGTGGATCATCGGGCTGTTCTTTTATTCTGTACTCTATTGCGATAATAATTTTATTCAATCCTTCTGCCGCAGCTTTAGGATCGTCTGTAGATATATTGCCTTCTAACAGTTTCCAGTCAATAGGCTTACGTGAATTTTCTCTAAGCAGTTGCGGCAAATTGCTCTGTAGAATAATATATTTTTCGCCGCCTTTTACTTTAAATCTTTGCAGCGAGCCACCTTCATAAATCTTAGTGACCTCCATCCTGAAGGTCTTATTATTTACAGTAACATGTATTTTAAAGTCGGGAACTATTTCCATAACTAACTGAATAAATCTTTTGAACCTGATATAAGTGCTTCGTCGTATTCTACTAATTGTGTAGGTGTTTCAATTTTTACAAAATCCTTTGCCACTGTACGGGCTTCCATTAATTGGGAAGGATAAGAACTGGTTGCAAGCTGCGTTATCTCAGTTTCAGATAAATCTTCAAACAACCAGGCTTCTGCCTGCTCTTGTGTTGGTATGGCAGGCATTCGCTTTTTTGAATTGTGTACATGAGCCATTATATGTCCATCGGGTGCCGGTGCGGTAACAATGGCAAAGGTTTCTTTATGTTCTCCCGTCTCAACATCACGCCAGGGTTTTGATATGCCTAACATTGGGAAGCTTGGTTTCCCCTTC
>MWWF01000164.1_pt1 | contig 12585 bp, 16 predicted proteins | sample 1047351 | NCBI WGS metagenome assembly MWWF01 (sample SAMN06349970, study PRJNA376086) | soil metagenome | isolation source: MGM-3 sample Antarctic (ecotone) soil | place: Antarctica
GCGCACAGTTGAAGACCGGCTCTTGACGGCCACGCGTGAGGTGATTTCAAAAGACCCGCTCAAGCTGCTTCGTATCAGCCAGGCTGAACAACAACGCAAGTTGAAGGAAAAGACGTTGCAGTTGAAGCGCGAGCAGCTTGAACTGGAGCGTGAGAAATTGCGCGGCGTACAGGTTGACAAGGTATCGCTCTTTAACGAGTTCATCAAAGACCTGCTCGAATACATCGGCACGGACAAAGTAGGATTGGGCTGGATTAACCAGCATCTGAAGAAACTCGCCGAGTTCATCCAAAAGAAACATGCTCCGTCAGAAACTTAAAAAGAATGACAGCAACGCGCAGCTTGACCAGTTGGTCGCTCAAGCCGGAGAGCAGGCGCGTGCGGCGGGCGTCGAGATTGAGCCGGACGAATACACGCTCGATTGGTATCGGCAAGAGTGGCCGGCGCGCAAGCGCATCTTCCTGGAACGCGAGATAAAAATTCGCGATGCCTTCGACCGCAATAAACTCAAACTCTTCATTCTGAACGACGCGCAGGTTGAACTTCTCGAATCCAGCATGGAAGCGAGCGAAGACACGTCGCTCGAAGACTTCACGCTCAAGTGTCGCCGACTTGGAATCACGACTTATTACAGCGCGGATTATCTGAGCGACGCCATTGTCGAGAGCGGCCATCACGTCCGGCTCGTGGCGCAAGACCCGGACACGCTGCGCTCGCTGATGCGAGCGGTCAAGGGGATGTATGACAACCTGCGCGAAGAGATAAAGCCGGCCAGCAAATACAACTCGATTTACGACCTTGAGTTTAATGACGAAGAAAAGGGCGTGATGGGTTCGCGCCTGAGCGTCTCGGCGGTTGTGCCGGGGCAGGAAGAGAAAGGGCGCGGCGACACTTTCACTCGACTTCACTTGACCGAAATTCCTTTCTGGCGCGGCGACCCGGAGACGGCGGCGGTCGCTCTGTGCGATGCGGCGAAGGGCGGCAAAATCAGCGGCGAATCAACTGCCAAAGGCGTCGGCGATTGGTTTCATCGTAAGTGTGTGCAGGGCAAGCGTCACGAAGGCGGGGTGCGCTTTCACTTCTTCGAGTGGTGGTGGAATAGAAACTATCGAGTGGCGGGCGCGCGTTTCATTCAGGAGGGCGCGGACTGGTATCTGCTGCTGCCCGGTCAGCAATTCGACAGACTGGATGAAGAGGGGCAAGCGAAGGCGAGAGTTTCAACCTATACGAAGAAAGAGCGCGATGAACAGAACCTGCCACTGCAATCTGAATTTGAATGCGCCGGGCAGTTGCTCATCCATCTTATCCGGCATGGCTATGTTGAACCTGATGCGTCGTGGACGGATATGGAAGTGGCCGCGTGTCTCGCGTGGCGGCGCAAGGAGATTGAGAAGAAGGGCGCGCGGAAGTTTCGCGTCGAGTACCCGGAGAACGATAAAGACCCGTTCGCGCAGACCGGCGGCGGCGTGTTCGACCAGAGCTATCTGGAAATCAAGGCCAGCTTCCGCGAGCCGGAGGCGGGACACGAATACAAAATCTTTCTCGACCCGTCGAACGGCATCGAGGGCGGCGACCCGGCCTGCATCACGATTCACGATTGCAACACCGGCGAGCAGGTCTATGAGTGGGATGGTTTCAAGAAACAGGACGCGCAGGCAGCGGAGTGTTGCCGGTTGTCAGACCTGTACAACGGCGCGGAAATCGGCATCGAGTCGAACATGGGCGAGGCTGCGATTCTCGAAGTTGAACGTCTCGGTTACGGCTATCGACTTTACAAGCACATCCCGGCGGACGTTGAACGCGACATCAGCGACGGAAAAATCAGCTATCAAGAGGCGTGGTTGCGCGCCAAGCCCGGCCTGACGATGACCGACCGCATTAAGCGTCTCGTCATCAACGACTTTGAAAGGGATTGGCGGACGGGCGACTTCAAGTGCGCGTCGGAAGTGCTGATACAGGAGGCGCAGGTGTTCGTGCAGATTGGCAACGGCATGGGCGCGAAGTCCGGCTACCACGACGACAGCGTGATGGCGAACGCTTGCTGTCGCTACCTCGTGAACGGCTCGCGCACCAGCCCGGTCTCATTCAAGTCAGCCGGTCAGAGATTGCCGAGCGTCGGAGCAAAGTCTTTTTAAGGGACATGGCAGGAAAGAAAAATTTTGTCATCGAGGAAGGGGCAACCTTCAGGCGCATCGTGAGATTGCGGCGCAATGGCGCGGCTATCAACTTAACAGGATGCAGCGCCGTGATGGAGATTCGCCCGCGCGATGAGGTGGCCTTCAATCTTGCGCCGCCGAGGGGGCAAGTGGAGATCGCGGGAGCGGAAGGCAAAATCACGCTCCTGATGCCAGCGACGGAGACGGCGCAACTGGCGTGGTCAAAGTCCAGCTATGACCTGCTGCTCACTTATTCAAACGGGGATGTGCAGTGGCTCCTAACCGGCGAAATCATCGTCGTTCACCGATAAAGAGATGACAGAAGAAGTCATTGTCGAAGAACAGATAACGCAGGTCTTCATTGATGATGTCTATGAGACGGCGGTAATTGTCGAGCAGGCGCTGGAAGTAGTAGCCATCGCGGAGCAGGGGCCGCCCGGCGCTCCCGGCGCGAAAGGTGATAAGGGCGACAGGGGTGCCCCCGGCACAAGCGGCGGTCTGAAATTTATTCACACGCAATCATCGGCGAGCGATGAATGGATTGTGAATCACAACCTCGGCGAGCGGCCAATGGTGGAAGTCAGAAGCGCGGGTGGACAGGTGATAGACGCCGAGGTCTTACACGTCTCAGACAACCAACTCCGGGTCTATTTTTCAACAGCATTTAGCGGCCAAGTTAGATGCCTTTAGGAGCATAAGAGCATGTCGAAACTTATAGGCAACAGTCTTGATTTCAATAACAATTCACGGATTCTGAATTTGCCCGCGCCCGCTTCGGACAACGAACCGGCGCGTCTTGCCGACTTAAATTCTGCTGTCGAAGGACTCGCGTGGAAGGATTCCGTGCGCGTCTCGACACAGGCGAACTTAAATCTCACTGCTCCCGGCGCGACGATTGACGGCATCGCGATGGCCGCCGGGGATCGCATCCTGGTGCGAGCGCAGACCACCCCGGCGGAAAATGGCCTCTACGTTTGGAATGGCGCGGCGGTCGCGGCCACTCGCGCGACTGATGCTTCGACTGCGGCTGAACTGGAACAGGCAATCACAACGGTCGAAGAGGGCACATCAGCGGCGGCTACTTACCGGCAAACGTCGGTCAACTTCATACTCGGTACAGGCGCGATAGCGTGGACGGCTTTCGGCACATCAAGCGGAGCAGCTTCGGAGACGACTTCAGGCATAGCCGAACTCGCCACTCAGGCAGAGACGGACGCTGGCACAGACGACCTGCGCATTGTGACACCGTTGAAACTCGCGACGTGGTCCGGGCGCATTCGCAAATATGCAACCGCTGTTGGCGACGGCTCTGCGACAAGTTTTACCGTCACGCATAATCTGGGAACGAAGAACGTCATGGTCTCCATCTATTACACGGGCGGCACTTTCGATGAAGTTCTGGCCGACGTGCAGCACACTACTTCAAACTCTCTGACCATCTTGTTTTCCTCTGCGCCTTCCGCAGGTCAGTTTACTGTTGTAGTGATGGGTTAATCCTGTGAAAAACGTCGGAGAAGCAAGCGACCACGATGGGCAGTACGGCTCCACTGAGCATAACGCCGGCAGCCCGTCGTCGGGCGCTTTGTCCATTAACTGGAATAACGGCAATGCGCAGAAGATAACCCTGAATGCCAACATTGCCACGTTGACCCTGTCGAACCCCCGTTCCGGTTATCGTTATCTCTTGAGGGTTGTTCAAGACTCTACAGGCGGCAGAACGCTGACTTGGCCGGCTACCGTGAAGTGGCCGGCAGGCACGGCACCGACGCTCTCCGGAGCCAACAAGGTTGACCTGATTGCGTTGTATTGGGACGGTACCAGCTACTATGCGAGTTCCGCTCTTAATTATTAACAAACAGGATTCTTAGGTGGTTTCAGAAAGTGAGATGTCCACAAAAGAATTATGCCATGGATAGTCACAGCAAGTGTCGATAAGTCGGGCAGCAGTCAGGGCAGTGTCACGCTCACGGGGGAAGCTTATAACGATGAGGCCTCGGAAAGCATCGTTAGTTCTACGTGGACTGAGGGTGAGACGCAGGGAACAGTGATTGTCTCGCCAGAAAGTCCTACCACTGAAGTGACGGGCATTGTTCCGGGACTAACATATCAGTTCAATTTTTATGCGATAGGTAGTTCTACCAGTGAAGGGGGAGCTAGCGTGACATTCACGGCTGATGACGCACCGGCAGCCGTTCCCCCTATGCCCGCACAATTTTTAGCCGGAGATTGATTAAAAATAGCCATGGAAGCGATTGATCAAAAGACCATACTTGATGAACTTTTGTCGGGCAGCAATATAAGCCAGTACATGGCGTTCGCTTATAACCTGCCGGCGCAGGCAATACCGGACGATCCTTCGTGGGTGTGGCCGCAACTCTGGAGCAATCCGTGGTTGGCGATGGCGGTCTTCACTGACATGGAAGAGAAAGATGGCATGCTCAGTTCTGTGCTGGAAGCACGGAAAGAGAACGTGTTATCGAAGTCGCGGCGCGTCATACCTGCGAGCCAGAAACGGCAGGACATCAAAGTTGCCGAGTTCATTGAAGAAACTTTGGAGAGTTATTTCGATGCGGGCGACGGCATGCGCGTCGGCCTCGACCATGTACTGTTCGAGGCGATGGATGCTCAGGCCAAAGGCGTCTCAATCGGCGAGACCATCTTCGCCAACGCCCCCGACCGCATCTTCATCAAGAACGTCATGTTCAAGCCGCAACATCTGTTCGGCTTCGGCGAAGGAGAACTCGCGGCGTACTCAACCGGCTCGTCAATGTATCCCCAAACCGGCCCGCTCCGGTTGCGACCAGGCATCATGCTCGACAACGTGTCGAGCGATAAGCCTCTCCCGGAATATAAATTCTTTGTCTACAGCTACAGGCCACGCTATTCAAATCGCTGGGGGTCGCCGATTGACCGGCGCGCGTATTGGGCGACGTGGTTCAAACGCGCCTCGCTCAAACAATGGCTGCGGTTTCTGGAGAAGGGGCCGGGTTCGGTCGTGACCCGATACAACGACGGCGCGTCGGAGGATGAACAAAACAAAGCTCTCGATGCAGCACGCGCTATCAATGAGGAATCCGCCGTCGCGCTCGCGCGGAAGTTCAACGTTGAAGTGTTGCAGCACGTCCGGCAGAGCATGGGCAGTGCATACAAGGAGATGGTTGACGATTTCTGCAATAACGAAATCGCGCGCATCGTGCTGGGGCAGACGTTGACGAGTCGGGGCAGCGAGGGCGGCGGCTCGCGTGCGCTCGGCGAAGTGCATGAGCGCGTCGGCGACAAAAAGACGGAGGTGGACGCGAAGGGTTTGATGCTGCCGGTCAACACCCAGCTTGTGTGGCCGCTCGTGCTGTTGAACTTCGGCCCGAACACGCGCCCGCCGCTCTGGATGATTGATTACGCGCCGGGCGCGGATTTGACCTCGATGCAGAAGTGGCTGGAAGGTCTGCACCGGATGCGCCTGCCGATGTCGAAGAGTTCAATCTATAACAGCTTCCCGGTCAACGCGCCCGAGTCTGAGGAAGACACGCTGCCGCCGATGAGCGCGAAAGCGTCAGGCGCGACGGACGACGATAACGACCCGGCATTCGCCGAGGGCGGTGAAAAAAAAAAGAGACGCGTCGAATCTGAACTCAGGCAAGCCGTCGAACTCGAAGACGGCGCGCTTTCGGCAGTTGCGCCCGTCTACGATGAAGCGTTAGGCCGCATCATCTCAGACCTCGAAAAGCTGCGCGATTTGCGAGAAGCGATGCGGCCACGGTTCTTTGAACAGTATGTCGGCGATTTCGACCCGCTCTCTGAAGTGTTGGGTGATGCGCTGCTTTCATCCTATTTGCTCGCGCTCAATCAGGCTGAAGAGAGCAAGGGCGCAGAGTTTGACGATCCTGTCCAGACCGGCTTCGAGTTGCCGCCGGAGCGCGCCATCGCTTACTTCCGGCGCAAGGGTGTTGTCACCAGTAAGAAGTTTCGTGACATGACGGCAGAGGCGAGAGAAGCGGCCTTCACGGTCGGAGGTGTTTGGATAGATGCTTTAATAACAGGAAACTCTGAGGCGCGAGAGTTCTCTTATTTTGAAGGACTTTTAAGGGGGGCGATGCGAGAAGCTAGACAATGCGCCTTGATGGGTCTTGATAGGATGCTTCTGTTTTCGGCTCGACAATAAATAACTTCTTCGCGGGTTTTGTAGGTATCTCGATCCATGAAGCTAATCGGCTTCGCGTCACGCCATAAGGAATATCGCGCCCGTTTTCAATCCTCCAAAGCATCCCTACACTTATTCCGGTTTTTCCCCGTAGCTTGGAGTATGACAAGCCTTCTTTATTTCTCTTTACCTTTACGCGCTTACTTAACTCCTTAAAGTCTATCTCTTCACGCTCGGTAACACTTCTGGCTCTTTCCAGTTTTCGAGGCAATGCGATAGTGCATTTGCTGTAGATAATATCCAACATCTTGACCGCATTCATGCCATTAAGCCTGACCTCGAATATGTTCACATACCGTTGAACTCTCGGTTTGTAGCCGCCCGTGTTTGTCTCAACAAAAGAGGCGAACTGCTGCATTAAAGCGAGCGAGCCGATTAAGCTAAGACGCCGTTTTTGGCCTTCTGCTGAGATACATCCATCCCCGTCAATAACTCCGCGCCAAAAGTGTTTATTACGTTCAAGCTTGATAGCTCGCGCGGTAAAACTCTTTCTTGCTGTCACGCCATACCTTTCGAGAGAGTTGGCTAGATTAGTGGATGAAACGGCAAGTGATACCGCGCCCGCGACAAAGGTTATTTTATGTGAAGACCCTATGAAGTTTCTAAAGCGTTCAAGGTGTGCAACGTCACGCTTCGCTAAAACAATGCTGATTCTTGGTGAGGCTTTTTGTTTGGGATAGTGAACACAACCATCTGCCATTAAGAAGCCGATCCAATATGCGCTTTCTTCGTTGAGAATATCAAAGACCGATTCGTTTAATGTGTGTTTGCGTTTGGATTCTGCGTTCGCGCGGCGGGCGATACCTTGCACGGCAAGACAGTTATAGATCGTGGCGATAGGAATATTAAATCGTTCGGCAATTTGGGTAGCCGGAGAGCCGGACAAGTAGAGGGATGCAATTTCGGCAGCCTGACTGGTTGATAATTTGCGGGTCAATTTCCCCGCTTCTTTTTGCGTGCGGATTTTGACGCCTATTTGTGCGAGGCGGGCGCGCGTCGTTCCATGACACGCACCGTATTCTTTTGAAAGCGACGCTAGGGATTCCCCTGCTTCGTGCCGCCGCCCGATTTCAGATATTTGAAAACTAGATAATTTATTAGCCATGTCCCCAACCATCACCTACCATGCCTTTCAATGGCCTACAATTCGTCCAAAATCAATTTAAGTGTTCGTTTTGGCGCATAGGCTTGAAAAGCAGTTTCAGGGCAAATGTGCGCGACTTTTTGAGCGCGAAATTTAAGGCTGTATCAGGCGCGCGGGATGCGTGGAAGGTGATCGGAGAGTATGCGCGGCGCTCTGATAGGTAGAGCGTTGCCGCTAATGATACCAAACTGACCGTGCAACTTCTCTCCGCGTTGTGAGCGACTTGCTAGGGACTGAACGTGTTCTGCAACCTTGCGCGGGTCAAAGTAAGGCTGAATGCGAACAGCTTTTGCGTATGTGTGATCTGAATTTTTAGGGCGATACAAGCCGAACTCGCGTCGCCAAATCAACGCGAAAACTACTAGCCAGCCTTGATCTAATAGATAAGCCGTCCTTTTGTTGAGATGATCTGCATAGCAGGGCTTCCAACAGCTTCCAACAATTTCAACCGCGATCCTTAATTCCGGTATGGCAATATCAACAGAATAAATACCCACCGGATATTGATATTCAACCTTAAAACCTTTCTCGCTGAGAGCATTGCCAACGGCATCTTCGCCTCGATGAACGTGGTATTTTTTTTGATAGTTCGCTTGAGCGCGGGCGAGTTGAGTTTCAAGTTTATCTTTTGAGCCTTTGCGGGCTTTCCATGCTGCTTTAAGTTGGCGCGTGACGGCCGCCGGGTCGCGTCGGAGTTTAGACCATTTAATTGTTTCGGCTTCTGATTGTGATCTGAGTTGTGCGCCTGCTTCTTTAAGGGCGCGCGTTATTGCCGGTCTGCTAACGTTGAATATCTTGCTTAAGTGTAGGATGGATTCACCCTCAGAATAAGAATCAATAAGAGACTTTAATTGATCGCTTGTTAGTGTGATTTTGGCTGTCATGGTCTTTGATAATTTAGTTTCCTTTGGTTGGGCGGGCGCATCCAACGCGCCCGCCCGCTCCTTTCACTAAGCGGCCGCTTGCGCGAGAACATCCCGATCCGACACTTCGCGCGCCTCTTCAATTACGCGCGCTTCGTCCAGATCGGCAACGGCCAACGTCAACAGGCAAAGAACATCCTGAGTCGTGAGCAAGTCGGTAATGCCATGCTCTAAGGTGTAACGCGCGATCTGGATGCGTCGCCGCGCCCTGACGTGCGTTTTGTGTGGTAAGACGGCAAGAGACGTTGCACGCATCATCCGAACTCTCCCTCTTTCTCTATCCGGTCTTTGTAGCTGCTACTTGCCGGTATTTCGTCGGGTTTGATGGACAATGCTCTCTTATTGAACACGTCAAGAGCCTTGTCGTGTGCGGTGGTATGGCGGAAGCAGCCAAACGTCACCGTGAAAGCAATATCTTGCCGCTCGCCATCGGGAGCGATACCGGCCGCTAGACGAATGAGCGCAAGGGCTATTTCGTCCGGTGAATAAGCCGCCTCAGCGTGTGCGTGAGGGACGATGATTGATGCCAGCTTTTCGACTTGCTCATACGTGAGCGCAAGGGCGGCTTCGTTTTCGCAATCTGGATCGTTGTTGGTCATCTCGCGCCCCCTTTCCTGACTTGATCTAACTCGCCCGCGAGTCGCTTGCGTTCGGTTTCGACCTCTTCAAGTTTTAAGTAAGCAGCGTGAGAGAGCATCCAACCGAGCAGACCATAACCGTTAAAGGCTTCTTGAATCTCTGTCTCGCCCTGCATGTTGATGCCTTCGTGACACGCGAACGAAAGCACCTGACACATTGACTCAAGAAAGAGAAGACATTGAACCGCCGTATCGTATGGCGACTCGTCCGTGATCGGTGTAACCGTGAGATTCATCGCGCGCCCCCTTCCGGCCTTTGCTCTGCTTCAAACATCAGATCGCGTATCATCATCATCGCTTCGTCATCTGAGAGCGTCGCGGCGTCACCTATTTCGGCATAAGTCTTGCCGACGATGGCGGCGATCCGCTCTGGCAGTGTTGTCAGTGTTGCCATCCGCGCCGCGCCCCTCAAATCCCTTTTCAGAGAGACGACGCGCCCGACGATTTCAACATCGCTCACGGCAAGACAGAGAATCGGGTTGTGTGGATCGTCGCTTTCGAGTCTGACGAAGCCGTGCGGGTCAAGGCGGTAGCGGCGGATCATCAAACCGTAAGGCGTGACGACGGCCGCCAGTTCGCCGCTCCTGAGCGAGTCGGCGCGGCGCATCCTGAGCATGTCACCTTTGCGAATGTGGATGCCCGCAAGTTGATCGCTGCAAACTTCCAGCCGGAAAGATGCGCCTTCCGGCATGGCGAGTAAGCGCGAGACGTGATCTGTCGGGTTATTGAATTTCGGCTTGAAGGTGAGAACCTTCCGGTGTGTTGTGCTAATGTTCCTTTTACTCATTACCTTTTCCCTTCATAGGCATGGGTTGTGGGTGAAGGGCTTAGGGGATATTCCACATCACCTAAGCCCGCTTCGATTGCGCCGCGATCAAGTTTCCCTTTCTTACGCGGCTTGCATTTGTTTGAGTTCAGCAACCTTGTCGAGCAACATGGCGAAGGCGGTGGCTGGCATACAAGCGAAAGCGGATGTACCGTTGAACCGTGAACCTTCATCTTTCACGGTGGCGAAACAGCCCCGGCCGCTACGGTAAACTTCGACGGCGTACTCTTCCGTGATAACCGTTTCCGACTCGAATCTTTTGAGATTGTCTAAGTTCATGGTTGCTGTCCCTTCGTTTTTTATTTCCCGCTTGATAAAAAGTATTATCGCACACGATACGACATAACGCAAGATATATTTAAGCGGACGCGATAATTATTTTCTTTACATAATCAGGGCGGGCGAATATGATGACAGGCCATGAATGGAGAAAATCTAACGACAAGTGAAGTCGCGACACGATTGAATGTCAGCCCAATAACGGTGCGCCTATGGTGTCGGCGTGGATTACTTCCAAACGCCTACGAGTTAGACACGCCGCGCGGCTCTGTCTGGATGATTCCAGAGGGCGATCTAAATGGTTTTGAGCCGCCAAAGAAGACTGGCAGACCATCAACGAAGAAGGGCGGCAGGGAGTGAAGTTATCAAATGCTACAGCAGGAATAGTGGCTTGCAATCTCTACCAATTCAGATAAGGTTATTCGTATGGAGATGGAAAGTGAGTATGTAGTTTTTGCTGTGACGGCGTTGACGTTTGGAGTTGTAACAAGTCTCATCGCTTCAAAGCGCGGCGGAATAGCTTGGCAGTGGTTTATACTTGGGGTTGGATTCGGTATTGTTGCGCTGCCGCTTGCACTCTTTCTCCCGTCTAAGTATTTAAGAAGTAAGTAAACAGCCGAACCCCGTCAGAGGGTCAAATCAAATCTCAAGCGGCTCGTAAGCAGCCCGTTGATTCCTTAAAAAGAATCGCGGGCTATTTCAATTTTGGAGGCTAAGATAGATGGAAACGTCACAACATGAAGTCACGCTTGAAAATGGCTACACCGACGCGAAAGGGATTACACATAAAACTCTGACCTTCGGGCATCGCCTTACAGGGCAAGACCTTTTTAACATTGATCGGAGCACTAGCGGGATCGGAGTCGAAGCCTCTAAGTGCTGGCTATTCGATACTTCACTTAATAGCTTCGGCGATCTGCCTAAACTAGCCATGCTTAACGCCCTGCTCTCTCTCGACTCTCTTGAGTTGGAAGAAGTTGAAAGCGGCTATGATGAGTTCTTACGGCAAACAAAAGCCCCGTCAGAGTTTTTAGCGGAAGATGCGGTTAGTCTCTCGTTCGGAATCAAGCATGAAGGCGAGACTTATAAGATCGTCACCTTCGGCAATCCACTACGCGGCTATGACTTTATCCGCGCCGACAACATGAACCTTACGGGCGTCGCTCGCCTGTGTTACCTGATCGGCTTACGGATAAAAAGCATCGCAACTCCTGACGGCTCAAAGTCCATTGATGGCGCGGCCAAACTGGAAGCCTTTAATGAGATGGACGCCGACGATATTTTCACTCTACAAGGGGCTGCTGAAACATGGGAAGCGGCGCGGCGACGTGATCACGCCCTGCGAAGAACTCGGAGCGCAAAGGATGAAACGGCTGACACGGAGGCCGTCAACTAACCTAAGATTATGGCTGATAGCGCAACTTACGCTCTAGCGATTCTCCTTTTGTTGAAAGATCAAGCCAGTAGTGGACTTGATAAATTCAGCGCGAAACTCCGCGCTCTTGGAAAAGAGGCAAAGGAGTTCAAGGCCGCGATGCGCGATCTTGAAAAGGGGGTGAAAGTCGGGGGCGCGTCTGCGGGCGGCAACCTCGCACAGCAGGAGATTAAAGCGCGGCGCGAGTTGGCAAAGTTGCAGCAGGATCAAATTAGGCTCTCACAGCAGGAAGGACGCGCTAAGTCAACCGCGTCAACGCTATCACTCCGGCAACAGCGCGAAGAAGCGAAGCTACAAAGGGAGCAAACTAAACTGCTTCAAGACCAGATACGCCTTAACCAAACGAAAGCACGATCCACTTCGGGCGGTGAACTTGCGGACGTTCGCTTGCAGCGTGAAAGAATCATGCTGCTACGGGAAGAAAACAGACTCCATGAAGATAACCGGCGCGGCAGAGGTGGCAGAAGCATACTGCAAAAGTTGAACACCGGCGTTCGCGCCGCCCGCAACGTCGAATACGTCTATCAAGCAGCCGACGCACAAGTTCATAAATACACAGACCCCGCTTCCGATTTGATGCGCGCCAACGCCCGCCTCAGTTCGCTAGGCTTGCCCGCTCAAGAAATGGCGCAAGCGCGGCGCAGCATCAACGAAACGGTCAAGAGCATCAAAGGCGCGCAGTTCGGGGAAATGACCAACACCTTCGCAGAGCTTTATGAGGTGTTCGGCTCAGTCGAAGACGTAGCCCGCGCCATGCCCCGCGCCGCAAAATCTTCTTTTGCGATGAAGACGCTTCAAGGCGACCGCTACAGCCCCGAACAACTCACGACACAGACCAAATCCGCTTACAAGTTTATTGACCTCAGCCGCTTTGAGTGTGCGTTGCCCCGCCTCCGGCGCGATCTCGCCACTCAGCACGCGCCGCTTAACATCCTGAATAAACGGCTTCATCAACTCCGCGAACTGCAACTCCGGTGCGCGGTCTC
>MWWF01000165.1_pt1 | contig 12582 bp, 7 predicted proteins | sample 1047351 | NCBI WGS metagenome assembly MWWF01 (sample SAMN06349970, study PRJNA376086) | soil metagenome | isolation source: MGM-3 sample Antarctic (ecotone) soil | place: Antarctica
TTTGATTCGAAATACAAGCAAAGTTCACAAACAGTTTTGCCCACCATTTCCGATGACCTGAAGTCGGGCTGTGGACTGAAAAGTGTTTGGTGTACATGGGCTTTTTCCTGCCGGGCGGTGTTTGCACTACTGCCTGTGTGCTGTACCAATTGGCTTCTGGGTTTAAGAGAGCCATTGTCATTTACGCCAAAAACGGTAGCACTGCCTCCTGAATAGTTTGCAGCGGTTACCCAGTTATTGCTCTTGTGCACCGCTACATAGCAAGGCCCATCGCCCTCGGTCTGCTGGTTATTTAAAAACTTGAGCTTGCCGGTAGCACCGTCAAACGCGTAAGCACTTACGCTGCCAGTTCTTTCGCCACCCGTTTCACTAACAGCATACAAAAATTTATTGTTGGTTGATAGAGCCAGGTACGAAGGGTTCGATGCGCTATCTGTACTGCCAATTAAGCTGGCCTGCCCTGTAGCTGTATTGAAGCGGTATACATATATACCTTTGCTGCCAGTACCGGTATACGTACCTACCAACAGGTTTATATTTTGCGCAGCACTAAGTGTAGATATAAGCATAAGTAAAAAGGTAAGTCGGAATAACATGTGGCAAGAGATTATACCACAATGTAAGGATGTTGTGCAAAAGCGATCATCGTTTGTTCCGTAGAGAATTTTTTGGTTACCAGCAGGAGGGTGGCTATTTGGTCTCTACGGCTGTAGAGATTGCTGCCTGCCCCGTCACTTCTGAGGGTCGCACTCTTGTACTTTTAGAATTTCTATTCAGCATAGCTACCCGCACACCTTACCTAAACATCATTTAAAAAACCTAAAGGACTCTGTTTATAAACCAAACAAAAATGCAATAGTACTTAAATACTGAATGTTGATAACATTGTTGATCGCTACAATGTGGCTTCGCAATAATTGTTAGATGCAGGTAATACCCTTTGCACCGGACGTTCGTTACAAAGCGTTTGACTTTGAAAAAAGAGAAGAAAATAGTGCAAGCAATTCGCCCTTAAAAAAGTTCCATGCTCCTTTCTATTTTTTGAGCAACCACCACAAAGGTGCTGTCAGAAATGAATGTTGTAAGGGGCACCCACTTAAATCCGTTTGCCTCTGTAGCATTTATGTTTAGCAAACCCGGTTGGTGACAGGTAAAAAGAAAACGCAGGTCGTGATGCACATGTGCAGGCTCATTCTTTGTGGCATTTGCAGGAATATTATGGCTGTCAATATCGTACAACCCGCTTGTACCATGCAGGTCTTGCAACTGCATTTCATCTCGTCCTAATCCGGTTTCTTCAAATGCTTCCCTCCAGGCTGCCTCGGCCAGCGATTGATCACTTTCATCCACATGACCACCGGGTTGTAGCCACCTGTTTAGTTTCCTATGTTGCAACAATAATATGGCCCTTTGCGCCGGGTCAACAATGAACGCACTTGCAGTTATATGGCCAACATAATTATTCCGGTTGTAAAGTGCATTTGCTGGGGTGATATGTAGAAATTCCATTAACGCTTTCGTACTCCCATGCTCTTCTCCAAACGCCAGGTGATAGCGCTCCAATAAGGCAAACAATATTACTTTGTTCTCCATAGCGGCGAATGTAAGCACGATCATTTCTAGAGAAGCTTTGAGTAAGGTTATATAACAATGGCGATAACATTAAACATCAATAAAGGGATAGTAGAAAAACACACTTTGCGAAAAAGCCGCCATAAAAAGATACAAGTATAAGTGTGCGACGCAACCGGAGAATCACAAAGAACAAATGTTCGTCCCCCAAAAACCCTAAGTTAACGGCATTGGATTGTGTAATAGAAATCTACTCTGCGCCCTTTGAAATACTGCCGCTGCCAACAATTCTTTTTTCAATGGTAGGGTTGCCCTGGTATGTTATATCACCACTACCTACAATATTTGCTTTCAGCCGCACATCAGCAAACACCCTTGCATCGCCCGAACCGGTAATGTTGACGTCGGCATTTTCAGCTTTTAATTCTCCGCCACCAAAATTTCCACTGCCCGTTATGGACAACTTCAGGTCACGCGTTTCGCCTCTCGGTTTTATATTTCCACTGCCCGTAATATTAACAGTTATCATGGGCGCATGTACGGGCACGCTTATATCGCCGCTGCCAGACACACTGAACTTAATTTCATCCTCTCGTTCATACTTTACATCAGAAGTTACATCGCCGCTACCTGCTACACTAACCTGCTTAATGGTTGGTGTAGCAATGAATACTACGATGGGGTTTTTTTCTGTGAAAGCAATACCTTTCCTGGTACTTATGGTTAGCCAGCCATCTTCTTCCTCAACAAGAATATATTGTAAAAGATTTTCGTCTGCTTCCACCTTTACCGCAGTCTGTCCCTTTGTTAACACCACGTTCATGGAGCCGGAAAGCTTGATACGTTCAGCTTTCTTTACCGATCGTTTCTCAGTAATAAGTTTACCGTTTCCCTTTACTCTTCTTCCATTAAAAACACAGGAGGAAACAAGCAGGGAGATGAGGATAGCGCAAAAGGCGATCACGTTTTTCATGACAATAGTTTTTGGTGTAGAAGTCGTGGCAAAGTACCGCTTTGTTGCGGTTTGTTCCTACCGTTTATGCAGGTGTTTTAGCCGCATTCAAAAATATCTCTACCTTCGCCCACTCTTTTTTTGAACAGGTTAGCACACCAGGCTACCGCTTCTTTTTACATCATGCACGAAAAAATTCTGATCCTCGATTTTGGAAGCCAGTATACACAACTTATAGCACGGGCAGTACGTGAAGCGAATGTATATAGTGAGATCATTCCGTATAATAAGCCATTTAAAACTGACGAAAACTTAAAGGGTATTATCCTGAGCGGCAGCCCATTTTCGGTGAACGACGCGCAAGCCCCAATGGTGGATTTAAAGGAAATGCTACTACATGTTCCGGTGCTCGGTATTTGCTATGGAGCACAGCTTAGCGCCAAAATATTTGGGGGTAAGGTAGAGAAGAGCAACAAAAGAGAATATGGCCGTGCAAAACTGATAAAGATCAAAGAAGACCCTTTGTTGAGTGGAGTAGCAACTACTTCACAGGCGTGGATGAGCCATGGCGACTCCATTCTTGAACTACCGGAAGGCTTTGAAATTTTAGCAACAACAGAAAGTATTCCCATTGCAGCCTTTAAACATAATGCAATCGGTTCTGCATCCCTGCGTGCACTGCAGTTTCACCCCGAAGTTTACCATTCCACGGAAGGAAAACGCATCCTGTTTAATTTTCTCACGGCTATTTGCGGCTGCCGACAAGACTGGACTCCGGCACATTTTGTACAGGAAACAGTTGACCAAATAAAGGAAGTTGTTGGAGACGGCCATGTGGTTATGGCGCTTAGCGGCGGGGTAGATAGCACAGTTGCAGCTACACTTATTGCAAAAGCAATTGGAGATAAACTGCATGGCATTTTTGTAGACAATGGAGTGCTGCGCAAAAACGAATTTCAGCAGGTGCTCGAAACCTATGCTACCATTGGCCTTAATGTAGCCGGGCTCAACAGGAAGGATCTTTTTTATACCGCGCTGGCGGGCAAATCTGATCCTGAGGAGAAGCGCAAAATAATAGGCAAACTGTTTATTGATGTATTTCAGCAGGAAGCCACACGCCTGAATGATATTAAGTTTCTAGGACAAGGCACTATCTACCCCGATGTGATAGAAAGCCTTAGTGTTCATGGGCCATCTGCTACCATTAAATCGCACCACAATGTAGGCGGACTACCAGAAGGGATGGAGCTAGGTTTAATAGAACCGCTGCGGTTGTTGTTTAAAGATGAAGTGCGCAAGGTGGGACTCGAACTCGGCATACCCCACGACCAATTGTTCAGGCACCCGTTTCCCGGACCAGGGTTGGCTATAAGGATATTAGGAGAGGTAACCCCTGAAAAGGTGGCCATATTACAAGAGGCTGACGACATATATGTGCACGCTTTAAAGGAACATAACCTGTATAATACCATATGGCAGGCAGGTTCAATTTTGCTGCCTGTTAAAAGTGTTGGTGTTATGGGTGATGAAAGAACCTATGAGCATACCCTTGCGCTGCGGGCCGTTACTTCCGTAGATGGAATGACCGCCGATTGGGCGCACCTTCCGTACGAATTTTTGGCGCATGTATCTAACGAGATCATTAATAATGTGCGGGGAATCAATCGGGTAGTGTACGACATCAGTAGCAAGCCACCTGCAACTATCGAATGGGAATAGGCATCAATTTTGTATACTAGCAACAAATTGGCAAGTATGAAGGGTTTTTACACGGTAACTTTTGCGGCATTTCTTCTACTTTTTTTTTCCGTAAAGCTTAGTGCCCAGGTAGATACATTACGCCCGGTAAAAATCGCCGTGTTTGCACCGCTTTACCTTGATGAGGTTTTTGAAGGGTCGTCTTATACCATCACAAAAGATAATCTTCCGAAATATATATTTCCGGGCCTCGAATTTTACCACGGCGTTCTGCTTGCTATTGATAGTCTTTCAAATGAGAATACAAAACTACAGGTTAGCATTTTTGATACGCGTCAACCGGAGAGTGCGCTACTTAAACTTTTTAACAGCAATGAGCTAAACAACACGGGCCTCATCATTGCGTCGCTTACTTCTGCCCAGGAGGTCAAGTTATTTGCAGACTTGTCATTAAAGCGAAACATACCGATGATTTCAGCTACTTATCCTAATGTTGCCGGTGTAAATGCCAACCCTTTTTTTGTTTTACTCAACTCCTCTCTGAACACGCATTTAGAAGCCATATACAAGCACCTTCTTTCTCAATACAGGGGTAGTAACATAATAGCTTTTAAAAGGACAGGCGTAGTGGAGAATTATATAAAAACCACCTTTACCCAGCTTAACAATGTTAATGGAGCGACAGGGCAATTGAAGATGAAATGGGTTGACCTACAGGATAATTTTACGCCGGGCGATGTGATGAAGCATCTTGATAGTACAAAGAATAACATTGTTTTTGTAGCATCGCCACTGGAGCGGTTTGGGTTAAAAGTGGTGCAGACCATCAATCCATTTGAAAGCTACAGGACCACGGCCATTGGAATGCCAACATGGGACGGTATTAAAGAATTGAACGATAAGGATAGCCGTAATGTGGAGATCGTGTATTCCACTCCTTTTACCTATTCTCGTTCAGATAATCTGGAGACAGGCCTCATAAAAAAATACCGCGCTAAATTTTATAGCCGCCCAAGCGATATGGTGTTCCGCGGCTTTGAAACAACCTACCATTTTGGTAAACTGCTTATGCAGCACCGAGCAGACCTTATCAATAATCTTTCTAATAGCCAGTATAAATTATTCAATGATTTTGACATCGTGCCTGTAAAACTCCGCACCGAAAATGTTTTACCTGATTATCTCGAAAACAAAAAACTCTATTTCATCCGCAAACAAGGGGGAAATCTAAAGACGATAATTTAGTTAGGGACGTAAATCTTCATGTACACTCACCATTTTTTAAAAACCAGCCTGAGCGTGTTTAACCACAAGTTGTGTAGGCGAATGTAACCACCGCGTCACCATCCTTACCATCCTCTTTTAAGTTACTTACCTAATAACACAACTTGTTTATGTGTGATGTAGACTAAGTTATGCAGTACAATCCAACATGCATCGATGAGACCCAAAGGCAAATGAAGGTTTTGGCTGTTTTAAAAATGTTCAATACAATTACCTTCAGAGGAAGAGTGCGACCTCTACGGTCATAGAGGCAGGCTTCAAGAAAAGCTCAATAGAAAATTTGTTGCCCGGCGCCCCAGAAAAAGAAAGCAGGTTGTATAAGTAGCGTAGCCAAAAACATTAACGTGATTACCTGGTGAGTAAAGATTATAAGCGCGTTTTTAATGTTACATTGAGAAAATGCTGACCGTATGGCTATTAAAAATAAATAGCCTGCTTCGCTCACTTTTTCTATGCTACAAAAAAAACCAACAAGGCGTAAAAAGTATTTAAAAGTTTCAATTATTGTTGTTGCTACGCTTGGTATATTGGTATTGGCACTCAACTATTGGTATGTAAATAATGCACGCCGGGTACTGAAGGAGTACATCTACAACGAGTCAGACGGGAGGATAAAACTGGAACTTTCGAACCTGAATTTAAACCTGCTGAGCAATAGAATAAGAATTTATAATGCTGACCTGGTGAGCACCGATAGCTTAACAGCGCCCATTACCTATCATGTATCGTTTAGTAATATTTCGGTTAAGATAGGTTCCCTGATGTCATTGATCTTTGAAAAGAAATTGCTTCTTGACTCGGTGAAGCTTTATAATCCCGTTATACAGGTTATACAGTGGCGCAATGATACGGCACAGGTGGTGGTAAAAGATGAACTTTCCATTCCACAGGAAATGGGAAAGGTGTACAATACCATGCTGAATGCACTGGATGAATTTGGCGTAAGGCGAATAGTTATTGACAATGCAACGGTAAGTTTAATCAATAAAATATCACCCGGTTCTTTACCTGTAACCGTCTCTAATATTTTCTTTGATCTGTCGCGAACACCTGTAAAAAGCGGGAGAAAAAGTTTTTATTCAAAAGACAGGCAATCTGTAGCATTGCAAACAACCGATCAAAACATCAGGCTACCGGGTGGCAGGCATTCCCTTTCTTTCAAATCATTTAATCTTCATCTTTTTAGGGAAAGTATAGAACTGGACAGTTGCACTATTACTGCAATTGCTTCTGACACTTTAAAAAGTAATTACCAGATTTTTTTTAATAAGCTATTGCTAACGGGTGTTGATTTTTATGCAATGTCTACACAAAATGTAATTAAAGCAGACTTCGTGTATTGCGAAAATCCTTGGTTTAATTTTAATATATACCGTAATGATGCGATAACAAAAACGACTTCTATACCCGACGCCAACGAAATAGTAAGGCAGTTGACAGGTAACCTTGATCTTGCCTATGTGGGGGTGAAAAATGCGGGATTGCATTTTGAAATTAACGGTAAAACAAAGCGCTCTTTCTTCAATTCCAATAAAGACAATTTTGAAATGCATGGCTTTAAGATCAATCCTGAATTGAAAAAACCGGTATCCATAGAAAGGTTTGATATGAAGCTAAAGAATTACCATTTGTATAATGAAGATAGCTCCTCCTCCTATAGCTTTGACAGTTTACATTTATTGAACAGCCGGATTGTTCTAAACAATTTTGAAATACACAATCGGTCGGGCAAAAAGAAGTTGAGCGACCAGGTAGACATTACAGTTCCTTACTTTGAGCTTTCGGAACTTAATTGGGCTGAACTGATATTTAACCAAAACCTGGTAGCAAACGAGGCAGTGTTAAATAACCCTGTTATTAATTATACCCGCAAAAAATTTGGAGGTGGTGGAAAAAAAATTAACCTGTTTGATGCATTGCAAAATATTGACAGCCTTGTGGCCCTGGGCAATGTTACAGTTGTAAACGGGCAGGCAAATATGCAGTTGGGTCCTGCTGCCTCCTTCAAATTGCAGGATCTTAATTTTAAAATATTTAGTAATAAATTGCTATCGTCGGTTAATAAGGAAGGCTTGCGTAATGCAGTGGATCATCTCTCTTTTGCCAAAGGCACACTTAGTCTGGAGGACATTACCGTGCAATTGGAGCAGGCACGCTTTTCAGGAAACAACCTGCTGTATGCCGACCGGATAGCCATTTCGGAAAAGGGGAGTAAGATAGTAGCCACTGTAAACAAGGTGAATATAGATAACATGCAGTTAGACGATAAAGCGGAAAATATTGAGGTGGATGGACTGGTTTGGGAGCGTGCAAATGTTGCCTTGCGAGGGTTACCTGCATCTGAACATAATAGCAAAGCAAAGAGCAGTATTCATATAAAAAATGTTTCTGGTAAAAACACCCAAATGAATATTTCTGCCGGACCTGCAAACATTTCAACCTTTATAGAAAATATTAATGCTTTGTCACTATACCAAAAAGGTGACCTGTTGCGGGTAGAAGGCTTTTTGGTAAGTGGAAAAGACCTGGAGATAAAGAGCAATGAACTGAGTGTTCATACCGGTACCTACCTGATATCAGGTACGGAACCTTCTATGTTGCAAGACGTGCTGTTAAGGCAAATACATGGAAATGATTCACTCTACATACAATCAGCACAAATTGATTTTACTACCAACCTGAATGAGCTTTTTGCCAATGTGCTGCACTTAAGTAATGTACAGGCCACCGCCCCTGTAATTGTTTTTAATAAGTGGGATACAACAAACATTACAAGAGATACTGCATCAACACCGATTCCCTTAAGCATCGATAAATTTACGGCCACTGAACCGTCTCTTTCCATTGCAGCCTACCAAAACGATTCCGTTACAATTATTACTATTCCCCGATCAAACAACAGCCTTGTGCAGGCAACAGGAATCAACCTGGCAGGCGGGCAGGTTCACATTGAAACGCTGCTGGTTAATACTACGGCAGCAACATTAAAAAAGCCTTCCGGCGAAGTAATAGGTATAGAAAAGGGAAAGATTGACATGTCACTCTCCAATTTAAACATGGGAAAAAAAGATGGCATAATGACCTGGAGTGGGTTGATAAATTCTTTATTAGTTCAAAATGCCGAGGGACTAAATTTTGGCAAGGCAAACAAAAACCTGAAGTATAGCAGTGCAGCAATGGGCAATATAAATTTATCTTCTAAATTACTTCCCGATTTTAGTCAATTGTTGCAGGCAAACTTATCCGCATGGCTGCGCATTCCACAAGGAGAGTTTGTAGATAGTTCCACCACTTTTAAATGGTATAATGCCGATTATTCCAACAGTACAAAAACACTGAAGCTTGATTCACTTGTGTATTACCCAACTCAGCCCCTGGACTCCGTGTTGGCGCATGCACCCTACCAGTTGGATTACATAACTGCAAAATCCGGTGCCGTAGTTATGAGTGGTTTGGACGTAACACAGTACGAAAAAGACAGTTCTTTTGTAGTAAATACGATTGCATTGTCTAACCCTGTATTAACGGTGTACAGAGATAAACTGCCGCCTTCTTCACCTTTGCGAAGGGAGAAGCTCTTGCCTGTTGACCTGCTCAAAAAGTTGAAACTTCCTTTATCTGTTGACAGCATCATTATAAATGAGGGTTTAATAACCTATGGCGAAAAACATGGCACATCACGTAAAGAGGGTGTTCTTTCGCTGGCTAATCTAAATGCAACTATTGCAAATATCAAGAACAGGAATTTTCATCCAAATGACTCGATACAACTTCATATGCAGACAAACCTTATGGGAGCTGCTTTCCTTGACCTGCAACTGAACGAATCGTACAATGATACCCTTAGTGGATTTTTATTAACGGCTTCGGTAAAGCCTACTGATCTCTCTATGTTAAATCCTGTTTTTGAGCCTTTATCCAACATTCATATAGCCTCAGGAACTATGGATTCATTTCAATTTAGAGCGATTGCCAGAACAGACCTTGCATTAGGCGAAATGGATGTGCACTATCGAAATCTACGCATACAGATGATTAAAGATGGTGATGCAGGCCAGTCAACCTTTATGCAAAAAGTAGTAAGCTTTTTGGCAAATACATTCATCATTAAATCCAACAACAGTACCCGCAAAGGTGTTATATATACCACGCGTAAGCATGGCCAGTCGTTTGTTAATTATGTTGTAGAAACTACTTTGAGCGGAATACTTAGCAGTGTAGGCGTAAAGAAAAACAGGAAGTTGGAAAAGCAGTACAGGAAACACCTTAAAGAAAGTGGATTACCTGCTATTGAGCTTTGAGTTTCAAGTTGAGGTCTCCTCCTTACTTTTAAATCAATTTGAATAAGTAAGCAGCATTGCAGGCGTTCGTTTGAATTGATAGAAATGATCGTTATAAACCCGCCTACTAAAATTTGTTGCCTCCGGTAGGTAAGCGAAATTTAAAGCCATTCACAGGTATTCAGGAACAATTTAAAGTAGTGTTGATTTGCTGACAGATGTTGTTTTCAGCAGTTGTAAAAAGTATTGATATAGTTTAAGTTACTTACCTAATAGCACAACTTGTTTATTGTGCCATGTAAAATTGCATCTCTTACCAGGGCTATACACCTTTAAAGTTTTTGATAGCCAGGTTCTTTTACACTATAACAAATACCTGTTTTAAGGTGCTATAACCTTTGTGGTACAGTATTGTTGTACAATGGATACGCGGCTCCACCATTCCCAATAAAACTTATTCATGGCTTTAATTGAGTTTACTGATAAAGGACTGTATTGCCCCAAAGGCAATTTCTATATTGATCCGTGGCGGCCAGTTGAGCACGCTGTTATTACCCACGGACATAGCGATCACTCAAGGGGGGGATCAGGTAAATATTTATGTCACCACCAATCGTTGCCCATCTTGCAGCTGCGCCTTGGCCCTAACTTATACCAGGGCGTAGAATGGGGTGAAAAGATTTACATCAATCGTGTAACGGTATCGCTTCATCCTGCCGGGCATGTAATTGGAAGCAGCCAAATACGGATAGAAGACAATGGCGAAGTGTGGGTGGCCAGCGGCGATTACAAAACAGAGAACGACGGAATAAGCGGGCAGTTTGAACCCGTACCGTGCAACACCTTTATTACAGAATCCACCTTTGGTTTACCCATATACAAATGGCAACAACAAAAAGAAATCTACCAACAAATACAACAATGGGTTGGCTGCAATATGGCCGAGGGCAGAACGAGTGTACTGATTGCCTACAGCCTGGGTAAGGCGCAGCGGGTATTGCAGGCCGTTGCTGAAACAACCGATAAAATTTTTGTGCATGGCGCCATCTGGAATATGCATGAAGCGTTAGTAAACGCTGGCTGGAAGTTGCCAGCCGTGCGACGGGTAACGCCAGACACCCCAAAAGAGGCTTACAAGGGAGCAGTAGTTATTGCACCGCCCAGTGCAGATGGCACCCCCTGGATGAAACGCTTTAACCCCTATAGTGTAGGCGTATGCAGTGGTTGGATGCAAGTGCGTGGCAATGCCCGCCGCCGCAACGTAGATGCAGGCTTTGTTATGAGTGACCATGCGGATTGGCATGGTCTGCTGCAAGCCATATCTGCCACGGGAGCAGAAAAGGTTTTTGTGACCCATGGCTTCCAGGCGGCTTTCAGCAGGTACCTGAACGAGCATGGCACAGCATCAGCAGAGGTAAAAACTGAGTATGGAAATGATGAGGAAGAAGCACCACCAGAAATAAACGAAGGAGCAGCAGAAGAGCTTAATAGAGTAGATGAAGCTTTCGATTCTGCAACGTAATCTTTTTTGGGACAAGCATTTCCTTACAATGTAACATTCTTGCGTCGCACCCTTGTACCATCTGTATTCGGTTCAGCAAGGCAAAAAGTAGTTGTACACCGTTTTTTATTACTCTACCAAAACCAAATTTTCAGCGCGATTATGCACTCACAAGAACATAAAATAACAGATGCAATTGCCAATGGTGGTCAGCAAAATATAATTGTTCCGGTAGCAGAAGTAAATACAATTGCAACTGGATTAAGCGCCTTTGCGGACCTGGTACAAATTATTGGTACCAGTACAAAAACCAACGACAAACTCGAAGCATTAACCCACTACTTTGCAACTGCCGACGACCGCGATAAAGTATGGGTAATCGCTATTTTCAGCGGGCGGCGCCCACGCAGAATGGTAAATTCTACCAGGCTTATTGAATGGTGTATTGAGGTGACCGGCATACCGGGTTGGATGTTTGGCGAATGCTATCATACTGTTGGCGACCTGGGAGAAACCATTTCTTTGCTACTACCTGAACGTGCTGAAATGTTGCCGCTTGCCGCTCAGCCGCTGCACTATTATATTGACACATTCATCAGGCTTGAAAAGCAGGATGAAGCTATCCGAAAACAATTCATACTGGAGAGTTGGCAACAAATGAACCGCAGCGAACAATTCGTTTTCAACAAGCTGATAATGGGCTCTTTTAGAATTGGCGTTTCGCAAAAAACAATTGTAAATGCGCTGGCCCGGTTAACTACGCTTGAACCTTCTGAAATAGCCCACCGCATAAGCGGCAATTGGGATCCTTCCACCATAACATTTGCCGAACTGCTGCAGCATGATACTATGCTTATAGACCACTCAAGGCCGTATCCCTTTTACCTGGCGTACGCCCTTGATGCTGATCCGCAAACGCTTGGAGGACCGGAAGAATGGCAAGTAGAATGGAAATGGGATGGCATACGTGGGCAGATTATTAAACGCAACAACCAGTTGTTTGTATGGAGCAGGGGAGAGGAACTAATGACGGACAAATTTCCGGAGTACCAGGTGCTAAATGACTTGTTGCCCGATGGGGTGGTCATTGATGGAGAGATCATCCCGAGCGTAGATAAAAAGCCGCTTCCTTTTGCACTGCTGCAAACACGAATTGGCCGTAAGAACATTACCCGTAAACAGTTGAAGGATCCGCCGTTTACTTTTTTTCCTAATGACCTGTTGGGGTCGGAGGCCGAAGTTTACAGAACCCTTCCTTAACATAAGCAAAGAAAGTTGCTTGAACCGTTTCTCAA
>MWWF01000166.1_pt1 | contig 12581 bp, 8 predicted proteins | sample 1047351 | NCBI WGS metagenome assembly MWWF01 (sample SAMN06349970, study PRJNA376086) | soil metagenome | isolation source: MGM-3 sample Antarctic (ecotone) soil | place: Antarctica
TGATTCAGTCCAGGGTTTTTATCAGAAGGCGAATACCTATGCCGAGTTTCAGGAACAAATCAAGTTAATCATAACATACTGGGAAGGCTGTTTACATCCAAACCGTCTGTTTTAACCTTTGTGGTTGGCAAAACTACCAAAGCGGTCCAGATATCAAATAGCCCGCTTAAAATCAACCGAAAAGGTATAAATCAGGATTAAAACAACCTTTTTAGACAACTAAAATCATACGTTTTCATTTGACTTTAGGGAAAGGCAAAAGGAACGTTTATACTTGTCAATCAGTGTTTTACAGTCCTATTTGATATCTGGCCCGCTTTGGTAGTTGCAACCAGGATAGGCCGACCCCACGACGAGAGTCGTATCGCCCCCGGATTGATAGCCCTAAGCCATCTGAGGGTTTTAAGTTAAACTTAAGTAAGGGAAGTCGAAAGGGTTGGTCTGCTTAGGCTAACCCTTTTTCGTGTCCTTTGGCCACGGGATTTTTTCAGGCATAGGACCACCCCAACTGTGTTACCTGACGGAGGAAAAGGTGAAAGAAAAAGCTGATTAAACGGTAAGTAAGGACTATTTTGAAAAATAGAGTAGTATATTTTCATTTTGTAACTGCCCTTGTGGAATTTTTAACACAGTTGGGGTGGCCTATGCCTAAGAAAATCCAGCCCGGTACGGGCTAAGAAAAAATGAGAAAGGGGATAAAAACGAGACTCGCTTTTTACTCTCGCGTTGGAATTGGCCGACTTCGAAGGCCAATCAAGCATATTAGCCGAAGGCAAGGAGCCGGTTTTTGTCGGACAAAAACACATCTTGCTATTGGAAAATGAGGCCTATTTCAGCTCATGGATTTGTAAATTAGTTTACAAGTCATTTTGCTACTTAAATGGTCTTTGGTGGATTGTATTATTTTTATTCCCTTTCCAATAGGGTACTGTAGGCTTTTAGGAAGCTCTACTTTACATAAGCTCACTTATACAACAGAAAGTCATTCCCCTTTCAGTGCAGCCTTCACGCTCGGGTACAACTTACCATCTAATGTTATACTAAATACATGAGGTCTTTCTATCATGTTGGTTGAGTTAGTAGTTATGTCATAGTCGGGAATACGCCGGCTTCTGTATTCAATCAAATCTCCTTGCTTGACGACTTCAAGGAAATCTTTTTTATAACGTCTGTACAATCTTCCGTCTAAGATAAAGCCCCATATGTCTTTGTTATTAATCTTCTTTTTAGTACCATTTTCGTAAACCACTGTGACGAACGAAAAGGCACTAGCTGATCGTATGGACGATATTTTAGGGAGTGCTGGGACTTCCTTAATTTCTAAACTGGAATAAAGAATCCGGTTTTCTTGAGTTTGGGAATAAGCTACCTGTAGACAAAAAGTGAGAAAGAAGGTGGCTACCAAGCTGAATTTAATCATGGCGAAAGACTTCATAGGTTTGTGATTATCTAAAGATAGGATGCTGATTGTTTATACGCTCTGTTCTAACTTAATTTCCATAACATAATCTAAGTTATAGAACGGGTCTGGGAAATGTGCAAACTAACTGAGGGTTAGATAATTGCACATTTCCCAGACCCGTTCTATAACTTAGATTATGTTATGGGATTAAATATGGTAGAGCAAATTTTAGCTAAGCCAAGAAAAAAGGAGAAATGGTCAATTTAGTTATTGGTTGTAAATGAATTCAGTTGTACCCGTAAGCTCTTCGTTACGGTAAGATAACATACGATAAGGATAACCGTCAGGTCGATATTCGTAGGTGTAACGCCAATTATCTCGCCCCCCTTGTGAATTGGTAGAAGATTGGGTTAGTGCATTGTTAGCGTTAGTTGTGACACTAATCCCATACATATCGCCAAGATTAACGGGTCGAGGATAGGGGTCTCCAGTTGTTTTGAAGGGATTAGGCTTATTGTCGAAGGTAAATTGCAGTGCTTGCCAGTTGTTAAACAAGGACCCAGTGCGACTAAAAACTATGTTGCCCAGTTCATTAGGTCGGTACAAAGTGTATTGACTTGTTTTGTCTTTCTCATCAATTGTCTCTTCCCAGACTAATATTCCTTTGGGGTTAAATCCCAACCGGGACCGCGTTAAGCCGAGTTCAGATTTATAGACAGCAAACTCGGTTTGGGCATTTCGTTCAATCCGAGACAATGAGTCAGTTGGCCGGGTGAACATGATTGTAGCACTAGGGAGTAAATCACTTCTTTGAGGGTAACCTTCTACTACAGGAGCTTCTTTGTTTAGCTGAGAGGTAATCTCAGTAACTCCATCCATCCCATAAGCATAGCTAAACTGCCTGAATATTTGAATTCCATTGGTGTAATAGTCCTTTCGTTGGGCAAGGTGGCCTTGTTGGTCATACTGATAAGTGCGTACAGTTTTGCCATTATAAAGTATGCTACTGAGTTTTAAACTCGTTGCTGGTTGATTAGCTAAGCCGAAGGGGAATTGTCGAACAGTAGTAGCAAGGCCAAATTCAGGTCTGTAAGCGTTTATTGAGTCAGGAATTAGTGGATCAGACAAACCAGTAGTTCCAACAGGCGGTACGGGAGTTCCTGGTAAAACCGGTGCTATGATAGGTTGAGAGGAATTATCCTCTTTCGGATTACAGCCAATTAGTAGGGCAAATAATCCAATGGTTAATATGGAATAGCATTTAGTTGCCATGGCTTCAGTGGGTTGATCTTATTCAATAATTAAACTCTTGAACATGACTCTTTCAAAGGGGAATAGGTTGTAAGAGCTTGTTTTATAAGTGTGCTTATGTAAAGCTACCCATTCGGCCGGACATTGGAAAGGGGAAAAAAGCCCTCCGACGCGTGCATCGTGATACGGTCTTGTTAAAGAGCGAGACGGAACGCTATTCGCTACGCTCATACCGTTTTGTCTCGCTCTATGAGATTGGTTATCAAAGGGTTAAAAATTAGCCAATAATTACATTTGTGTACAATTTTTGTAAGCCTCTGAACTACAGTTTCCTTTTGAGTAGCCAGCCATGTTTAAGCCCTAAAAAACCTTAGCTACGCGTTGTTTTTTTAGGGCTTAAACGGCTGTCTTTTCCTCCGACTGTCGGAAAAGAAAAAGGCCCCGCTGCACGTGGCAACAGAGCCTAAATCCTATACCCTTACATTAATTAGTAAGAGTCTCGTCTAATACTGGCTCCAGTATTAACGGATAAAGGTCAAATCCTTGACCAAAGTGCAAGATTACTAACTATGGCGTTTATCAACAAGAAGGCGGAGTTCGCTACGCTCACAAGTGTATTTAAAGAACTTAAGAAGCCCCCCCCCCTAACTACCTGATTATCAAGGGGGGTCATTTTGAGTATCTCGAAATTGAATTTTGAGTACCTCGAACTTTGACTTTGAAAAAAGTAGCAAAAAATCAAAATATAGCTTTGAATAGGTTAAAATGTCGTTTAGATTTGCAGAGCGTTAAATCTAAACGACATTTTGATTATGAAATCAGCCTATCGAAAAGTTAACGAGCATAATTTGAACAAAGTGAATCCCTTTTTAGAGGATACAGTTCAACACATCGAAAAGGGCGAGAAGACCCTTTTATTCGGTCAGAAGAACCCAGATTTAATAATTGATAGTGATAGCCAGGTCAAAGGACATTCTTTATTTGCCCGTAAAGTAACAGTTGACAAAGCTAAATTTATGAAGGTCTTCATGACTGGCTTATCTAATTGGTTTGACCTATCTAAAGCCGGTATTAAGGTGTTTGCTTACGTGGCTAATCAGGTATCCCCTAACAGAGACACATTTGATGTCGATTTTGACGAGTGTAAGGCATTTACAGGGTATAAAGGGACAAGTACCATACTATCCGCCCTTGCAGAGCTCATGGATAACAAATTCATTGCAAGAGGGCCAAACCCGTATAAGTATTACATTAACCCTACTATCTTCTTCAATGGTGACCGCCTAACCTTTATCGAACAATACGAGGTCGAGAAAACAGAGCTACAAAAAGCGACAGAAGGGAAGCAATTTGATTTAATTGAAGCTTTTGAGAATAATGCAGCAGTACAAGCTAATGCCGCTGCTTAACATATCGAGAGAGAGATAATAGAAATTTAAATGCTCAAGAAGCTACGATTAAGGCTGATCATGAACTCGTCCTTTAGTGGTGACCAAAGACATTGGCTTAAACGGACACGAGCAATGCAGGGATGCAACTCGCCAGGGATAAGCTAAGCCACGTACAACCGTACGTTTACCCCGGATTGATAGCTCGAAGCCATCCGGGGTTTTAAAAGCTTACAAGTAGACACGTAGGTTGATTAAAAGGGCTAATCTTCTTAGACTAGCCCTTTTTCGTGTTCTACAGCCACAAAAAAACCCCGCCTAGCTTAGAGCTATCAAGGCGGGGCACAAGTATGGATTAGTAAATGCATTAAGTTATCCTTGGTCAGTATCTTGTTGGGGTAACTTTAAATTTATATTTCATAGTTACAGGATATATCAAATACAGATATTTCACTCTTAGTTATTATAAAGTAACTAAGAGTGAAATATAATTAACAGTACGTGACTTTTTAACTTATTTTTACTCCAGATTGATAAGTAGTAGAAGCTATCTGGGCTTTTTAAAGCCTTACAAATACATTTATGGGTCAATTTAAAGGGCTAATCTGCTTAGGTTAGCCCTTTTTCGTGTCCTACGGCCACGGGATTTTTTTAGGCATAGGGCCACCCCAACTATACGAGTGGTTGTATATTTGTAGACCTTGATAATCAAGGGGGTTGAAAATAAAATGGGAACAAACAGGCCGTACCAATTGGTACGGCCTGTTTGTTTTCTGCCTTGTTTTAAAAAATAACTTAAAAAAGGACATTACTTTTTTAAGTTATTTTTTTTTCGATCCGTCAGGCGGTATAGTTGGGGTGGCCCTATGCCTAAAAAAATCCTGGGGGTTTGGGGGCTAGCCCCCAATCGTTACACACGGCGTCGCAGACTCCACTATTTTTGTCCTATGGGTATCGATAATATTGATTTTCGTAATAAAATGGGCCGAGCTCGCCAAGCTTTTAGTAAGACTGGCTGTCAGACGACGGAAATTCTAATTGATAAGCACAAACTTGATTTGGTTTTTCTACAGTTTCTCTGCCAGGTTGATCTGTTGAAAAGTGAAAAGGACAAGGTTTTCTGTAAGTCGTCAATCTGGATTAATGACCGAGCCATGAGCCTGACTCGATTAATTAATATTGCTACAGGAAAGACTAAATCTTCAGCCGAAGCTAAACCGCCACAAACTCCCCCTGAAGGCGCACACATGCACGATATGATGATCAATACCCCTTTTTTGGGAAATGTCATCAAATCACGCAAAAGTCTGACTATGGGTTTCAAATTGACTAATGCCAAGCAGCTCAAAGCTGAACTGAGCTGGTACAGCAGTCAAGCCTTTGACACCATTGAGTCAAATAACCCCGAAGCTCGTCGTCGCTACTATGAGCAAGAAGCTTTGGAAGTAAATGGACAATTGTACAGAGTGGTCGATTTAGAACAGCATATGTTGAAGGCTCTTAAAGAGTTTTTCGATGGCTCGGTAGTGGAAACAACGGTTAAGCGTATTCATTACAGTTAAAAAGCTTAGGGCATTCTTAAAGTAAAAAAGTACAATGTCTGGCCACTGATCGAGGTAGCCAGGCATTGTACTTTCTGGAGGGGTGTTCTATAACTACAATTATGTAATGTGAATAATTATATAAACTAGACAAAAAGGTAGACCAGCCCTATTCTCCGAAAAAACAACGAGTGTCAAAGAAACAGGAAAGCCGTGTTGGTTTCACCTCGAATAAAACGTAAAACCCGTGACCATCAATCTTTCGATTGAGTTACCCTATATTCCCTAGAGTTCTTTTCGATAACGGCGTCTGTGAACAACTTGAAGTACTCCTTGCCTTTTTGAGCACCATACTCTTTTTTTAGTACCGACTCAATGCCGTAGTCAGCTCCTTTTATAACGGGATCTATGATAAACAAGTAGGTGTAAGAGCCATCGGCTTCTGGTTTAGTCGGATGCATGATCCGAGACTGTTTGAATAATTTCTGATCAGCCGCCGACAGGTTTTTAGCGCCTGCCCATAAAATCTCGTGGACAAACCGTTCGTATTGAGCCCGTTTGTTGGCTTTAACAGAATTGGCAATCACCCAAACGGTTTCATTGGGTTTGGCCACTGAGTGGGTGGTCTGACTCAAACCCGTTAGAGCGGTCAGGACGATTATACAACTAATTAGCAAAAAGCGCAGGGAATAGGTCATTTAATTAAGATGGTTATGAGCCCTTATATCGTGTAGGCTCTTGAAATGATTGGACAGTAACAAATTATCTCGACACACTCTACTTTTTCAGCACAAACCGTCCACGCACAGGCTGGATGGCACCGCCGGGCTTAAATACTTGGCAATACGCTTCGCCAGATGTTAAATCGGAATAGAGCGACACAATGGTTTTGTCGAATTCGTGCCACCCAACCAGTAACGTGTGGTCGTTAATCCATATCGTTTTGCTTTTATCAGTCTCCCCCCTAGTCTTGTCCTGCCAGTGGATGGTAGTATCTGAGGAGAAGCTAATGTCAACCTCGTAGCCGCTGAGCGAATAGTGCCATACTTTATTGTAAAAGTTAGTAGTTGGCGTAGGCGTTTGGGCTACGGCGGATACCGCTATAAGTAGTGGTAGGAAGGGAAAAAGAAATTTCATAGTGGCATAATCTGGTTTCGAATATGACTCACAAATTAAACAAATTTTTAAGCTGGGGCTAAACCTTATTTGAATAACGTATCCGTCTTGGCGCAGAAAGCTAACTCTACTTGGCAAGTCATATCCAAAAAATTGTTGTATAAGTCTGATTATGTAAACCTACCCATCTGGCCGGAAATTACAAAGGGGAAAAAAAGCCATTCGGCGTGCGTGCGTGATACGGTCTTGTTAAAGAGCGAGACGGAACGCTATTCGCTACGCTCATACCGTTTTGTCTCGCTCTATGAAATTGGTTATCAACGGGTTGAAAATTGGCCAATAATTACACCTGAGTACTTTACTTGTAACTCTCTGAATGCCACTACCAAACTGTGTACTTGCTGAGTAGCCAGCCATGTTTAGCCCCTAAAAAAACCTCCCTACGGTCGATTTTTTTAGGGGCTAAACGGCTTCTCCCTCCGATTGTCGGGAGCAAAAAAGTGGGTTGCTTTTCGATGCTATTTATGTCGCTATCAAGGTATTTAAAACGAGATACAGAAGGAAAATTCTCAAGTCTCTGATTACTAAGATGCATATGCACAAATAGAACTGTGCATATATGCACAAATAGAATTGTGCATACAATGTGCAACTATCACAATACAATGTGCAGCTTGCACATTGTATTGTGATAGTTGCCAACTACATTTGTGCAATAGTGCACAAATGCATTGAGAATATGAACCACGAAAAACAGGTAGTTGATCGTATTACTGGTGAGCTAGGAACTGTCAATGATAATTTTGTTCAGTTCTACACAGATAATATGGACTTGATAATAGAGGTTAACAGGAGAAACCCCACTGCAGGCACTATCTTACTATGGCTCGTCAAACATATGGGTAGAGATAACAGTCTGGTAGTAAGCCAAGCTGCCTTATGTGAACAGTTGGAAGTCCATAGAAACACTGTAACAAATGCGATTAGATACTTAAAAGAGGTGAAGGCTTTGGACGTGTATAAAACTGGCACATCAAACGTATACGCTATTAATAGTGAAATAGCCTGGAAAAGCAGCGCAGAGAATAAGCAATATGCATACTTTACATCAAAGGTTTTTTTAACTGCAAACGAACAGTCGAAATTCGTCACGAAACCAATAAGCCACATTGTCAAGAAGAAAGCAAGCTCACGAGGTCGGCAAAAACAGTTTGATACAATTGCTAGAGTATAGACAAAAATATTGGCTTAAACGGAAACGAGCAATGCAGGGATGCAACTCGCCAGGGATAGGCCACGCCACGTACAACCGTACGTTTACCCCGGATTGATAGCTTGAAGCCATCCGGGGTTTTAAAAATTCATTAGGGTTGGAAAAGATGCAGTATTGAAAGGGTTGGTCTGCTTAGACTAGCCCTTTTTCGTGTCCTTCGGCCACGGGATTTTTTTAGGCATAAGGCCACCCCAACTGTACGAGGGGTTGTATATTTGTAGACCTTGATAATCAAGGGGGTTGAAAATAAAATGGGAACAAACAGGCCGTACCAATTGGTACGGCCTGTTTGTTTTCTGCCTTGTTTTAAAAACTAACCTAATAAAAGTAATGTCCTTTTTTAGGTTAGTTTTTTTGTCGATCCGTCAGGTGGTACAGTTGGGGTGGCCCTATGCCTAAAAAAATCCTGGGGGTTTGGGGGCTAGCCCCCAATCGTTACACACGGCGTCGCAGACTCCACTATTTTTGTCCTATGGGTATCGATAATATTGATTTTCGTAATAAAATGGGCCGAGCTCGCCAAGCTTTTAGTAAGACTGGCTGTCAGACGACGGAAATTCTAATTGATAAGCACAAACTTGATTTGGTTTTTCTACAGTTTCTCTGCCAGGTTGATCTGTTGAAAAGTGAAAAGGACAAGGTTTTCTGTAAGTCGTCAATCTGGATTAATGACCGAGCCATGAGCCTGACTCGATTAATTAATATTGCTACAGGAAAGACTAAATCTTCAGCCGAAGCTAAACCGCCACAAACTCCCCCTGAAGGCGCACACATGCACGATATGATGATCAATACCCCTTTTTTGGGAAATGTCATCAAATCACGCAAAAGTCTGACTATGGGTTTCAAATTGACTAATGCCAAGCAGCTCAAAGCTGAACTGAGCTGGTACAGCAGTCAAGCCTTTGACACCATTGAGTCAAATAACCCCGAAGCTCGTCGTCGCTACTATGAGCAAGAAGCTTTGGAAGTAAATGGACAATTGTACAGAGTGGTCGATTTAGAACAGCATATGTTGAAGGCTCTTAAAGAGTTTTTCGATGGCTCGGTAGTGGAAACAACGGTTAAGCGTATTCATTACAGTTAAAAAGCTTAGGGCATTCTTAAAGTAAAAAAGTACAACGCCTGGCCACTCGTGAGAGTTGACCAGGCGTTGTACTTTTTGGGGTCGTGTTTTATAACTCCAATTATGTTATGGGATTAAATATGGTAGAGCAAATTTTAGCTAAGCCAAGAAAAAAGGAGAAATGGTCAATTTAGTTATTGGTTGTAAATGAATTCAGTTGTACCCGTAAGCTCTTCGTTACGGTAAGATAACATACGATAAGGATAACCGTCAGGTCGATATTCGTAGGTGTAACGCCAATTATCTCGCCCCCCTTGTGAATTGGTAGAAGATTGGGTTAGTGCATTGTTAGCGTTAGTTGTGACACTAATCCCATACATATCGCCAAGATTAACGGGTCGAGGATAGGGGTCTCCAGTTGTTTTGAAGGGATTAGGCTTATTGTCGAAGGTAAATTGCAGTGCTTGCCAGTTGTTAAACAAGGACCCAGTGCGACTAAAAACTATGTTGCCCAGTTCATTAGGTCGGTACAAAGTGTATTGACTTGTTTTGTCTTTCTCATCAATTGTCTCTTCCCAGACTAATATTCCTTTGGGGTTAAATCCCAACCGGGACCGCGTTAAGCCGAGTTCAGATTTATAGACAGCAAACTCGGTTTGGGCATTTCGTTCAATCCGAGACAATGAGTCAGTTGGCCGGGTGAACATGATTGTAGCACTAGGGAGTAAATCACTTCTTTGAGGGTAACCTTCTACTACAGGAGCTTCTTTGTTTAGCTGAGAGGTAATCTCAGTAACTCCATCCATCCCATAAGCATAGCTAAACTGCCTGAATATTTGAATTCCATTGGTGTAATAGTCCTTTCGTTGGGCAAGGTGGCCTTGTTGGTCATACTGATAAGTGCGTACAGTTTTGCCATTATAAAGTATGCTACTGAGTTTTAAACTCGTTGCTGGTTGATTAGCTAAGCCGAAGGGGAATTGTCGAACAGTAGTAGCAAGGCCAAATTCAGGTCTGTAAGCGTTTATTGAGTCAGGAATTAGTGGATCAGACAAACCAGTAGTTCCAACAGGCGGTACGGGAGTTCCTGGTAAAACCGGTGCTATGATAGGTTGAGAGGAATTATCCTCTTTCGGATTACAGCCAATTAGTAGGGCAAATAATCCAATGGTTAATATGGAATAGCATTTAGTTGCCATGGCTTCAGTGGGTTGATCTTATTCAATAATTAAACTCTTGAACATGACTCTTTCAAAGGGGAATAGGTTGTAAGAGCTTGTTTTATAAGTGTGCTTATGTAAAGCTACCCATTCGGCCGGACATTGGAAAGGGGAAAAAAGCCCTCCGACGCGTGCATCGTGATACGGTCTTGTTAAAGAGCGAGACGGAACGCTATTCGCTACGCTCATACCGTTTTGTCTCGCTCTATGAGATTGGTTATCAAAGGGTTAAAAATTAGCCAATAATTACATTTGTGTACAATTTTTGTAAGCCTCTGAACTACAGTTTCCTTTTGAGTAGCCAGCCATGTTTAAGCCCTAAAAAACCTTAGCTACGCGTTGTTTTTTTAGGGCTTAAACGGCTGTCTTTTCCTCCGACTGTCGGAAAAGAAAAAGGCCCCGCTGCACGTGGCAACAGAGCCTAAATCCTATACCCTTACATTAATTAGTAAGAGTCTCGTCTAATACTGGCTCCAGTATTAACGGATAAAGGTCAAATCCTTGACCAAAGTGCAAGATTACTAACTATGGCGTTTATCAACAAGAAGGCGGAGTTCGCTACGCTCACAAGTGTATTTAAAGAACTTAAGAAGCCCCCCCCCCTAACTACCTGATTATCAAGGGGGGTCATTTTGAGTATCTCGAAATTGAATTTTGAGTACCTCGAACTTTGACTTTGAAAAAAGTAGCAAAAAATCAAAATATAGCTTTGAATAGGTTAAAATGTCGTTTAGATTTGCAGAGCGTTAAATCTAAACGACATTTTGATTATGAAATCAGCCTATCGAAAAGTTAACGAGCATAATTTGAACAAAGTGAATCCCTTTTTAGAGGATACAGTTCAACACATCGAAAAGGGCGAGAAGACCCTTTTATTCGGTCAGAAGAACCCAGATTTAATAATTGATAGTGATAGCCAGGTCAAAGGACATTCTTTATTTGCCCGTAAAGTAACAGTTGACAAAGCTAAATTTATGAAGGTCTTCATGACTGGCTTATCTAATTGGTTTGACCTATCTAAAGCCGGTATTAAGGTGTTTGCTTACGTGGCTAATCAGGTATCCCCTAACAGAGACACATTTGATGTCGATTTTGACGAGTGTAAGGCATTTACAGGGTATAAAGGGACAAGTACCATACTATCCGCCCTTGCAGAGCTCATGGATAACAAATTCATTGCAAGAGGGCCAAACCCGTATAAGTATTACATTAACCCTACTATCTTCTTCAATGGTGACCGCCTAACCTTTATCGAACAATACGAGGTCGAGAAAACAGAGCTACAAAAAGCGACAGAAGGGAAGCAATTTGATTTAATTGAAGCTTTTGAGAATAATGCAGCAGTACAAGCTAATGCCGCTGCTTAACATATCGAGAGAGAGATAATAGAAATTTAAATGCTCAAGAAGCTACGATTAAGGCTGATCATGAACTCGTCCTTTAGTGGTGACCAAAGACATTGGCTTAAACGGACACGAGCAATGCAGGGATGCAACTCGCCAGGGATAAGCTAAGCCACGTACAACCGTACGTTTACCCCGGATTGATAGCTCGAAGCCATCCGGGGTTTTAAAAGCTTACAAGTAGACACGTAGGTTGATTAAAAGGGCTAATCTTCTTAGACTAGCCCTTTTTCGTGTTCTACAGCCACAAAAAAACCCCGCCTAGCTTAGAGCTATCAAGGCGGGGCACAAGTATGGATTAGTAAATGCATTAAGTTATCCTTGGTCAGTATCTTGTTGGGGTAACTTTAAATTTATATTTCATAGTTACAGGATATATCAAATACAGATATTTCACTCTTAGTTATTATAAAGTAACTAAGAGTGAAATATAATTAACAGTACGTGACTTTTTAACTTATTTTTACTCCAGATTGATAAGTAGTAGAAGCTATCTGGGCTTTTTAAAGCCTTACAAATACATTTATGGGTCAATTTAAAGGGCTAATCTGCTTAGGTTAGCCCTTTTTCGTGTCCTACGGCCACGGGATTTTTTTAGGCATAGGGCCACCCCAACTATACGAGTGGTTGTATATTTGTAGACCTTGATAATCAAGGGGGTTGAAAATAAAATGGGAACAAACAGGCCGTACCAATTGGTACGGCCTGTTTGTTTTCTGCCTTGTTTTAAAAAATAACTTAAAAAAGGACATTACTTTTTTAAGTTATTTTTTTTTCGATCCGTCAGGCGGTATAGTTGGGGTGGCCCTATGCCTAAAAAAATCCTGGGGGTTTGGGGGCTAGCCCCCAATCGTTACACACGGCGTCGCAGACTCCACTATTTTTGTCCTATGGGTATCGATAATATTGATTTTCGTAATA
>MWWF01000167.1_pt1 | contig 12516 bp, 6 predicted proteins | sample 1047351 | NCBI WGS metagenome assembly MWWF01 (sample SAMN06349970, study PRJNA376086) | soil metagenome | isolation source: MGM-3 sample Antarctic (ecotone) soil | place: Antarctica
ACAGGAATAGAAAGACCTGCTTTTTTTGGCAATAATTTTCCCATCTCAAGATTTGCGGCCGCATCAAACTGTAAAAAACTCTCCTTATATCTTTCGGTAACTCTTTGCTCCAGTGTTCCAAATCCATTACTGTGTGTATTTGCTGATATGGATATTGTTCCGAGGTCTGAAAGATTTGCATCTATTCTTCCCAATGCAGCCCAACCTCCATGTTCATCAATTGCAGATAAGCGCAATTCATTATACCAAATCTCACCACATGCATCGCTGGTATTATTTGTATTTTCTACTCCCAATAAAAAACCTTTTACTTCTCCAAGATTTGGATTACCCATTATTGAATAAGTATGGCCATTACTTTGCAACTGCCTGTAAACTTGATTAAGAGGATTATTGGATAAATTTCTTGCATTTTTTATTTTGGTAAGTATCTGCAGATCCAGATCTAAACTATTTGAAGCTATCCATAAGGTGTCATTGTATTCGTTACTGTTAGGATTATACTTACTTGCCGCATCCAGGGGAGTGAGTCTTAGTGGAATTCTTATTTCGTAATAATTGCTTACAAAATCGGTACCTAAACGAACAACCGCAGTAAGATCATTATTTCTTAAATTGCTGAATGTATTCTTCTTTTCTGCGTGAATAAACATTTGCAATTTGCGGAAATTTCTAATATCCTTGGGACTGAAAGTTTGAAAAACTGCTTTAGCACTGTCTTTACGAAGATCACAGAATTGTACCGATAATGCCTGTTCATTTTGCAATAAATTTGCTCCTTCGTTGCTTACGGTTTGGTCTCTTTCAATTTCGCGGGGGGTACGGTATGGCAAAGGAATACGTTTATCATTTTCTTCAATATTTACTGCGCCAACATTAAATTCTGCTGAAGATGTAGGTGAATAAATTCCTGTAGAATCAAGTTTATATTGAAACTTTCTCCAGGTATTTCTTACAAGATCAAGTTTACCAAACCTAACCACCACACTATCCTCAAAATCCGTAAGAAACATTCTAACAAAACGTATAGATTTAAAATCAGGAATATTTCCCACTTTTTTACTGTAAGAATTAATGGGTATCCTAAGCTGGTACCATGTTTCAATACGTGAAGAGCCATCGGCTAATTTTACGGATACGGGTTTTTTATCTACAATATAGTTTTGACCAATACTCATTAGGGGCGAGGAAGGGGGCTTAAGATCAACTATGTATTGAAAATATTCTTCGGTTTCATTTAATGTATTATCCCTGTTAAGGTCTTCCTGATCAGGATACAATGTGGCTGCTGAGGAGAACTCGGAAGAATTATCTGCCACCGGAGAATTGCCATGTGGATTATTGAATCTTTTATACCTCCCCAAAATTCCTAAATTTTGAGCATCAAGATCTCCGCCACGATAATAATGATAATTATCATTGGAAGGGTCGTTCAGCGCATCTAAATAAACTTTTGAATTGGCGCCAAAATTTGTTCTTAATATTTCCAGATAATCAGTTCTTCTTTTATCTATTTCTGCGCTGTCACTTAAACCGTCAAAACCTACATCCTGAAATTGTCTGTCATTAGGATCGTTGCTGAATGCATTTGTAACCTGAATAGGATTTCGGGGTATTCTACCCCAAACAGAAGTATCAACTTGCGAGGGAGCCTTGGGTGTTGGCAAGCCATTCTCATAAAATCTACGGCCATCCTTTAATACATCCTCTGATATATTACCAAGATTAAGATAAAATTTACCACCGGTACTTGCAGGATTTAATATAAAAGGATCTTGCACCCAACATTCTATAAACTCAATATTGGCGGTTTCAAAATCTGTTTGATCAACGTTACGCATTAAACCGCCCCAGCGACTTTTAGGATTCAGTAATTTACCGTTTGCTCCTACTCTGCCTAAAGCTGCATCATAATTATATTGGCCACGATCTGTAGGATAATAAGAAAGATCAAAGGTTATTAATTGATTTTGGCCAAAGCCGGTAGAGCGCTGTGGAAAAATTTCTGATTGTGAAACCGAACGTACTCTCGGATCTGAAAGTTCTGTTTTGTTTCCTTTAAGAGGGTTAGATAAGCTGCGAACATCCTGAAGCGTCGGTTCTATCTGGTACCATGCGATCTTTGCCCTGTTCTTTCCATAATCAAGGTTGTTATTTAATGATGCTTCGGGAAAAAGAATATTTCCATTTCGGTCTGTTGCGCCTAATGGCGTTGAAGCAAGTACCCAACTTAGCGGAGGAAATCTCAAATCAATATCACTTTTACTTCCTTCAAAATTATCTATGTAAATAGTGCCCTTATTGCCTTTGCCAATTTGTGGAGCATGACCCGGTTTTAAATAAGCTGCCTCTACATAGGCATTAATAGCAGAGGGTGCAGTTGTTTTATAAAAAGGAAGTTTGTTTAAAAATTTAGTCAGTCGAGGAATATCTTTTCGATAATTCATATCAACTCCATACATGGTGTTGCGTATTGGGTCTTCACCAAAATCTACTTTTGTAAAGTATGGCCTTTCGCCAAGCCTGACCATGGTGGCCCCAAAACTCAACTGTTTGCTGGCGGTATTTTTTGCCAGGTAATCCAATCGTAATGCCATATAATTTTTTTGCTGTAAACCATAGCTTGCATTATTTTCATAATTTACCTGTACTGGTAAACCTGCATTGGTTATGGCCTGGTTTATTATTTTTATTGTTCCCAGGTCGTAATTTATTGTGTAATCAATATTTTCTTTTAGTTGCTGACCGCCTGCCGTCACTGAAACAGATCCTTGTGGAATGTTGTACCCAATACTGATATCAGATGAGGATGAGGTTTTTGCAGATCCTTTCAAAAGAAATCTATTTAAGTTAGGGAATTGCTGAGCCACTGCTTTTATAGAATCGTACAATGGATAATACAAAGTGTCTTTTGCCGTAGCAGGAGGTGTTGAATAAACTCGGTTTGCGAGATCCCTTCCAAAAGGTTCCAACACAGGAAAAATTACCCTGCTGTATTGAGGAATAACTGTATAATAATCCACATAATCGAATACACCATCAGGCTGGGGATCATTTTGATTATTTAACCTGTCTAAATTTACTAATGTAAGAATGGGTATCCCCTGGTTTATATTACCAAAAGGAAAATAGCGCTTTGCACCTAGGCCTGGCTCTTCATATAATACATCAAGCTTAAAATCCTGCCTTTCCAATGTGCCATAGCCAACGCTATAAACATTTTTCATCATTAATTGCCAAATGGGTAATGCAGGCCTTTGCGATGTTGCTTTTAATAATTTTAGAAATAATACTTTTTGATTTCCGGAAGTTGTATCAGGGGGAAGATCTTGCGAAAACTCCCCTACCTGAAAAACTTTTCCGTTGTATGTATATTGATAAGCAACAGCTAAAACTTCATCAGGTTGTAAGGGTTGATTGAGTGATAAAAATCCAATTTTACTATTGAAAATGTATTGACTCGAATCTAATTTTCTTGCAAATGTTTTTTCAAAATCCTGAACAGCACTTAATCCTAAAGCAAGTAATTGGTTTGTGATTAAAGCAGGGTTCCTGCTATTGGGAGTATTTATAATAGTGCTATATTCTGAATTAGCATTGTTGGAAGGCAATGTTCCAAAAACTGTAAATGGGCGAAATGGATTTGTTTCTGCAAGATCCATTAAACCAACAATCTCCCTTGCATCAGTAGTAGTTCCGTTTTTATTGGTAACCCAAACTTCCATCCGCAAAATTTGCACGGGTGTTGTAACAGCCGGCAAATTACTCAGGGCTTTATTATAATTATTTCTGAAATACTGCCCCAACAAAAAATGCCTGTTCTCTTCATATTCATCTGCTCTAATTTCAAATTGCTGGGCTGCTGCACCACCTTGTAGGTTAACTGATTGCCGTTGCGACTTTTGATTGGCCAAAAGTGCAGTTACATATAATTTACCAAATTGTAGTTGTGTTTTTAAACCAAATAATGATTGTGCTCCGGGTATAAGCGTGCTTCTTGAAGCAAAGGAGACATTTCCTGCCTCTATTCGTTTAATAATTTCATCATCAGTACCTGTGTAATCTAATTTTAATTGATTGGTAAAATCAAGATTTGCTAAGGTATTATAGCTGATAGGGAATCTTAATTTATTACCTATGTTAGCATTTACATTTAATTGCGCAGCCATATCAAAATCAAACCCTCCATTTTTTCTTGCTCTTTCAGGTAAAGTCGGGTTCTTAATGTTTTGGCCCTGGTAGCCTGCAGTAATATCAACATTTCCCTGGGGTTGTATCTCAATTTTTCCATTACCAAACAAACGATTGAAAAGATTATCGTAAATATTTAGCTTAGGTTTTATCAGCCGCCTGTTTAAAAGATTTAATGTGTTGGCACGTTTTTGAAAATATTCCCTTTCATCTTTTTTACTCTGCAGAGCCATAAACTCATCAGCGGTGTACCATGTAGGCGTTCGGTAATATTTACTTCCTATTTTTTCATATACATAATACCTTTTTGTTGCAGCATCATAGGCAACAGAATCTTTTATGTTAGCAGGCTGGTTAAAATCAAAGGTTCTTTTGTCAGTTGAAATAAAATCTCCGCGTCTATCCTGAATAGGATACCTAAGAGTAGGTATGGATAAGGGAACAGAATCTTTTTTGATAGACGCACTATCCTGCGCAACTAATTTTTGCGTTGAAAAAATAAGGATAAATAATAAAAATACTAAGCCAAGCAGTTTTGGAATTAGTTTTCTTTGAAGCAACATCCATCAATTAATTAGGGTAGAATTTTTGTCAAATGGCTTTTAATGCTTTTTTAATTAAGTCTTCCAGGTGTATTATGGATGGTTCGGCACGAATAATTTTATTTATTGATTGTTCTGCAATTGGTTTTGATATCCCTAGTGCCACCAGGGCATTTAACGCATCTTGTTCTAAACTATTGCCCTTATTAGATAAAATTTCAGATTCAAAAGACTGTTTATTTACCTTATCTCTTAACTCTAACACCAACCTCTCAGCAGTTTTTCTTCCAATCCCCTTTACACTCTCGAGTAATCTTGCATTATTCTGCAATATCGCCTTACTGATTTCATCCGGTTTCATAGAAGACAACATCATCCTTGCAGTTGCTGCACCAACACCGGAAACGCCTAACAGCATTACAAACATTTCTTTCTCGACAATATCAAAAAAGCCATATAGAGTGTGAGAATCTTCCTTTATCTGAAGATAAGTAAATAATTTGCCTTCTGAAAGGCTTTGTATCTGTGACCATGTGTTTAAGCTAATATTAACTTCATACCCAATTCCATTAACATCTATATAAACAACTGCAGTGTTTTTATAAGAAAATTTGCCGGATAAGTATGCGATCATGTTTTGGAGTCAGTATTCAAAAATAAGTAATTCACGTGGTTGAAAATCAATATTATGAATTGTTTAGACCAAGCAAATCAAATACGAGTTATGTTGTATTTTTAGATTATTAAAAAATATTTTAATGAGCCAAAAAATTACTGCAGCTATTACAGGAATTGGTGCCTTTTTACCGGAATACCGGCTAACAAATGCCGAATTGGAAACCATGGTTGATACCACAGACGAATGGATAAAAACAAGAACGGGGGTTGAAGAAAGAAGAATACTTAAGGGAGAAGGTAAAGGTGTATCGGATATGGGTGCACCTGCGGTTTTAGAGCTTTGTAAAAAAAGAGGAATTAACCCCTCCGAAATTGATTTGATCATTTGTTGCACGGTTACTGCTGATATGTTGTTTCCCGCTTCTGCAAATATTATCGCTAATAAAATAGGCGCGGTAAATTGTTTTGGCTTCGATCTTGGTGCTGCATGTTCAGGTTTTTTATTTGGCGTAACAACCGGTGCTGCATTTATTGAAAGTGGCAGATATAAAAAAGTTGTTGTGGTAGGTACAGATAAAATGAGTGCGATAACCGATTATAGCGATCGTACAACCTGTGTACTTTTTGGCGATGCTGCTGCAGCAATTCTATTAGAACCAAACTATGAAGGTTATGGAGTTTTAGATAGCTTATTAAAAACAGATGGAAGCGGAGAACCTTACCTGCACATGAAAGGAGGCGGTTCACGAAAACCTGCCAGCATAGAATCTGTTATGGCAAAGGATCATTACATCTTCCAGGAAGGTCCGCAGGTTTTTAAATTTGCGGTAAAGGGAATGGCAGATATTTCTTATGAACTATTACAGAAAAATAATTTAACCGGAGATGATATTGCATGGCTGGTGCCTCACCAGGCAAATAAAAGAATTATTGATGCCACAGCTAAACGAATGGGTTTATCTATGGATAAAGTAATGATAAATATTCAACGCTATGGCAACACAACTTCAGCAACCATTCCTCTTTGTTTATGGGATTGGGAAAAGCAATTAAAAAAAGGAGATAATATTGTGCTGGCTGCATTTGGTGGAGGATTTACATGGGGTGCAACGTTGGTGAAATGGGCGTATGATATTGATTAAATTTTAAAGTTCTGTTTCCGCTACTTGCATAAAAATTTCCCCCAAACCCTTTTAATTACTTTACTAAAGCGATGGTTCCATTTGCCTGTTTAAATTAAGTTGTAGAAACAGAAATGAATGATTTATCTTATTAATGTAACCGTTCCCTTTTGCACTATTTTTTTATCAAGGTAATCTACGCCTTCAATCATCCAAACAAATACTGCAGCATCTATTGGTCTTTCTTTAAAAGTTCCATCCCAACCTATATTTTGTTGTGTAGAAGAAAAAATTATTTGTCCCCAGCGATCAAATATTTTAAAATGATTTATTTGCTTAATTCCAATTCCTATAGGTTTGAATACATCATTTAAACCATCTCCATTTGGTGTAAATGCATTAGGCGTATATAAGCCAGGGGCCACTTTATAAACTCTTACGCTAATGGTATCGGTTGCAATACAACCTGAACTGGCAGATGCTGTTAATACATAAGTAATATCATCATTAAGTAACGCAATGGGATTAAAAATGTTTATGTCTGATAATCCTCTTGCAGGTGACCATAAATAAAATACACCGCCCGTTCCTTTTAATTGCAATGGTTGATTAATTACAATTGATGTGTCTCTTGGTCCGGCATCAGCAATAACTTTTTCAACCTGAACAACTACTGTATCAAACACAGGTTTAAGGCAACCTGATGAATCCAGGATTGCAACAATATATTGAATACTTCTAGAAGGTTTAGCAACAGGATTAGGAATGTTTGGGTTATTTAAAAAAATAACCGGAGACCAGCTATACATAATACCTCCGGTTGCATTTAGTTGCACACTATTTCCCAGGCAAATAGAAGTATCAGATTTGCCTGCAAATGGCGGATAGAAAGAGACTTTTATTTTTACTGAATCTGTAGATTGGCATTTCCCTATATTTCCAATAACATAAAAAGTGGTTGTTACTGTTGGGTTGGCAATTGGATTTTTAATTGTTCCGTTATTTAAAAAAGGTACAGGACTCCATTGATATTGTAATGCATCACTAATCGGATTTAACTGGTATGTATCTCCTGCACAAATTCCTGTATCTCTTCCTGCGTCCATCGTAACAAATTGCTTTACATCAACAAAAACTGAATCAACCGTTTTACATCCAGTAGCATCAGTTAGTGTAACATAATACATTGTAGGTGCATCCGGACTTACTAATGGCGAAACATTATTTTGATTATTGATATTATAATCAGGTGTCCAAAAAGCATTTCCGTTACCTATTGCATTTAACTGCAAAGTATCAATGGAACATATCAAAGTATCATTAGTAACTATGAGGTCAGGCTTGTTTTTTATTACTACAGGTTTTGTAATTGTTTTAATACATCCTTTGCTATTGCCTACTGTAAGACTAACATTATAATTGATTGCATTACTAAAAAGGTGTTGAGGGTTTTTCAAAGTTGAAGTATTTAAAGGAGAGATAGCATCATTAAAATTCCACGCCCAAGAATCTACTCCGCCATAAGTAGTTTGCGTTTTATCAAAAAATTGAATTTGGGTATTTTTACATTGTCCGTTGCTTGTAAATGCTGGAAAAAAGCCAGGATAAATGTAAGCTAAAGAGGAGGCGGAATCTTCGCAACCTCCCGGAACCGTAATCTTTAAATTTATTTTAAAAACTCCTGTATCAGAATATAAATGTGCTGGTGTAGGCGAAGAGGAAAAATTATTAGCACCAGTTGCAGGATCTCCAAAGTTCCAATTATAAGTACTTCCTGCAGGAGGAGTTCCTTCATTTTTAAAAGTGAAAGAAAAATCATCGCATATAATGTATTTTGGCATCAAGGCCGCAACAGTTGATTGACAACTTGCAACATCAATATGTAATTCTTTACGGGTAGCCCCAATTAAAATACCCTTTCTATATTCATTTACTACAACAGCTACAACATAGGTTCCTATTGTAGATGGAGCTATTCCGGAAATTATTCCCGTTGCAGCATCTATAGTAACTCCGGGGCCCATGGGAGAAAGTCCTGAATAACCTGCTGAATAATTGAGAACAGCATTTTGTTCAAATGGTGGAGGTGGTTGATTTGGAGGATTTGGCTGAGCATCCCCTTGGTCTCCTCCAGAATATCCTGTTGTAAAGGAATATCTCAATGAATCTCCATCAATATCTGTTGCCCTGAAATCGAAAGAGAATAATGAATTATTACAAAGAAGGGCAGTGTCCTTTTGAGAAAAAACAGCGCTTGAATTATTTCTGTAAGAGACACCATTTATACTACCGGGTATTTTATTTGCATAAGTGATACCTGTTTCAAGCGAAAAAGGTACATTAACTATGTCTCCTATTCTGCAACATCTTTGCACAGCTAATATATAACCGTTGCTGTTATCAGGAAGATCGATGATAAGAACATATTTATAAATTCCATAACAGACTTCAGGAGGTGAAGTAATACAATTAAATGCGGTTTTATTTTCAATTTCATCCTGACTTAACGGAACTTCAATTACTTTGTATAGATTATTATTTCCCCCATCAAAAAATCCAAGGTAAACATCAGAATCTATTAGATAAACATCTGCATGGCAATCTAAATATTGATTAACTGTGATTTTATATTTAGTAGTTTTTGGAATATCTCCTACACTTATATATTCATATTTGATCCAGCCTCCTTTTAAATGATCGGCAAAAGAATTAAAGATTGAAAAAGAAAATAATAAAAGAAAAAGGATCTTTTTCATGTTCAATATTGTCAGAAATATGTTTTACCCTTAATTCTTAAATTAACAAGGTGGGTATTCACATCCAAAGTACCTGATACCGTTAATGGTTGAAGGCCGGAAAATATATTGCGATCGAGGTATTGGACTGAGCCACGTGTTATTTTAAGAGTGCCATTAAATGCACCTCCTCCTTCTCTGATAAGTTTTTTGAAATTAATTGATTGATTTCCTGAAATATATAACGAAGAGCCTTGAGAAATTTCTAAAAAATCTTCATATATCTCATCGCTTGATATTGCTGTGTCTGCATATTCCAAAACTGTAATATCAAAATCCCCTAAACCTGAAAGAGTTGCTTTGCCTCTTATTTCTATAAGATCATAATCCCTTGCAGATTCCCAACCACCAGAAACATTATCTAAAAACTTATACGTAGTAGTAAGCGTAATATCTAAATCATATTCCGCTAGCCGATTACTTGAAAGGCGTGGTGGCGTTGCCTTAACTGATTCTTTTTTGCAGGAAGTAAAAACAGAACCCATTATGAAAAAGAGAACTGCTAATTTGATTATAGTTGATTTCATGATTTTGTTTTAAAGTGTTTTTTCTATTTAGGGAATTAATAAATTACTTTTTTCTCAGAGATATACTTTCCCTTTTATGTTTAAGGTAACTATCCGTGTAGTCACATCTAAACTACCAATTACTGTTAGCGGAGGAACATTTGTAAAAACTTTGCGATCAAGATCACATGCCTTTGCAAAACCAGATGTAACTGTAAAGATTCCATTAAAAACGCCACCACCCTCTTTGATAAGTTTTTTAAAATTAATAGAGCAGTTCCCTCTTAAAAATAAATATAACACATAAGGATTGGCACTGTAAACTGCAATATCCGTAAAAGCAATATTATTGCTTAGCCCTATATCAGCATATTCTAAAACCTCAACATGAACCTCACCAAATGGCTGTAAGACTGCATTTCCAGGAAGTATTGTAAGATCATAATAGTTGGGAGGATAAATATAGTCCCAAGGATTAGTATAGTTATCTTCAACGCTAAAAGTATCTTTGCCTGTTATGTTCAAATCATATTCTTTTGAAGAGCATGGACTGATACCTGAAACAGGAGGCGTTAGAGATGGTGATACAACAATTGTGTTTTGTTTTTCTTTTTTGCAGGAAGTAAAAACAATGACAACTATTAAAAAAAAATTTGCAAATTTTAATAACTTTTTCATTGTAAGATTTATATGTTTGATATAATCAGAAATACGTTTTCCCTTTTATAGTTAAACTAACTATCCCGGTTGTTACATTTAAACTTCCGCTTAACTGTAATGGCGGTAAAGTGGAAAAAATATCATTATTGCATTTCCTAGCTGAACCATAGGTAACAGCAAAAGTTCCACTAAAGGGGCCGCCGCCTTCCCTGATGAGCTTCTTAAAGTTTATTGAACAAGTCCCTGAGATGTATGGGGTATCAAATCCCGGAATTGACATCTCGATATAATTACCATAAATTTTATCACTAAAAGTTGCAGTGTCTGCATATTCCTCAATATAAATATTAAATTCACCCAAAGGTGGAATGTTTGCCTTTCCTAATATTTCTGTGAGATCATAATTTCTTTCAGATATTTCATATCCCCAGGGATCAGAAACATCGTTGTAAAATTTATAAGGAGTAGTAAGTGTTATATTTAAATCATAGGCTACTTCTGCCTTCACAATAATAATTACCGAATCTTTTGTGGAAAGTCCTCCAGCATCTGTTACTGTTAATTCAAATTCATACTTACCAGAAGAAGCATTTTCAATTAATGTTTTTTTATTATTTGGCGATTTTATTAAATACCCCTGCGGTCCGGATATAGCTATCCATTTATAATTTGAAATATTTCCATCAAAATCATATGAATTACCACCATCTAATTCGAAGCTATTTAAAAGATTGGAACCGTTACATAAAAGTTTATCAGCACCAGCCCTTGCCACAGGTGGTCTATTTTGAATTGGCGGGTATTGAGTAGTACTGTCTTTTTTGCAGGAAGTAAATATTAAAGTTGCAAGAATTGTCACGATAATTACTCTCAAGGATAAAAGCTTCATGATAAATATTTTTAAAAAAAATCGAGTGATAAATAATTGACTAATATTTATTTTGTAAATCTTATGTTATCCTCCATATATTTTACGATCGCATTACCCAGTTTCTCTCCGGCATCAATAGAAAACCGGTAGTGCAATCCTCCATTAACCCTTGAGTCTCCTGCATCTTTTGCCGCATGATTAAATGAATTAAAAGACCTGGCTTTATAACCAAGAAAATCATAAGTGACATCAGAAAAACTGTAATTATCACCAAATTCCCTTGATAGGACGGCTGCTGCCGGAATAGAAAAACTGGAATGTGCAGATGGATATTCGGGATGATTGGGTGTGGTAATATAAGAATTCCATGTTGCCTTTCCCATTACTGACCTGATGTAAGTAATAGGACGGAGTAGGTTGTATTGATACTTAGCTTTCCAGGTAGCGATCCTGGCATCGTTTTGTGTGATTCCCATTTTTACGTAAACAAGAATAGCTTTATCCAATGTAGCAGCGCTACCTTCTTTATTTAATACCTGTGAAAAAATAGCCAGCCAATGTGCATGACTCCCTCCCGGCACATCTCTCCAAAAAATGATTTGTTCCGTTTGATCAGTTGTAAGCGTCTGCGATACATCGTACGTTTCTTTTACCGCTGCGTAGAATTGAGATGAAGGATCGGTTGAGTAATCAGGTGGTGGTGGTAATTGTGCAGCTGCTACACTTCCTGGCATCAAAGATCTGTTAGTACTCCAAAATGGATTTTGAGGAGCTAACAATCCGGTAGGTGTTTTTTCCCATTGTCCCGCACCTACAGGTAAAACATAGGTAGGATGAACAGTTAATGATCCATCTGTTTTTGACCAATCAATTATTATTTGCGCTATGGTTTTACCATAATCTACAGAACGTTGAAGTGTTTGAGCATCAACTTCGGTTTGATATTTTGTATTTAAAGCTGCTTCCAGTGAATCTGTAGATGTTTTATCAGCCGCCGGAATAGCGGAATAGTAATACCTTTTCATTGCGGCCATCACCGCATTTGCAATAGCAGGAGAATGATAAGAAAGCCCTTGTGTTTTTGCAGGCATAGAAGGCATTTGATCTAACTGGCCCACCAGTGTTTGAAATCCATTTTTATCCGCTATGGTTGCTTCATATAATGCAATACTGCTGTAGGCCATATGTTGCACCATAATAAAATTATTGAGT
>MWWF01000168.1_pt1 | contig 12501 bp, 11 predicted proteins | sample 1047351 | NCBI WGS metagenome assembly MWWF01 (sample SAMN06349970, study PRJNA376086) | soil metagenome | isolation source: MGM-3 sample Antarctic (ecotone) soil | place: Antarctica
CAGAAAAGGCAATCCAGCTACAACGCTGCATGGTTGAGTATGCGAGTCGGGGAGCATATCAAGTTCAGCTCATGTACGAACGCTATGGTCCTGGCCTAAACGCAAATCAACTCCATCAGATATTCCAGCAACTTGGCCGTTACGAGTACTCGATTTCCCATATTCACAGAATGATTCGGGAACACCGGAGTTTACTGGAACGTTGGAACGATCCTGCGACCCCGGAAGCAATCCTGGAGGATTTTTTTGCGGCCAAGAGGGGGAAAAATGTCTCTGTGGTTCATCAAGCCTATTTGAATTTGGGCGAGAAAGCGACACGCAAAAAGATCAACGTGGAAATTGCTCGTTTGAGGGGAATACCGTTGGACCCTCACTATCTGAGCGAGTTGATAGTGCAACGGAACAACACAATCGAGCATTGGAACAACCTAAAGCCCGAACCTCCATCGCCACGCAAAACGAGGAATTTACTGTAGATGAGCTGCACCAGGCCGTCGATGATCGGCAGTTTGCGGCGTGTCTTGCGGCGGTACAGCCTGCTCCCGCCCCCAAACGGCAGCGAACGGCCCCGCTTCCCCCCGACGCCTCGCCGGAGGAACGGGTGCGCGACCTTAAGCTCAAGCTGAAAAAGGCGCAGGGAGCGGCGTACCGAGCACACGGCAACGGCCACATGGCCCAGGTGCGGGCGATCAACACGAGCATCCACCGCTACCGGGCGCAGATCGAGCAGCTGGAGGCCGAAATTGCCCGCAACCTCCCGCAACCCCCCGTTGCGCTCAGTTTGTTCGATGATCCTGCCCTGCCCTCGGTCGCCCAGGCGGGAGGAGCCGGTGCTGCGGTCAGCCAGGTAGGACGGACCGAGATGCCAGCAAACAAAAATCCCTTTCCAACTCCCGTTCCGTTCGAGCTTTTGGGCGAAGATGACCAGCGGTTTTGGGGAGAAGCAGGGGATGGCCCAACATCCCAAGCCCAAGTGTTTCAGGATATGCCTGAAACTGTGGGGGAAGCCTGGGGCGTCGTGGGGGGGATTGTGGGGCTTGTCGGGCGTTTGAGAGCTTTACGAGAGGCGCGGCACATAGCGGTAGGTCACGTCGATGCGGCGGTGTCCCAGCAGGTGGCTGACTTCGCGGCGGGCATCGTTTTCCCCACATCCCTCGGCGATGCAACGCCGGAGGTACTGCTCGGCGAAGGTGGCGCGGAGGCCATGGATGCCCTTCCCCTCGATGCCCAGTTCCTCGCAGGCTGCACTCACGGCTCGGGCGAGTTTGTCGGCCATGGCCTTGCCGCCGGTCCACAGGTAGTGGCGACCGGTGGGCAGCGACTGGATGGCTCGTTTCAGAGCAGTGTAGCCGCTGGGATCGTGGATGGGATTGAGGTGGACGGTGCGTTCCTTGCCGCCCTTGGTGTTGGAGAGGCGGATCGTGCCGGTGTCGCGGTCGAGGTTGGCTTCCTGCAGGGTGCCAAGCTCCTCATGGCGCAGGCCGGCAGCAACGATGAGGTCGAACATGGGCAGAAACTCATTGCGGTAGCGGGTGTCGTGGGTGGCGATGTTGCTGCGGATATGGGAAACCTGGTCGAGGCTGTAGCTTCCTCTGGGGTCACTCCGGCGCAGCCCTACATTGAGAGCAGCCGGGACCAGTTCTTCGGGCGGGGTGGCGTTCCAGCTAACTGTGTTCAGGGCATGGGCGAATTTGCGGAGGGCGGACAGCCTGCCCTTAACGGTGGCCTCGGCCAGCTTCCCGGCGGCAATCTGTTCGCGCATCATCCTGACGGCCAGGTCGATGTGGCTGGGGGTGAGGTCGCGAAGCAGTTTGGGGCGGATGTCGTCGGGGAGCAAATTGAGTGTGGTGTTGACGGCTTGCATGGTTTTCTTGAGCGAGCCGTAGCTGTAGATGAAACGGTGGGCAATCTTGGCAGCCTTGTCTGCGTGACGGCTCCAGGTGGTGTCACCAGTGGGGTTGATGCGGGTGATGGTGTGCAAGGCGCGGCTGATCTGGTTGGGCAGGGTGGAGCGGCCCTTCCCGTGGCCGCGCTTGCCGCGAGGTCGCTTCGTGGGAGTGCTGGGGCTATCGGTCATGGTCCTGCTCCTCCATAGGGATGACTGTCGGTGATGGTTTTGGAAGAACTATTTCGGCGGCAAGTGAAAAGATGATCGTGAACAGCCAGATGACTGCTTGACGAATGATTTTTGTGGTGGAATTGTGGATCATGGTCATGAGGATAAAATCGTTGAAGGTGCTATAGGGAGGGATTGAGGTGAGATACTGAGTAATGGATGTAAGGCCGAATGCGATATATGGGATGGCAAGGTATGTCGCGGGGGATGCTTGAATATTCATCACGGTTTGCCGAATCAGAAGGATTGTTAAGGTCGTAATGGGGAGGAGAATGAAGTTGTTGAGGTTTCTTGTTTCCCTAAGAATGATGTTTAGATAGAAGAAAAAACTGATAGTGGTACAACTTAGAGCGAGTGTTGTTTTTGTTTGGTAGCGTGATTTCTTGAATGACATAATGTTTTCTTTTGGTGAGCGGACACGGGAAAGGGCACAGAATCAGATTTCAATCTGTTTCTGTGCTGGGGTGGAGAGGACTTTTGATACCCGCTGGTGAGGCGGGCGATGTGAAAGTGCGTGGCTGTCATATGCGGGAGCGAAACGCTCGACCGGAGAACAACCGTATGTTGTTCAGGAAAATCCACGGGAGCACATGCTCGACCGTAGTGACGAGAACCCTCGCCAGGAGGATGAAGCACCAGCGTTAGGCGGTCCCTCGATCCTACGTGTGTTGGTCAGCGATCAGTGGTGTGGACCAACTGGATGATCGGTCATCGATGTAAGGTTGAAGCAGAGCTACAGTCAAGACTGGCGACGCAGAGCCACAGTCAAGGCAGAGCCAGCGGGAGAGCAGAGCCGAAGGGTGCAGAGCCTAGCGGATGGTCCTTGTAATGGCGAAGCCGAAGGATTGCCCACCTGGAATAGACCCAAAGGAATAGTCGCCCAGGAATAGCTCGACTCAGATGCTCGGTCAGACGACTCGGAATAGTTCAACCCGTTGTCAATGTGCCGGTCCCCAGTCGGCTCGCTTACCAAGGCGAACCAACGTGACCATGGATTCAGTGTAGCACTTCGAGTCAAGAGGGGAAGATGGATTGTGTCCCGCTTTTTCTGTAAAATATGAGGCCGCCCAAGTCAATTATGGCTTCAGAACACTTTCTCTTGAAAACCAATCTTGGACTTCTACAGAAAACTTGGTGCACAATCGGAAGATGTTTTAGGATGAGAATAGCTGCTTTTATCTATCACCATCTTTGCAGTTTTAAGTTTTGAGCCTTGTAGAAGCTGGTTGTAGACTATATCTAGGTATCAAAGACGCGATTTGACCCTAGATATAGGCGATTTTGAAAAAGTGCAAAGATAGTGATCTATCTAGTGAGAAACTTTTTTTGGTCTATAGCGTATTGGTCTTAAATTGCTTGATGATAGTCATCTAGCAAAAAACTGGAGAATTTATGCCTCGTTTTCTTCGACTTTTACCGATGGTGTTTATGTTGTTAGGGTTGTTTTGTGTGATACCTACTTCTCCTAACCATGCCCAAACTCAAGGTCAATACTTGGTTTATCTTCCGTTTGCCTCGACTTCACTGAATTTTCAGGGTATTTCTCAAAGTATGATCGATATGAATCAACAGGGGCTTTTTCAGGGTCCTGATAGTAATGGAGTTGTTACTTTTGATGAGAATGGTGCTCGCCAGCATGGTTTTGATCAAAGTAGTATCGTAGTGGCAAAAGAAGTCACATCGTTTACGAATGACTTAATTCATGCTGCTGCGACGGCTGATACTGATCCAACGATTATTGAGCAAACCTATAATAAAGCATTTACTTAGGGACTCTCGAAAAATAATCTAGCCCAACGCATGGTACACTCCGCAGCACAATACGTGGGAGATACGCCATATGGAACTTACGGACTCGGTCAAGGCGTTGCTTATCGAGACGGCAAAATCGCTCAACGGCAGTGCCCGCCGCATCTTTATGGCGCGAAGTGTCAAAGAACTGGGGGCCGGCGGACAACGCCGGGCAGCCCGCGAACTCGGCTGGGGCCGCATGACCATTCGAACAGGGATGCACGAACTTGAACGTGGCGTACGCTGCATTGATGCCTTTTCGTCGCGTGGACGAAAGCGGGCCGAAGCACACTTGCCCAACCTGTTGACGGATATCCGTGCCATTGTCGATATGCAGAGCCAAGCCGACCCACAGGTTCGCACCACACGTCTGTATACACGTCTGACCGCAGCCGAGGTCCGGCGGCAACTGATTGCCCAGAACGGCTATACCGATGCCGAACTTCCCACTGCCGAAACCATTGGGACCAAACTCAACGACCTGGGCTATTATCCCCAGAAGGTGACGAAGAGTCTTCCCCAAAAAAAGTCCCCGAAACCGACGCCATCTTCGACCACGTAAGCGCAATCAATACGGCGGCGGATGCTGACCCAGCCGTGTTACGGCTCTCGCTTGATGCGAAAGCGACGGTCAAGGTGGGACCGTTTGCGCGGGGTGGCAAGAGCCGCATCCCAACGCGGGCCGCCGACCACGACTTCCAACCTGCGGCAACGGTGACTCCGTTCGGCATCTTGCTCCCGACTTTGGATGAATTCTTTCTGTATGGGATCACCTCTAAAGTGACGAGTGATTGTGTGGTGGATTGCCTTGAGCGCTGGTGGGAGACGGTGCGGGAACGCTTTGGACACATCACCACACTGGTCCTCAATCTTGATAACGGACCGGAGAACCACAGCCGACGTACCCAATTTATGCAGCGCATGGTCGCCTTCGTGCAGCAGTCTGGGCTCGCCGTGCGGCTGGCCTATTCCCCGCCGTATCACAGCAAATATAATCCCGTTGAACGCTGTTGGGGTATTCTGGAGAACCATTGGAACGGAGCGCTGCTTGACTCGATTGATGCGGTGATCCAGTTTGCCGCGAGCATGACTTGGCACGGCCAGCATCCCGTGGTGGAGGTCATCACGACAACCTATCAGACGGGTGTCAAACTCACCAAAGAAGCGATGGCAGTGGTGGAGACTCACATCACACGGCTGCCCAACTTGAGCAAATGGTTCGTAGATATCGCACCCCACAGCCTCTGATACCCGGACCAGGTAATTATTCGAGAGTCCCTTATTCTTCGATGAATAATTTCCTTGATGCTGCAATTCAACCAGGAAATGAATACTCGGGTGATTATCCTGATCCACCTGAAGGAGTAACAATTCAACAAGTGCCTATCTTTATCCCAGAGTTGGTTTGTGGTGTGTACTGGAGGCCTCGACCTAGTAAGGCAGTCGATTGGGTAGTTAATATTCCTAGCCAAAGCCCAGAAGCTGATTTAATAAATATGGGTTTTCATGCTCCTCCGAGTTGGCTTCAACAGTCCGGATGGACAAGGGCTCGTACTTATTGGCCTAACATATGTGGATTTCAAACATTTCGTGACAATGCTAGTATTAGTGTTGCGAACGCCTATAACTTACAAGATTATAGTAACGCGACTGTTACACCAAAAGGTGAGCCTAATCCAGAGTTTTGGAGAAGTGGGCCTTGGCCTTATCCTACTTGGCCTGTTTATGTTTACTGGTGGCATCGAACGCACTGATAATAGGGGTTCGTTTATGAAAGTCATGCTGAAGATGGTTGTGTTTATAGGTGTAGTGGTTAGTTTGGGCGTGTATATCTGGCATGTTTTCGATGGACCTGTATTTGAAAACCAAAATGTTATGCTAGTGGTTAGTCAATTTCAAGCTGCGGTAGATAGTAATCAGGCGAATGCTGCTTGGTCCATGCTAGCTGTTGAGACTAAACCATTGATTAGTCAAGATGTGTTTCAAAAGGCTAGTGGGGACTACGAGGTTTTGGTTCAAGCATTCCGTTCTGCTGGAATTGATACACAACCTCGTGATATTAAGGATGTTGTTTCCTCTACGGTTCCTAATTATCATGGTCAAAAAGGTAGTGTTCGATTTGTGACGGTTAATGAAAACGGTGTTTGGAAAATTGCTAATTTAATTCAATCACCAACACCTTAGTAGATGGTGATCGTAAACGAAATGGGGAAGGCTATGAAAATTAGCTTTCCCCATTTCGTTTTGAATTTCTGCCACGACAAATTTTTTGAGCATAGGTGATTGCTGTACTGGTGGTATTTGTCTCGATACTAAGGAGTTTACGTTGGGAAGAAAGGGGGGCAAGCGTGTGGTCGCTTGACCACTAGGGGGGTTGGGCTGCTGATGGCTGCGTAAATGACGAGGGGTAAAGGTTATGGGATCAGGCAAGGTCTTCGTAATTTTCCTCGGCATATACACCTCTTTTCACCACTATACACCACAATACACCAGTCATCAAACTCATACCAAGGATAGCTTCTTATGGTAGCATCGCACTATGGCAGACAATGAAGAATGGATTGATGCTCATTCGGCCTCTGAGATTCTCAAGGTCTCGGCACGGCAGGTCTACAACTATGGTATCGCTGACCCACCTCGTGTTCGTACGAAGAAAGTGGGATGGCGCGTTCTATACCTCAAAAGCGACGCGGAACGCCTTGCCAAAGAGAACTCCGTAAACGAACGGCCTCGCACCCGCACAACTCCAAAAACGGACCTAATGCCGGCGAGCGAAGCCTTGAACTACATCCGTGAAATTCAAAACCAGCTAAATTCCGCACTCATCGAGATCGGAAGGCTTCAAGCTCGGGCTGAAATGCAGCAAATGCTAACCCAAGACAACGAAAATCTGCGGCATAGGCTTGCTGAGTCAGAGGCAAAGGCCACAGAACTTCAGCTCCTTCTTAATATCGAACGACAAAGAAATGGAAATATGTAGTCCTTGAAAAACAGGAATACAATGCATTTCCTATTTGTGATAAGATAGCTCCTACAAGGAAAAGCCACTACAACGCTAGAACGTCGTAGTGGCTTGGCCCGCCAGTGTAGTTAGCGGGTAGACCAATTGTAGATCGATTGGTTGGCCTGGAGGAGCACAGTTAATGGATGCTTTTGGAAATCTTCCGGTGTACTTGATGGATTCGCTGATGGCCGGTGGCACCATTGCCCTCCTTGGCCGCTTTGCCTTGTGGGGCAGCCGCGACTGGCTCGCTCACCGCCTTGCCACCCAGCAGGCTAACGCTGCCAAGGTCGCCGCTCAGGCCCAGGTCGAGCAGGCCAAGGCCAAGGAACGTGCCCAGATCGCCGTCGCCCAAACCCAGGCCGAGGCGCAGGTCCAGATTGCACGCGAACGGGCACAGGCAGCAGCCCAGACTGAGGTGCAGATCGCCCAGATCAAGGCCCAAGCCATGGCAACTCAGCACGCGACCCGCCTTCAGCTTGCCCAGATCGAGCAGAACCGAGCACAGTTCCAGGCCGCATATGCACCACCTACCGTCGCAGCCCTGATCACCCGCGATGAGCCAGTTGCCGCTCAGATCATCGAGCAGCCAGTGCTGCCAGAGATGCTGCAGTGGCGCGACGTGGCCGACCGTGCGAAGCCCGGTCACTTTGTGTATGGCGTGATCGCCGATGGCACATTCATCACCAAACGTATTACCTCGGCCTATCACACATTACTCCATGGCGAAACCCGCAGCGGCAAGACTACTGCTATCCACTCACTCCTCGTCCAGGCCCATCACCTCGCCCACCATGCTCAGGTGAAATGCTACCTTTCAGACATTAAGCGTGAACTTGGCTCCGCATGGGGTCGCTCTCCACTCCTTGCTGCTCCCGTTCAAAACGACGCACAGGGAGCCGGCGAACTTATTACCGAACTCGTGAACGGCAAGGACGGAATACTGGCCCGATATGCCGAGTTCGAGCGCCTCGGCCATGAACAAGGTGTGATCTGCCCCAATATCATCGACTACGAACGCTATACCAAGCAGCGTCCACCACTGTGCTTTGTCGTTTTAGATGAATTAAATAGTACGCTTGAACTTGCTCGGAAAGGCGACGAACTCCAACGCTCGCTGACTATCCTGCTCCAGACCGGCGCAGCAGCAGGCTATTATGTGATCGCCGGATCGCAGTATATGTCAAGTAAGGTGATAGGAAGGGACTCAAGCCAACAGTTCGTCAGCCGTGCCCACTTCGGCTCACCCGATCCGACGGCGTTGCGGATGCTGTTTGGTCAGGCTCCCCAGCACGTCAACGACAGCCAGGTCGTGCCAGGCCGGGGCTTCATCCGGGTCCAGGGTCAGCCGACTGCCGTCCCATTCCAAGGCGTCTACTGCGACGAAGCCACGATCCTCGGTGTCCAGCAGAGTCTCCGCCGAGCCTCCACTCCCACCCCCATTTCCTTCGATGACTACCACCGTCGCGCCGTCAGCCCTGCGGAAAAAGCCGTGGAAGCGGCGGAAAAAATCGTGGAAAATTTTCCAGTTTCCACTTCCACTTCCACCACCCCGGAAACAGTTTCCACCGCTTTCCCAAGCGATTTTTCCACTTTTCCACCTGGTTCCCAAAAAACCGAAATCGACCCAGAAAAGGCTGATCGGGTAGCATCATTGCTCGCGGAAAAAAATGGAAAAATCAAAAAGGGTGACATCATCGCAGAAGTCTGGGGCGTAACCTCTGGTCGAAAATATCAGGCCGCCAGCACCGAGTACGAAACCATCATGGCCCACCTCGACAGTGGTGCAGCGTAACATGCTAAGAAAGCAACCGTAGTAGTCCTTGAATTACCAAACAGGAGATTTGGCACATGCCTGCAGAAATCATTCAAGCTCACTACGAAAACCTTGAGAACATTGCTGGTACATTTAGCCAGCAGGCTGCAAGTCTCACAGAACTTTCCAGGCGAGTGGACCAACAAGCTAGTATTCTCATCAATGGTGCATGGCAAGGCAAAGGAGTAGCAGCCTTTACAAAGGAAATAGAAGCTGATCTCCTTCCAACCTGTACCCGCTGCTCTTTACCAAGCACAATCAGTCACATTGCAGATTCATGATCTTCTTCAGCAAGCTGAAGAGGAAGCAGCAGCACCATTCCGAGGAACAAGCAAATCTCCACCAAATATGCCGGCACCCATCTCAACTAATCCTCCTCCGTCACCTTCCGAAAACACGGAGGCTCTCCCAATAAGCCAGTGGGATACTACGCATAAAATTAAGGTAGCTTTGGAACGAGCACTATTACATCTTCCCGCCGAGGTTGCTGCTCATATTGGAGAAATGATTATCCCCCTAACCGAAGCACTCGCACTTTTAGCCATATCACACGCCTTCGGTGTCGGCGAAATCGCTGATGCAGCCCTATTCATTGTTGGCACAGCAGCACTAGGACTAGATGCATGGAGAGGCGGAAAAGAGATTGGCGAGTTTATTGTAGGCTCCCTAAACGCTCAAACAGAAACCGACTTAGACAAAGCAGGCCAACACTTAGCAAAAGCCGTATCAATTCTTGGGATAGACACACTCCTAACCATGGTTGCCCATAAAGCAAAAGGTATTTCTAAAGGCGAAATTGCTCCAACAGGTGAAGTTGAGGCAGTTACACCCGAAGGGATACGGATACGGATACGCGCCCCACAAGAGACAATCGAACCAATCAAACAAATGGAATCACAAGGCCAAGGAGGGAGCGAAGTCCCATCAGGAGAAGGGGAAAGATTAGGTCCTGAGGAAACTAGCTATGGAAAAAACCACTTGGAGAAATTCCGCAAGCATGCTGAACAAATACGACGAACTACAAAAGAACCAGTGGGGAAGGTATCATCACCGGAAGGCCAAGAACAAATAAAAGCAATTATCGATAACATCGTACAAAACGGCGAAAGTCGCCAAATACCTTGGGGTAAAGAATACCCAGATGCGATTTGGCATAAACTTGGTGACTCAATCGTAATTCGTCAGGCAAACGGAGAATTCATAACGTTTCTAGACTACGGTAAAGGAGGCGGAGCACTGAAATGGAAATAAATAAACGGGCAGGCATTCAACAATTCCTGCAAAAAACAGTTCAAGACATCCTTAATGTCGAACTTATCAGTTCATCTTACCAAACAATCCTTACAGACACCCTCGTTTTCGCCCTAAAGGATGACCAACAACTACAGATTACCGTTAAACAAGGGCAAACTCTCTTCCATATTTTGGAGAAAGAAGAAAATCCGATCGTAGATTTTCCTTTAGATGAAGGTGAATCTACCAGAACCTCAAAAGTCCAAAACATTCAGGTAAAACTCCCTGCAACAATACAGTCTGTCACAGGAGTATGGGCAGGAAAATCATCAGTTCAGTTTCTCGTAGGAATTATTTTATGGACTCCAGAAAAGCAACCATTTCTATGCCTTTGCCTAGAAACGGATGAGATAGAAGTTTTAACACACCAAGAACTCAAGGATCGTATTGACCACATGGTCAGTGATTACGGTGAAATCACTATGGAACAATTCCATCAACTTGCTCAAAACAATGAGGATCGACTAGACTAGCGGCAGTTAACGACAAAACCAGCTACCAATCACACCACGGCCACCAAACTTAAGTGTGAAAGCAACTGGTTTTGACTTTATTTCCAGACGACGCCCCACCAAGGCAGCCGTCGTACTGAACAACAGGATTATGATACCACGACGAGCAAGGAAATCACAAGATCAAACCGTGATTGCCAACCAGACCATCAGTGTCTGGGACCGTTGTACCATGATCCAGGTTCGTGCGAGGTTGCAGAAAGCAGCCGCCGTGTTCACCATCATCGACCTACTGACGCAAGCCCTAACGCTTCTCCATGCTGGGTACAGCGTCCTTCCACTGCTTAACAAAGAGCCATACGACCCCTATAAACGCCCGTACACCGATCAAAAGACCGGCGAGATCGTCACGCACCCCCGCCTTTCCTGGGGACGCTATCAATCCCAGCACCCCACCGAGCATCAAGTCCGCGCCTGGTTTTCGGATGCCCTGCCCCCCGACCGCCAGCCCAACGGCATCGGCATCTTCACCGGGCGGATCAGCGGCGGCGTCCAAGCCCTCGACTTCGAGAGCGTCGAGCGGTTCGAGCGGTGGCAGCAAGCGATAGGCGCAGCCGAGATCGACCGCCTCCGTCTCACCGTCGTCCGCACCGGGCGGGGTTTCCTGGTGCTGTGGAAGTGTCCAGCCCCTTACACGGACAAGGACCACGATCCCGGCCTGGTGGAAGCACGCGGCGACAAGCTCTACAGCGTCGCCCCTCCCTCCTGGCATCCTATCGCCCAGCGCCCATATGCCTTGATCCAGGGTGATCTCACTGATCTCCCACAGCTCGACCAGGCAACCAGCGACCACCTGGTGGCCCAGGCAGCAGGGAAACGCCCCTCAGCTCCACCCCGGCCTGCTCCACCTGCTCCCGCCGTCCACACCACCCCGGCCTACAACGCTGCCCTTCCTGGCCGCGAGGTCGCCCCCCACTACAACCAGGACGGAGATGGTGGCACCTTAGAAGCCGATCTACTGCACTACGGCGCTCGGCCCTCGACCGGCACCCTCTGGCACTGCCCAGCCAGCTCGTACCACAAGCACGGCGACCGAAACCCCAGCCTCCAGGTCATGCCCAGCCGAAACCCAAGCAGCTTTGGCTCACACGTGTGTTCCTGCTACACTCCAGGCTGTCCCCTACACACCACGGCCCCCAAGGTCGTCAGCCGCTTCGATCTGCTGCGCATCATGGACGGACTAGAGTACCGAGATGCTGTCCGCGTCGCCGCAGAGCGCATGGGAGCCGCCCATGGCCGCCATCAACCCCTTCCCCCCGCTCCACCACCTATCGGCGAGTACAACAACGATGACGGTGGCGACGACGACCAGGAACCAAGGGAGGTTGTCATAGGACACACTCACACCATTCGGGACAGCGAGCAGGATGAAGGTCGTGTATCGTCCAGCAAAACGACCAGATACCACTACCCCCCCCTGCTTGGCCTAAACACCGCCCAGCTTGCGCACGTCGAGGCCCACGGCGACCGCTGCACCCGCGAATATGCTCATGCCGTCGCCAAATGGGGCGAGGGGAGCATCACCGAGATGCAGGCCCACATCCGCCAGCGCCACCGCCACGACTACCACGAGGCCAGCCTGAAGCGGGCAAAACGACGCCTTCGGGTGCTGCTTGCAGAAACGCATGAACCTGAAGCCATAAACGAACACCCTGAAGGTAGCCATTGGCTACCCAAAAATCGCACTATTAAGGAAGAGTCTTTAAGCACCATCCAGCCGGTCGCCGCCGAGCCGGTCGTCGCTTCCCCCAAAGGCCGTGACCGGGAGTTGGAAAGGGATTTTTGTTTGGATGTTGGAGGGGATTTTTATGAAAACGGCAATCCAGCTTCACCGCTTCATGGCTGTGTATGCGAGTCGGGGAGCATATCAAGTTCAGCTCATGTACGAACGCTATGGTCCTGGCCTAAACGCAAATCAACTCCATCAGATATTCCAGCAACTTGGCCGTTACGAGTACTCGATTTCCCATAT
>MWWF01000170.1_pt1 | contig 12474 bp, 11 predicted proteins | sample 1047351 | NCBI WGS metagenome assembly MWWF01 (sample SAMN06349970, study PRJNA376086) | soil metagenome | isolation source: MGM-3 sample Antarctic (ecotone) soil | place: Antarctica
GGGCGCACTGACAGTCATTTGCGCACTGTCAGTCAGGTGCTCACTGTCAGCACTGACAGTCATTTTTTCACTGTCAGTCACGGGCGCACTGACAGTCATTTGCGCACTGTCAGTCAGGTGCTCACTGACAGCGCTGACAGTCATTTTTTCACTGTCAGTCACGGGCGCACTGACAGTCATTTGCTCACTGTCAGTCGGGTGCTCACTGACAGCGCTGACAGTCATTTTCTCACTGTCAGTCACTGGCTCACTGTCAGTCACTGGCTCACTGTCAGCACTGACAGTCAGGTGCTCACTGTCAGCGCTGTCAGTCACTGGCTCACTGTCAGTACTGTCAGTCGGATGCTGGCTGTCAGCGCTGTCAGTCATCCTCCTGTATTCCTAAATCAATAGCGCGGTGCGCGTAGATCGATGGGTAAACCTCATCATTGCTCCTGTTTTGACACGCCCAGACGACCGCAATGCCCCAGACATTCTGAGATTTTCTGAGGTTTTCTGAGGTCTTAGACTCCGCGATCATGGCGGCATCCTGGTCTGCCTGCGACGGCCTAGTGGGTGTGCCACGCGCCCGCAATGGTGCTGGCTCGGTCAAGCAAGCCAGCCGCCGCTAAGAATGCGCCACCAGCCGCCACCTGGAGCTCGCCCCAATCCCGCGCCGCCTGGCGGATAATCGCCGCGAGCAGCAGCAGATAGTCCTCAGTCATGATTCCCCCCCATTGACCAGTTCCCGCTGGACTGCATTTTCATCGCCATACATGGGCCTAAACGAGCGAAGCTGTCATGTGCCGCCACCCCCAGGTCGTGAGGCGCAATCAGTCCCATGGCCTGGCGGTGGCTGTTTAAGCGGCGAGTGTTCTGTTCAATCCACGACGCTGGATCTCGCTCGCTGCGATAGCGACCTTGACGCTGTACCATTTGAATCGCTTGTCATCGGCATGCTTGGTTTGCAATCGACGTTGCTGTGTATACTCAGTCTGGAGCTGTGTATCAGTCATGGTCCACACTCTATTGCGGTATTTTTGCCACGCATCACGCGCCGTTTTATATGCGTTCTGGATGGTTGTCTCGCTGTGCGTATCACCCAACCGATAGCGCACATGGGAGATACACAGACGCAGGGTCTTATTTTTGTACGTTTGCCCGGTCGCGTAATCAATCGCCAGGTCAGACTCGAGCCACTGCTCAATACAGGCGCGCAGATCGTCACCGGATCGCGCTGGCCTGGTCGTCACCGCTGGTGCTGGCACCACACCCAGTATCCGGGGAGCATCGAAAATCGCCAGCGCTGCATCGAGGAGCAGATCGCCCGTGCGGACTGGGAACTGTGGTGCGTCCTGTGGCGCTACTGGTGCTGCTATCACCACCTCGTTCGCTGTGCGTTTGTGCTGATACACGATCCCTGCCCGCAGCGCTGCCGCGACGAACGGACTCGGCACTGCTTCTGCTCGGAGGGGAGTACACACCCCACCCCGAGCAGGCGGCGCGGTTTCTCCCTGGGTAGGCCCCCTGTGTGTACTTCTGTAGGAAATCGTGCATTCAACATCGCGTGATTCTGCGCTCCCAGTGCGGATAATTTCGCATGGGAACGTCCCGTCAGAAGTAGCATCTGCGGGGACTTCTGACGGGACGTTAAGGGGACTTCTGACGGGACGTTCGACTAGTTGTATGCAGGATTTTTGATTGTCTGCATAGCGGTTTCTGCGGATCAGATTTTCGGCTCTTAAGGCGCGTTCGAGTCGCTCAATACGACTGCGCGATACACCGAGCTGCTGGGCAACTTCCTGTACGGTCAACTGTACAACGCTGGACTCAGCCTGGGATTCATACCAGGCGAGCAACTTTGCTGGGGTGACTGTTTGTGGTCGGTGAGCTGGCTTGTCATCGCCTGGGAGCATGACTGGTGCGTTGCGCTGCTGGCCTGGTTTTCTTGTCGATTCAATACCAGATCGGGGGGAGTAGTCACGCCGCAGCTTGCTGATCAGCCGGGTGATGTCATCATACAGCCAGTCTGATGGCTTATGGGGTGCGGGGGCAAAGTGCACCAAGAGCGCGGTGATCTCATCATCAGGATACCCATGAATGATCAGGCTCTTCGCAAGCGTATAGCGCAGGGTGCTTGAGTCGCGGTCGCTGGTGCTGGCGGTGATGAAGTTCGTGCGGATCGTGGGGATGTTAATGCGCGTGGGAGCGCCAGCGCGGTCGAGCAGATCGGCAATATTTCCGAGCTGGGACTCGACAGCGAGGAGCGGCGCGTGGGTGCGGATAGTGACCACGGATACCGGGTACACGGCTTCAATTGCAGCACAGGTATAGGGCGTACCAGCGGACGAGCGGAGGGTGACCGCATACGGATCGCCATACTTCGCCTTGGTGTTATAACCGCATGGAACACGCACAATCTGAGTCACATCAGCGCCGCTGGGATCGGCGTGCAAGTGGGCTGCGAGTGCGGCCTGGTGCCGCTCCCGGGCGGCGTGATTGAGTCGCTCGTCAAGCACATAATACGCCTGGTAACTTGCGGGCGATGTTTGCACCAGCATGCTGTAGGACAGCGTGTAGGGCTGCTCAGGCTCCCTGGGAGCGTCATCAACGAAGAGAACGCGACTGGGTAAGGCGGCGGCTTTGCTGCGCTCCCTGGTGCGATACAGGGTGCTAGAGACATACACGTTGAGTCCGTGCTGGCCGGTGTCACCGAGCTGCTGAGCGAGACGTTCGAGATCGTGGATGTCGTCAATGCGATACCACCAGCGGCGAAAATCACCATGAGCGCCGTGGGATGGATCGCCCTCGATGGTGGCAACTTCGCACCAGCCCGCTACGCCGTGATACAGCATCGAGAGGAATGCGAAAATCTGAGGATAGACGAGTGGCGTTTTACCAGGCCGCTGCGATGGGGTGTGTGTGTGTACATACATACGATTGTACCTAACTAAGAACCAGGGCGACATGCCGTGGTTGACGATAACAATGAGCCAGTGGTACAATCTAGGCTTCAGAGCTTTTAGATTTGTACCACCTCGAGTCGCTTGTGTTTGTAGACACTGGCGACTCACTCGTTTAATGAACCTACACTATTTTCCCCGAATCCTACACTGATACCTACACTGAGAATATATGGTGGTCAAGCACAGGTGTTCTGGCCCCCCTGATCGGTCATATCTTTACCCACAAGTCGTTTTCATGGCAGTAGAAAGGGATTAATTAAGAGACGATAGATCTCCGATATATGACCAGCTAGGCGCACTCTTGCGCGTGGTTTGGCCGAATCTGCGCGCAGTTGCGCGTGGGAACACCGCCTTTTTCGCCCATATTCTTCGCATATCGTCATGTTTCAAAATTTGTGGGTAAAGATATGGATCGGTGGGGTGTATCAGCGTGCCTCGCGTGAGCGCCGCCTGGTGCAGATAGTCATGGATCAGCGCTCGTACCTGGTCAGGCGCTAGCCAGATTGTCACCAGCTCGCCGCCAGTGATCTGCTCCAGTTTAACCATGCCTCTGGGTGTGAGTTTGGCGACGGTTGAGTCACCCAGATCAATGCGTCTCCAGATAGTTGCAACACCATCAGCGCTCATGCCGCCACTGCCTGACTGGGCATCAACAGCCCCGCTGCATCACAGACCTGTTGCACCTTGTTATAGGCCGCGCCGCCCGTTGCACCGTTGTACAACTGCTTACAGAGTGCCCGCCGTGATGATACCCGTTTGGCGAGCTCAAGGATCTGGCGCTGCTCATCGGCTGGGATCAGTTCAGGCGCTACTGGCAACGGCTCAGCAGTGGGATCTGAGCGTAAAAAAGTGCTACCGCTACTAGGCGCTACTTTTTCAGTAGCGGGCGCTTCTCGGCGTTCTGATGCGCTGTAGCGGGTGCTACTCATGGGTTCATTGGTGCTGCTGGTAGCGAGTGAACTTTCAGCCACCAGCAGCGCCGTGAGCATGGCGCGGTGCTGATCGTCAATACTCATCGGCGGGGGTGCTGCCAGCGCTTCCTGTAAAGCCTTTGGGATGGCAGCGGGGAGCTGTGCCAGCAGATAATCACGCTGATTGTCATGGATAAAACTGGCCCGCACGTTGACGGCCTGACCACCCTGCACGGCACAAAATACCCCTGCGGTATCCTCTGTGGGAGCCGGAAGTTTCGACGGTGGCACCGCTCCCAACGCTTCAATATCGGTAGTGAGGAGTGCGGTGTTTGGTTCATCCCCATGCCGGGCTGCCTGAAAGCCAGCTAAAAACAGGCTGATCTGGCTGCGCCACTGGGTGCTGAAGCCGGTGGCGCTTTGACACGCGATAAGGTAGCGCATCCCACAGGCACGAGCGCTGGTTAGCTCAGTATTGAGCCAGCTTGTCAGTTCGCTTTTGCTCGTCGCATTTTCGAGTAACAGCAGCTCACTTACAAAAATCACCAAAAGCGGCATGTCACCACCTCGATAATTCTCAAGTTTGGATGCGCCAGCATCCCGCAGCACCTTGCGCCGCCGCTGGCGCTCGCTGCTCAGGGCTAGCATGGCAGGGCTGACTTCTTCCGGCTCACTAGCCAGCAGCCAGGTATGGGCCTTCCCAGCCCAACCTTCCCAATCCAGTCCCTTGCCATCGATAATGGCTACTTGTACTTCAGTGGGGCTGTGGGTGTGGGCAAGCGCCAGCAGCATCCCCAGCGCCGCGTTATCCTTGCCTGCATTCGATTGCCCCGTGATTAGCATGTGATTCACATCACCCTGGAGCTGCGCCGTTTGGAGCTTGCCCCCGGTCGTGCCTGTATACCATCCCAGTGGGAAGCGGTAGCGATCAACGCCCCGATCCCGCACTGCGGACAGCACGGCTCGAAAATCAGCCGGGGGTTGAGCAAGGGCCAAGCCTGCACCAGCCAGGGGTGTGGGGTCAAGGTGATCGCCAGGGCTTGACAGGGGCGGACCCGGTGGTATCTCTAGGCCCGCCCGGTCGTCAAAGTCCCCAGCCCGCCATGCTTGAAACTCACGCCAATCAGCAACCAGTGTGCGCAGGGTATAGCGATATTTTGTAAGTGCCACCAGAGCAATAGCCCCGACCAGCAGCAGCAATTGTGAACCCATGCCCATAGCCCCCCCTATCGCCAAACGGCCAGTAATTCAGCCCCCGACCAGCGGGCGAGCTTTTCAGGAATGAAGGCAAACAGCACGGCCACACCCATGGCTAGGCCCCAGAGCAGCGCCCCGGATGTGGGAAGCGTTACTCCGCTGAAGATATCGAATGATCGCCCGGCTGCGGTTTTGGCAATGCCCCCGCAGCTCGTGCCAATATCAAAGGCCAGCACAGCCAGCCAGAGGCCCCAGCGGTGCCAAGTGGACCCAGTGCTGGGCCAGAGGCGCAACTGACATGCGGTGATTGCAATCGGTATCAGCCATTGCCCCCAGCTCAGACCCGCCAAATTGACCCCAATCCCCACCAGAAATTGCAAGGTGAAATGCGCCCCAGCAAGCCAGAGTCCAAACGCCACGGCTAGCCCGGTGCTGTAGGCTATCGTATCTTGGCCCCTGTCATATAGGCTGGGGGTGCTGCTTTTGGGTGTCTTTTGTTGCCTGGTGCTGGGCGGCGCTGCGACCGCTGGTGTCGCAAGGGGCGCGGATGTAGGGCTGTTTGTCTGCGACTGATCCGCGCTGGCCTGGCCGTTGATCAATTGCTGCTGGAGCAGCGCGGCGCGTTCAACATGATCCATCTGGTGATTCTCCCTGTCTAGGCCAGCGCAGGGTATACTGCTCGCTGGCGGTCTGGTTTCGTCAGTCCGTCCTGGCCAGGGCTGGTGTTAACAGTGCCTGGCTGCCTTCATTCTTCATCTGGTTGTTCAATCTCTGTGTCTATTTCGCCTGGCCTAATGGGGTATATAAAGGTATCGAACGATGACTTAAGCACCCTTATGCTTCCGCCGACTCGGATGGCTTGCAACTTCCCATCATTGATCCATTTGTACACTGCGTACTTGGACACCTTGAATTTCTTTGTTAATTCGCTAACTCTATAATAGTCCTCATCAAAGAAATTCACCATAATCACCATTTCAACTATTATAATCTAAGAGTCAAGGATCGATGTTGCGTAGTTAATATAGGTATTATGCCTTGTCGCTGGCGGTCTGATTTCGTCAGGCGGTCCTAGCCATGGCCGTTACAAGCAGTGCCTAGCCGCCGTCATTGATCCTTCTCTTTCTCTTTCTCTTCAGTCACAGGCACGATTTCTCGTCCTAGAATACGTTCAACCTCCTGGGGCGGTATTCTCCATCTGCCACCGATGCGATGGGCCTTCATTTGCCCCGCCTCAATCCAGCGATAGAGCGTTGCCTTGGTGACATCCAGCAGCTTTGCTGCCTCAGGTGGTGTTATATAGTCACGCATTGAAATCTCCGATTGGAAGAATATCATATTGGATAAAAATATGCAAAGGGATCTTTATAGTCAAAAGTCTTAGAATGATTATACATATCTTAATCATGTGCTGGGGCGACTTATATCTGGCCCTACTTCGATGCTCGCTCCAGATTTAACGCCAGCAATCTCTCCAAAATGTCCTCATCTGTGAGATCATCCGGCCAGCCGTAGGCGGCGAACACAGCTTTGTCGAGCTTCTTGTGGGCGTTGTCCAGCCATGTTGGGCGCTCGTTGTAGAGCTTCGTCAGGGTGCGCTGCTTCAGTTCGGCGTCGCTGGCATCCTGCGGATTCAGCCAGTTGTCGCGCCTTTGCACTAGTTCACGGGCAGCCTCAGCAATCGCGTGGACTCGCGGATCGTCGGCTGGCTCGTGGCCTGGGGGCCAGGGAAATGGGAAGGTTTCAAAGCAAGTTGTGGGGGTATATCGAGGATCATTCCCTACGCCAAGCCAGGTACACGTCCTGAGAGACCATACTTCATGCAGCCGCGAGTGTAATATTCCAAAGAAATAATAATCATCTCGCGCGAGGACACATAACGCTCCATCTGGGAGCCATTCCCCGCTAAGAAATTGAAATACTCTATGCTTTGAAACTAATATAGTAACAATATATCTTGTTAATCCTCTAATTGCATTCCTCATCTCATCACCTGAACGACGGAATAGCCAATATTTTGCATTAGTCCTTTGTTCGCGATTCTGTAAACGAACTGGCTTTACATTCTTTACAACAAACTCAAATGGCTTTTCATAATAACTAGCTTCTTCTTCCGTCATCCCATTAAAATCTATAACCCATACTCCTCTTGGTCTTCTGGTAATATCTATGCCATTAATAAGCCTCTTGATTACATCACTATTAGGTTTACCATTCGGGTTCCCAGAAAAAGATAACATATTTTTTGCAGATACATCGTCTAAATCAAAAGGTCCACCCTTGTTTAGACCAAGAAAGGCTATATGTAGATTTTCATCAAGAAATTTGGCAGTAGTGACATTAATAGAAGATGTTAGGTCGCTATTTATTTCTGTTACTTTATGATCATCAAGTATTTTCTCCTGTCGATTTCCATTATCAAAGCCGATGATAGAAACACGGACGTCAGCCCCATCTAAAACCCAGCTTCTATCACTCCAGGCAAGAAATATATCGCCAGTCCTCTTAATATGGTCTAAAATATTACGATTTGATCCGCCACGGATGGAGTTCGTTGCCAATAAACCTGCAACTTTAACGTCGCCTGATTCAATAAGACTCCTGGCACGCTCAAACCAATAACAAACCAGATCTGCGTCCCCAGGAACATTAGGTTTATAAAGTGTTTGTACCTGATGCATGTATTCAATTGGCATCCCACTCGTTGCCAAACGTCTCATTCCCAAGAACGGTGGATTACCAATGATTACATCAGCCTGAGGCCACTCAGGCTGATACGGCTTGCCTTCTTCATCAAGAGCCAACACAGCATCCATATGCTGGATGGTATCAAGTGGCTTCAAAATTGGCTCACTGGGTCGCCCAAAGCCGTTATCGCGCAGCCACTGAATGTATCCAATCCACACCGTGATTTGAGCTAGTTCATGGGCATACTCGTTGATTTCGATGCCTCGGAGCTGCTCCGGGCCAACCTGGGGGAACGGCTTGGTCAGTCCGATATTGACCGCAAAGGTGATGACCTCTTTCTCCAGGTCGAGCAGTTGCTTGAGCGCCACATAGAGAAAGTTGCCGGAGCCGCAGGCGGGGTCAAGCACCTTCACCTGAGCGATCTCGCTGGCGAAGCTGGTGACCAGCTCCTGCATCTGGTTGGTGAGCTTCGTTCGTTGGGCTGGTGCTGCGGCCTGGTCGCGCTGGGTGGCTAGCGTCCGGATCTGCTGCTGAATCTCGGCCCACTGGCGGCGCAGCGGCGTCATCAGCACTGGCTCGACGATGAGCAAGATATCCTCTTTGCTCGTGTAGTGTGCGCCGAGCTGCGAGCGCTTGGCCGGATCGAGCGAACGCTCGAACAGCGTGCCGAAGATGGCCGGCTCGATGGATGACCAGTCGAGCTTGCTGACCTTGACCAAAATGTCCAGCGCCTCGCTATCCAGCTCCAGCACCTGGTCGTTATCGAACAGGCGGCCATTGAAGTGGGGGATCTGATCCGCGCCAAACCAGCCGCCGCTGGCCATCTCGCCAAAGAGCGACCGAAGCTGCTTGGTGAAGGCGGCGCTGTTGCGCTTGGTCTGCTCCACCAGGCGGGAGAACAAGCCTGCTGGCAAGAGCCCAACATCTTCGGAGAACAAACAAAACAGCAGACGGATCAAGAAATGGGCGGTATCGGTGGGATCGTGATTCCACTTGCGCAGATGATCGGACAGGCGGGCAAACTCTTTGGCCGCATCCTGCGTCACCTGGGCGGTTGTCACCGCAACCTTGAACGCCTCGGGGGTGTAGAACATATCCCGCAGGCGCTGCATCCCCACTGGCGTGAGCAGATCAGCATAGTTCAGCTCAATCACTTGCTTGATCGTATTCGTGAAGTTGGTGTGGATAACAATGCGCCCTAAATCAGAGGCGACCAGCAGCGGTGGGTTTTCGAGCGCCTCGCGGTATTGCAGGAGCTGGTCGTAGGCTTTGCCAAGATTGGCGTGCTTGCCCTTATATTCGAGACCAAAAAAGCCCTTTTTCCACACGTCGGCCCAGCCACTGCCGCCCTTTTGTTTATTCACTCCCGCCTCAAACGTAAAGTGGGTGCCCGTGGGATCGGCCTCGACCGGCGTGGGGTGGCCCAGCATGCGGCACAGATCAATGAAATGTTCCTGGCAGGCTGAGCGCTCTTTCAGCTCAACCATGCGCCACTTCTGAACAAATTCCTGGGGAGTCAGCATCGGGGTGGGCATGTGAATTCCTCAAAAGATTCTTGGAACCCAAGTGTATCACACGGGTAGACACACCCGTGGAGAGCGCGGATAGCGGAATGCAACAAGACACCATGCGGGTATCACACCGCGTAATGGTCGTGTTGGAGATATGCTCCCTCGGCAAAAGCCTCGGAAAATCTGCATACGCCTACAGGATCAGCCTCCTGTCCTGTATTAATGTCGTTCGTGCCAGGCGCTCCTGAAGCGGCCAATCCGCCGATCCATTCCACTGCACTTCTGGCTCAATTCCAGCGCAATTCTGGGGTGACAACATTTTTCTTCCGGGAATCCCCGCTAAGGAAAAACACGCATTTTATATGGTAACAACGGTCTAAATTCATCGTTGAGGTATCTGTTTTCTCAACGGCTGGAGCAGCTTAAAAACGGCTTCGTCCGAGAATACATGTCGTAGAATACCACTCCGAGAATAGACATACTCGGACGAGTTTTGCCCGTTTTTGCGTCGTTCTTCGGTACAATACGCCTAAAATCACCCATCCACGCTCCATGGAAGCGCCCAAAACATGTCCGAGAATCGGAAAAGATGCCAAGATGCCTGGGGAATGGTCGGAATCAGGCATCAATTTCCTGATTATGGTCAAGCTAAATTCTCGGACATGTATTCTCGGACGAACCACGTTTTTCGACTCATCACACCCAGCGGTGATCTGTTCTCGAATGGTCAATATATCGCATTCCAATGGGCTAAAGGTCTCACTCTTTCTTAGCGGGGATTTCCGGAAGAAAAATGTTGTCACCCCATTCTGGGCCGATTCTCATGCCTATTCCAAGGTCCCCAATGATCCAGACTGACAGCCCTGTCAGCGACCGCCGCACTGTCAGGGCTGTCAGTTGCTGCCAGTGCTGTCAGTCCTGTCAGTTAATGTCGCGCTGGATTACAGCGTCCTGATGCGGTATCCGGCGCTCTTTGCTTTCGCCCAGATCTTGCCTAAATCTTGCCTAAATCTCAACTTAATTGCAGATCCAATCTCACGCCCCGCCGGGGGAGATGGATCACATCGACCCACGATTGATCCATCCTGTCAGTGCTGACAGCGGAGTCGAGCTGCGGCGCTGCGTGATCCAAAAACGCGCATTTTTGGATCACGCAGCGCCTATTTGGGATTAAAGGGTTCGCTACACTGTTTCGGGGGACCGCACGTTTAAGCCCTGTAGGACAGGATCATGTGCAGTAGGAAACCCCTTCTGGTAGGATGGCCCTGAGCGGGCGACGAAGACATAGCTAAACTATGGATGTGGTGGTTACGGGTTAGCATTCCGGGCTATCGGCCTGATCGCACGAGAGGACACTACAAGCAGGAACATACCCGAGAAGGATTTGAGCAATCGTAAGGAGTGCAATGAGCCTTAACCGCTCCACAGTTTATGCTTCTCCGCTGGGAATGCTCCCGATCCGCTTTTAGCGCAAATGTTGATTTGCTTGCTATTCCTAACTGAATATCTGAGTAAGGCGCATGCGTTCTTGAAACAGGGTGGCAAGAATCAGCCACACCAGCACCCAGCCCACGCTGGTTCCCACCATGATCCACCAGAGGTGGCGACGACGGTAGAGAGCCCCAACCATCACCTGGGGCACGAGGATAATCCCAACTGACCACAGGAGCGCCTGACTTGCGGGCACCCAGGCGATAGCCCGTCGTGGCAAGGTATGCGTTTTCCATTGTTCGTAGATGATATGTTCCATCGTCCAGTTCGCCACTGAGACCCCACCGATGAACGCGGCAATCCACACGCATTTGGCCCACCAGGGTATCCCCCGAAGGAGAACGAGATGACTCACCCCTATTACCAGCCCCAGCAATACACTATACCTATTCAAGTTATAAAGGTGTCCTGGTGTCCCCATGATATGCACCATTGCTCGGTCAGATCCCCAAAGATACGCATAGCGTTCCACAGCGAGCGCACTGACCAGCGTGAGAAGCACTCCTAGTACAGGGAGCGCGATATACTCAATCCGTTCCGCCAGCGTCAGGGGCCGGGTGGTGGATGGAACATCATACATTGGGCTACGCTCCTTGCGTGAGGATCGATACAAGTTCTACCAGCGGGAACGGGGGTCTGGTCTTTAACGTTCCATCAGATGATGGACTGGCACCGTCATTCAGCCCGGTACGTATGGTATGCAGGGGATGTTGTGGATCAGGCGATATGGCTGAGGTCCGTGGGAGGAGGCACATCCGGAGGGTGATTGATCACGCGCCGTTCATGGGCTGCACGATGCCTGAGACGCCAGCCGCACCTGCCACGCTCAGAACTCCTCGACATAGCCCGCCGATGCGTATCCCGTGAACCTGCTCTTTCTGTCCGTGATGATTCATGCGTGGAGTTCTGCCATACCGCTTGATCCGCATGCACGCGATTCTTTTTGCACCTTTTCCCCTCTTTTTTTTGGGGGGGTGTTGCAGCCTATCTGAAACACTGATTTTTTCGCCGCGTCCTCCTCAATCGCTGTATTAATGTCCGCTCGATTCTCCGCTCCCTGACAGCCTAAACCGAAAGTACGTTCCAATGCAATTACTGTCCAATTCTAATGCAATTCCTATCCAATTCTAATGCCTATTTCTATCCTGAAACGCATTCCAAATCTAATGCCACCTACATAGGCGTCTCCATAAAGTGACTGACAGTGCTGACAGTCATGTGCTCACTGTCAGCCAGGTGCTCACTGACAGAGCTGTCAGTCATTTGCTCACTGTCAGTCGGGTGCTCACTGACAGCACTGACAGTCATTTTTTCACTGTCAGTCATGGGCTCACTGACAGTCATGGGCTCACTGACAGTCATTTGCTCACTGTCAGCACTGACAGTCATTTTCTCACTGTCAGTCACTTGCTCACTGACAGTCATTTGCGCACTGTCAGTCGGGTGCTCACTGTCAGCACTGACAGTCATTTTCTCACTGTCAGTCACTTGCTCACTGACAGTCACTGGCTCGCTGACAGTCATTTGCTCACTGACAGCACTGACAGTCATTTTCTCACTGTCAGTCATTTTCTCACTGTCAGTCATTTGCGCACTGTCAGTCGGGTGCTCACTGTCAGCACTGACAGTCATTTTTTCACTGTCAGTCACGGGCGCACTGACAGTCATTTGCGCACTGTCAGTCAGGTGCTCACTGTCAGCACTGACAGTCATTTTTTCACTGTCAGTCAC
>MWWF01000171.1_pt1 | contig 12423 bp, 12 predicted proteins | sample 1047351 | NCBI WGS metagenome assembly MWWF01 (sample SAMN06349970, study PRJNA376086) | soil metagenome | isolation source: MGM-3 sample Antarctic (ecotone) soil | place: Antarctica
GTCGTATACGCGGTAGCGCATTGTATCGTTAAGGCCTGCACCCGGGCGTACAAACCGGTACTGAATATTAGTTTTGCCATATTCCTTAAACTCACTCAATAACTCTTCGGTAGCTATACTCAACTTTTTAAATCCAGCGCTCAGGTCACCCGTCAGGTATACTTCTACTACAATAGTACCGTCAAGATTGCGCAGCAGGGTTTTAGTGGGTTCACTAAGTGAGTATCGCTTTTCCTTGGTAAGGTCTGCCCGGTATTTTGCAAATGAAACAAGGTAGGTAATGGATACAAACAATATTATAAGCCATAACCACCACCATTTGTTTCTTAATATTTTTTCAATCACACGCTTGTATTTTCAATTAATAAATTGTTGGGCTTTGAGTTCTTGTTTTAAATTTAGTAACCTTTCAATTTTTTTATTTTATGGAACACTCATTTGTATTCTACAGCAACATCGTTGTGACATGGTACATCCCGACACTTTCGCATAGACGTTAACTTAAGGTGTTTTTTGGGAACCAGCATTTGTTTTTCAATGGTACATTCTTGTGTCACTCCCTTGTACCGCATCTTTTTATAGGAGCATTTTTCACATGATATTCTTATTCTATTTTTTTATTTTTTTATTTTTTATTTTTGCTTCAAACTATTGCCCGATAAGGGTTTCAGCATAATTTAAGTCTTTCTTAGGTTGAAGCTAATGCGACACTTTGGCACTCCCTTGTACTTTTTGAATTTCCATTCAGCGAACCTGCTGTAAAACATGTAATGAGCGACTTTCAATTTTAGATAAGAAATAAATGCAGTAAGAGAGAATTAAAGGTGAAATAATTCTGCCAAAGTTATACCTACCTGCTCATTAAGTTCCGTTGGGTGATCAACATAAATAAAATAATAAGCGAAATGAAATATAGCAAATCACGTGTATCAATTACCCCCCTGCTTATACTTCTATAATGAAAATCAATTCCCAACATTTGAATATAATAATCCGCGCCGTTTGCAAATACTGGCAATTTGCTAATTGCCTCAAATCCGCTATACAACAGGAAACACAAAAATGCAGCCGTAATAAAAGCAACAACCGTGTTGCTGGTAAAACTGCTGGTGCATATGCCTATGGCCGTATACACTGCTGCTAAAAATAACAGGCCTATATAACTTCCAATAGTTGCACCAGTATCAATACCTCCTTTTGCACTTAATTGTTGTAAACTAATGGCATAGATGATTGTGGGCAACAGTGCCATCGCTACTACCAGTAAACACCCTGCATACTTACCCCAAACAATCTTTGCATCACTAAGCGGCAGTGTTTTCAGCAACTCAAATGTGCCGCTTTTGTATTCGTCGGCAATACTGCGCATTGTTATAGTGGGGATGAGAAATAACATAACCCATGGCGCCAGCGTGAAAAAATTATCCAGCGTGGCATAACCAAAATTTAAAATGCTTGAATTAGGAAAAACAAAAAGAAATAAACCCATCAACAACAGGAACAAAACGATAGCTATATAACCTGTGAGGCTGCTAAAAAACTGCCGCCATTCTTTCATAGAAACATACCACATGCCTCAAAACTAAGATGCTTTAATATTTGATGATTGTTTATTTTTTTAACTGTAAAAAAGCCTACAGGGTGGTACTTATTATTAACAACACCCGTACATCGCGGGCTTTTCTGGTACCATAATAGATTAAATTTCTATTAAGTTAACCGAACGGTAAAGAACTGGAAAAGCTTCGCTGTATATTTAGCTACCAAAGAGATTATTTGTATCGATTACATACATGCAATCCAAAACAAACCTGCTAAAAAGCCCTGCCCTTCGGCGGGGTTTTTTCTTTTATGGAATACGCCTGCACCTGCGTCATAGCTGAAATTCTTTTGGTATGAAAAAAATATGTTTTACAGCATTTGCATTAGCAATGCTCAGCAGTAGCCTTTACGCTCAGGCAGCACCGGCTGCAAAAGTGAAAAAGGTAAGACCAGCACAACAAATTGCACCACCGCCGCCACCTGTACCTGCTATACCGGCCACGCCCTCCAATACAGCAACACCGGCGAAAGAAATTATAAAAACTAAACGCGTGCCGCCACCACCGCCACCCACGTTGGTAGCCCCTGGATTGAAATTACACCACCTCCTCCGCCACCACCTTCTGTTAAGCGGACATACCTGGCTGTACCAGCGTTGAAATAATCAAATGGAAATTGGAAGCTATGCATTTACACTGCGTTTTGCTCCGGCGGAGCATCTTGGTTATAGCCAAATTGTGCTCGTTAAAGTTCCTGGCTCCGTATGTTGCCTTTTATGACAAGTAAACAGGGAGCACCTATGGAGTTTTTATTTTTTTTGGCATTATTTCCATACAGAGGGTGCTCTTACAGAGAAAAAGATAAAGGAAAAGATGCGTACAAATAGTAGGTACAAGAGTGCGACCCTGCAAGTGTGACGGGTCAGGCAGCAATAATGTTTTAATAGATGTTCTACTGTTCGTCCCACAAAAAAGAACTCCTTAAGTTGACGCTAATGCGCAATTGTGCGAACGACTAAACGACTGTTCGATTGAAACCATCTGCCCGGACCAAAAAAGAACTTCTTATGTCAGCGGCTTTGATTGAACGATTGTATATGCTTAAAGTACGTTTTGTGCCTACACTTTCACAATATATCACTTCTGTTGCTATAGGGAAATTTGTAAGTATTCCTGCAAAAAAAAACGCACAAGTGCATACACAAAAAACTGTTCCGACAGAAAACAAAAAAGGTGAGCCTAAACTCACCATTTTAATTTTGAAATAAAATCATTTATACGAGCATTCTTAAAGGTTCTTCCAACAGGGCCTTAACTGTTTGCAAAAATGCCGCGCCTGTAGCTCCATCTACTACACGGTGGTCACAACTTAAAGTTACTTTCATCACATTTCCGGGTACTACCTGTCCGTTCTTTACTACAGGCACTTTGGCTATACCACCAATAGCCAGTATACAAGCATCAGGTGGGTTGATGATGGCTGTAAATTCTTCTATACCAAACATGCCAAGGTTGCTTATGGTAAAGGTGCTACCCTCCCAATCGGCCGGTTGCAGTTTTTTGTCTTTTGCCTTTTGCGCAAAGTCCTTTACTTCACCTGCAATCTGGCTCAGGCTCTTACTGTCTGCAAAGCGAACAACAGGTACCAGCAAGCCTTCATCTACGGCCACGGCCACCCCAATATTTACATGGTGGTTGGTGCGGATCTTTTCGCCCAGCCAACTGCTGTTTACTTTTGGATGTTGTTTTAATGCCACTGCTACGGCCTTAAGCACAATGTCATTAAAGCTGATCTTAACAGGCGACACTTCATTGAGCTTGCCACGGATTTCTACCGCCTGGTCCATGTCCATACTCATGGTAAGGTAAAAGTGTGGAGCGGTAAATTTGCTTTCAGCTAAACGCTTTGCAATTACTTTACGCATTTGCGAAACCGGCGCTTCATCAAAACTTACCTTGCCTAAAGCACCGGGAGTTGCTTTTTGCGCAGGCGCTTCACCAGGTTTGATGGTGGGTGCAGCTTCTTTAGGTGCAGCAGCAGGCTGTGGTTTTTCTGCAGGCTTGTAATTGTCTACATCCTGCTTTACTATCCTGCCATTATCACCGCTGCCTTTTACTGATTTTAAGTTTATCCCTTTTTCTTCAGCGAGTTTTTTTGCCAGTGGCGAAGCAATGATCCTGCCCTCGTTCGCGGGTTCTTGTTCCTGCGGCACGTCGGCAGTGGATTGTACAACATCTTTCGACTCCACGCCTAATTGTTCCGGGTTAGCTTCCTGCGTGTCGGCCTCTCCTTTATCTACACTACCCGCACCACCTTTTGCGGCAGCAACAATAGGTTCAATGTCCATGTCTTTTTTACCTATAATACAAAGAAGTTCATTTACCGCAATCTTTTCGCCGGCAATGGCACCCTGGTACAACAATACACCATCTTTATAACTCTCCAGGTCCATGGTAGCTTTATCGGTTTCTATCTCAGCTAATACATCTCCTTTCTTTACCTCCTCCCCTACGTTCTTAACCCAGCTTGCAATCACTCCTTCCGTCATAGTATCACTAAGGCGCGGCATAAGTACCACCTCTTCCATTTTTGAGATGTCGGGTTTTTCGCCGGTAGGTTTAGCGGGTGCTGCTTTTGGCGCTTCAGCAACGGGTACGGTGGCTGCTTCTGCTTTCCTGGTTTCTGGTGTTTCAGATTTTGCCTCAGCCGGTGCTTCTGGCTGGCTTTCTGCAGCGGGTGCTCCTCCACTTGAATTTTCCTCAATCAATGCTTTTACATCTTCCCCTTGTTTTCCTATTATACAAAGCAGATCGTTCACTTGTAACTTTTCTCCATCTTCGGCACCGCGGTGCAATAAAACACCTTCCTGGTAACTCTCCAGGTCCATGGTAGCTTTATCGGTTTCTATCTCAGCCAACAGGTCGCCTTTTTGTACGGTATCGCCTACGTTTTTGTGCCATGCTGCAATTACTCCTTCTGTCATGGTATCGCTCAACCTGGGCATTAAGATCGCTTCTGCCATACGTTATATTTTATTTTGCTTAAGCGCTGATTGTGTAATTACAACAAGCGTTTTATCAATTTTTTTTGAGCCGTGAAATTACAGGAAAATAGCTATTTCCCAAGATGACAATTAAATATGTTGCCTACAAAAAACATCTATGATACAGGTGTAAAAAGGCGTGATTGCAAGGGGTTAAAAAGATTCGAATGCATTAATTGCTGGTGGGCTATTAAGCTTAAACATCCGTACCACGATACAGAGCAGGATGTAGGCGATGCCGGCAAATACAATTATGAATTTGGCGCTGGCAAACATATAGGTTGAAGCAACAAGCTCTTTACCGATACTGCCATTAAGCATCTTTAGCAGTAGTATGTTTTCGATAGCGTCAAGTAGTGCTGCTACAATCATAGCCCTGCTTAACCATTTGCCTGGCAGGCGCCACCAACTTGTAAACCATTTGGCCGTGGCCCGTACCAGGCAAAACAAAAACAAACCATAACAAGTGAGAAATAAGAAATCGATATAGATATTTAAAACTGCCCGCTGCATTAAGACCGGACCCCATACCCTAAAAATAGTTGTAACGTTTATTGGTTTGCCTGCAAGTTCCAGGTCTATAATACCACGAGTACTAACACCCGGCACACGGAGTGGTGCGCCATGTAAGATCATTATAGCAATCATTACAAAGGTGGCCACACTAAGTACTATGAGCCTCGTTTTGCTTTTCATTGCAGCGGCATTCGTTCTGTAATTGGCAATTAACAACGGTCTACAACCCATCTCTACCAGTAACCTGCACAGCTAAAAACAACCTCCAATAATCAGTAATCGAGCTCCATCTTCAACCGGTCTTTCAACTCTTTTATCATTGGGTAATTTTCAACAAGGCGATTGTATTTTTCCCTTGAATTAAGCGACACTTCTTCCTGCACTTCTTCTTTTTTCTCCTCTACTACAATTATTGTAAAACCAATACCCGGATTGCAAAACTGGTTCTTTAGAAACTCAAGCAGGTTAAGCTTTTCAACATCTAAAAATTTTTGTTGAATGCTTGTACTTACCGTTACGGAAAAATGCTGGTGGTTAATAATGGATAGTTGAGCAATATTGAAGACCGTGACGACCGAGTTTTTTTGCTGCTGCTTTAGAAGTGCGGCAAAATCGTTCCAGGCCTTTTGAAGGTTTTCTGTATCAAGTGCCACCGGGGCTTTTTCTTCCTCTTCGCACAGTGAAGCACTTTTGTCGCGCAGGTTTTGCAGGAAGCTTTTTTTAGCCCCTGCTGTTTTTGGAGCAATGGCTCCGGTTGCTGTTTGTGTTATAGTTTGTTCGGCCCTGTGTGTAGGGGTAAGGGGTTGTGCTATTGTTACCTGTTCAGTAGTAGTTGTGGCAGGCTCATGCACACGCGGCTCACCAGTAGAAGTTTGTACATATAACCTTGCTTCTTTTACCGGTGCAGTTTTTACCACTGTCGCAGAGGGCTGTTTTGCAGACCCACCTTCATTTACAACTTGTAACGATTGCAGGTGTTGTACCTTATAGGCTATAGGGCCATTAACCCGCTTTTTTTTTACTACCTCGCCTGCTTTGCTGTCGAAAGTGAGATCGATGGCTTGCTGTAAGAAGCTCAATTTTATTAAGGCCAACTCCACGTGCAGGCGTTTGTTGCGGGCCATTTTGTAGTTAATCTCCGCCTCGTTCAAAATGTTCAATGCACTAACCAGGTAAGCCGCCGACACATTGCCGGCCACTTCTATATACGTTGGCTGCAATCCTTCTACCACATCCAGCAACGATGCTGCCTTTGCATTCTTGCACACCAGCAGGTTTCTTATAAATTCAGCATATCCGTTTAGTACAAGGTCACCCTCAAAACCTTTTCTGTTTATCTCATCAAACAATAACATTCCACCTGCCATATCCTGCTGCATCTGTGTTTCCAGCAAGCGGAAGTAATAATCATGGTCCAGTATGTTTAGGTGCTCCAGCGTATTTTGGTAAGTAACCTCACCGTTGGTAAAGCTTACAATCTTGTCTAAAATGCTAAGCGAGTCACGCATGCACCCTTCACTTTTTTGTGCAATAACCTGCAGGGCTGCCTTCTCGGCATTTATCTCTTCTTTAGCTACTATTTCCTGCAGATGAACTACCGTATCGTTGTTAGTAATGCGCTTAAAATCAAAAATTTGGCACCGGCTTAGGATAGTAGGAAGAATTTTGTGCTTTTCTGTAGTGGCAAGAATAAAGATGGCAAAAGGCGGTGGTTCTTCAAGCGTTTTCAAAAAGGCATTAAAGGCACTGGTACTCAACATGTGTACCTCATCCACAATATATACTTTATACCTGCCGGCTTGAGGCGCAAAACGTACCTGGTCTACCAAGGCACGTATGTCATCTACCGAGTTGTTGCTTGCTGCATCCAGTTCATGAATGTTTAGGGAGGTACCCTCGTTGAAAGAAACACAGGAGTTACAAACATTACAAGCTTCGCCGTCCGGGGCTACGTTCTCGCAGTTAATGGTTTTTGCCAAAATCCGGGCACAGGTAGTTTTACCTACGCCCCGCGGTCCACAAAACAGGAATGCATGTGCAAGCTGGTTGTTCTTTATAGCATTTTTGAGTGTAGTGGTTATATGCCCCTGACCTACAACGGTATTGAAAAGTTGCGGACGATACTTACGGGCTGAAACGATGAATTTATCCATTAGGTGGGCAGGCTTTTAGTTATTAAAAGCAGTGGTGCAAATTAGCAAACTTTGATAAAGTGAAAAGTGCAAGGTTATACACAGCAAAGGCGAGAGTGGATAAAAAAAGCGCTGTTTAATAATTGTCCGTTCAGTAGGAACCAGGTAGTGTTGCGTTTGGTTCAGCATCCAAAAAAGTCAACATGCATAATACTCGTTTGCACAGCAAATTCAACCTTTACGCATACGCATTACACTAAAATTTTATTGAGAGGGCATCGGGTAACATGGCGGCATTGTTGTTGCCTGCCAGGTTATTTTTCGTAGACGGGTCATTCAAGCTTTTTTTGGGGACAAGCAGCAGGAATTCTATTTTACATCGTTGTGTCACTCACTTTTACTGTTGCTACATCACGCAGCTTTTAATCCAGGTATGTCTGCTGTAGCTTCGCAACTGCATCAATCGCAATAATACCTTTGCCTAAACAAAACCACCTATGCACTCCAACGATCCACTACACGGTAAAACCTTAAAAATAATTATGGAATACCTTGTAACGCAGTACGGTTGGGAACAACTTTGGGAAAAAATACCTGTAAACTGTTTTGCTAATAACCCAAGTATAAAGTCGAGCCTTACGTTTTTGAGAAAAACGCCCTGGGCCCGAAAGAAGGTAGAAAACCTGTATGTAGAAAGTATGGAGCTGTGAGACACCTAAGTACTGCAAACTACTTCCTAAACAATTTAAAGACCGCCTTAACTCCCGAGAGTAATCCAACTTTTCTTACAGAACCACCTATAAGTTTTTTGGCCGGCGTGTTATTGGATCCAAAATACCAATTGATGAGGCTTTTGCCTCCATTAAGCGCTGCATTAGATACTTTGCCCCTTAATATTTTTGGTATAAACGAGTTGGCGCCCGCTGCAGCCATTTCACCCGGAATTTGTTGCATTTTACTGCGCAGCACCGTCTCCCGGTATTTAAGCCTTTCTCTTACAATAAACTGTTCGCGCTGTAAAGCCTCTAGCGAATCAATAGTTGATTTTTTATATGGCATCTGTTTCGTCTTTATTGTCAAACATTAATTGTATTACCCGGTCCATTACATACTTGCCGAGAAATTTTTTGTGTAGGAAATACAGAATAAAAATGGCTACGATATACAGCAAAGCAACAATACCAAAGCCAACTATAAAGTTGTCGGTGAGAAACGCAAGAAAGTAACCGACAATAACTGTAACAATCATTAGAACTATAAAAAGCAGCAGCCCAATGGCCAACATGATGTACAACCTTGACGCTACTTTGGCCATTTTCTCTGTCGCCTGCAATTTTAAAAGCAATAGCCTGTCTTCCAAATAGTTTTCGACCTGCGTTTTTGCCTCTTCAAAAAAACTCTGTTTTTCCTTTTCCAACATGTCCATAGCTAATTTTTTGGGACCGGTATAACCAGCCAAGCGAGGGTAAAGTTAGTTATTGTGTAAACTACCGGCGCCAATATGCGGTTACTAAAAATTCCGTTCCTGCAATAGTACAACAAAGCATTGCCCACAGCCAATGTTTTTATTTGCATTGATAATAAACATGGTACAATTTTTTTAGCAGTTACAAAGGTGTCTCTATCGCACCGCTCCCCGTTTTTATTAACCAATATCAAGTCCCTAATCCCCCTTTGCCCGCATGCTACACTTTGATGAGAAAGAGAACAAGGTTGTGAAAGAAAACACCCCCACAACACCGGCGCAACCTTTACAAAACGGCCCGGTAGACAAAATGCATAACCGGTATTTTTTCCTGGCTATGATCATCATCTTCGGCCTGTTGCTCTATTATAGTCTATCCCAGTTTTTTACTGCTTTTTTAGGAGCTGTCGTCATTTACATTCTTAGCCGGCGGTACATGGATAAACTGGTGAACAAAAGAAACTGGAGCAAAGGAGCAGCCGCGGTTTTTATCATGCTTACCTCCGTTATTATTATAATGCTTCCGGTGGGTGTTGTGATATACCTATTGTACAATAAAGGAAAATTTTATGTAGCCAACCCCGACCTGTTGGTAGAAAGTCTACGAAAAGTTCAGGTGCAGTTGGAGACGAACTATGGCATATCGGTGCTAAATGAAGAGAATATTGCCAATATAAAAGCATACGGCACCACGTTAATCAAGGGCTTGTTAAATGAAAGCCTCAACTTTTTTGGAACATTTACAATGCTGTATTTCTTCCTTTATTTTATGCTTGTCAGTATCAACAGGCTGGAAGCGTCCGTTGTATTTTTCCTGCCTTTTAAGCGCAATAAAATTGAACTGTTTGGAAAAGAACTGGTGGCGCTTACGTATAGCAATTCTATAGGGGTGCCAGCCATTGCGGTGGCACAGGCAATTATAGCATATATAGGCTACCTTATAGCAGGCGTACCCGAAGCCGGTTTTTGGGCGGTGATCACCGGCTTTTCTTCCATCATCCCTTTAATAGGCACGGGGTTGGTTTGGGTACCGGTTACAATATATCTTTTTGTAATTCACCACTCATGGCAGGGTGTATTCATGATAGCCTGGGGCCTGCTGGTATTGGGTATTACCGACAATGTTGTGCGTTTTGTGCTGGCTAAAAAAATGGCTGATGTGCATCCTATTGTTACAGTGCTGGGCGTAATTATGGGGTTGAAATTTTTTGGTATCACGGGCATTATTTTTGGCCCCGTGCTCATTTCCTTTTTTATCATTCTGCTTAAGATCTACCATATGGAGTACCACAGCAGCCCTCTGCATGCAGCAAGGAAAAAGACCGTTCCGCTTCGATTTAATTTACCATTTTTGGGCTACCAAACTAAAAAGAAACGAAGCCCTTATGCAGGTAACAGAAGTAAATAATCCTAAAAGTTTCAGGCAGTTTATTGAGGTGAATGCGATTACGAATGCCGGCAACCCAAACTATATACGGCCCTTGAATAACGAAGTGCATGATGTTTTCGATCCTTCAAAAAACAAGGCTTTTAAATATGGCAAGGCTAAACGCTGGATATGCAAAGATGCAAACGGTGTACTCCAAGGCAGGATTGCCGCTTTCACCTCTTCGAAATACATAAACAAGAGAGACAACCTGGAAGTGGGCTGTGTAGGTTTTTTTGATTGTGTAAACGACCAGGCCACTGCCAATAAGCTTTTTGACACAGCCCGCACCTGGCTTATTGAGCAAGGAATGGAGGCCATGGATGGCCCGGTAAACTTTGGAGAACGCGACAAGTGGTGGGGATTAATGGTAGAAGGTTTTGACACTGAACCGATGTACGGCATCTCTTATAACCCGCCTTATTACGAGAAGTTGTTTGAAGAATATGGGTTTCAGAATTACTACAATCAGTACTACTATACCCTGCAGGCTTACGGTACCTTGGGCGACAAGTATCCTGAACGGCATGCCCGGTTTGCAGCCAAACCCGATTATACGGCCCTACATATAAACAAGAACCACCTGGAGAAATATGCCCGCGATTTCTCCATAGTATACAATGCCGCCTGGGCACAGCATAATGAAGGAAAAGAAATTAGCCCTGAACAGGCACTAAAGATGTTTAAAAAGATGAAACCAATAATGGACGACACCATTATATGGTTTGCCTATTATAAAGAAGACCCGATTGGTATGTGGATAAACATACCGGACCTAAACCAATATTTTAAGTATTTCAATGGCCGCTTTGGCTGGTTTCAAAAGTTGCTGCTGGTAGCCTTGCAAAAAATAAAACCCGCCCGTAAAATGAACGGGGTGGCATTTGGTATCGTTCCAAAATTTCAGGGGTTGGGTATTGATGCTTTTATGATATACTCTGGCGCGCTGGTGATAAGGGAGCAGGGCAGGTACGACGGAATTGAGATGGGTTGGTCCGGCGACTGGAACCCGCGCATGGTGGCTATCTACAAAGCTATTGGGGGCACACAAAGCCGCAGAATGATAACCTACCGTTACCTATTCGATCGCAACAGGCCTTTTGAACGCCACCCTGTGGTGCTGGGGTAGGGCAAGGGAAATTATCGACATCATCTTTAGGCAAAAACAGCTAAGCAGGGAATTGCGCAACCGGTAAATGCAAAGCTGGCTTGCCGCTTTTATCATCTACTTCATACGGTTTGCGTTTTTAAAGTCTTCAATGTTGTATTTCTCGCTTTTTGTTCATTAGCCGTTGCTAAATAGGGCAGTAAACTTGCTATTAGGCTCCTGTTGCTTCCTGCCCCGTCACATTTTTATTGCATACATTTTTGAACAGAAATTAAAAACAACTGGAGAAGCGCTGAAGAGCACACAAATAGTACAAGGGAGCGTCGCAACAATTTCCCATTGAAAATAATCCGCTCGTTACAAAAACCTTTTTAAGCTTACCTGAAAATTTCTTCAGTTTTTGTATTAACTATTGTACCACCAACCTTTGCAATTTTCATTCATCATTGTTCATTCTTTTTTCTATTCCGCGCACAAAAAAGCCGGCACATTTCTGTACCGGCTAATAAGTATTAGAAATGATCTTCTATGCTTTATTCAACTCAACGTTTACTATCAGTTCAACCTCTTTACCTACAACCAATCCACCGGCTTCAGTAGCGCGGTTCCACTTAAGGTTGTAATCAAAACGATTGATAGTGGTACGCGCTTTGAAACCTGCTTTGGTTTTGCCCTGGTTTGTAACTGTGCCTCCGTAAGTAGTTTCAAACACCACCGGCTTGGTTACATCACGAATGGTAAGGTTGCCTGCAAGTTTATATTTATTGCCGCCTGCGGGTGTAAAAGAGGTGCTGATAAATTTGATTGCAGGAAAAGCCTCAGCATTAAAAAAGTCATCAGCTTTCAGGTGCTTGTCACGGTTTTCATTGTCGGTGTTCACGGAATTTACGTCAACCGTAAAATTGATCTTGGCATCAGAGTAATCAGCCTTGCTATGATCCATTCCGCCATCAAACAATTTAAATGTGCCATCTACATCAGACACTACCATGTGGGTAACAGTAAATTTTACATTCGAGTGCGCCTTATCAACAGTCCATTTGGTGGGAGCATCGGCCTTTGGAGTTGCTTTGAATGCAGTTAATCCTGTAGCAAGCACTGCAAGAAGAAATAGAGGGAGTACAAGACGTTTCATAATTACCTACTTTTTTTTATGGTTTTAAAATGATTGAGCTCAAATGTAAACTGGTG
>MWWF01000173.1_pt1 | contig 12355 bp, 9 predicted proteins | sample 1047351 | NCBI WGS metagenome assembly MWWF01 (sample SAMN06349970, study PRJNA376086) | soil metagenome | isolation source: MGM-3 sample Antarctic (ecotone) soil | place: Antarctica
AACCCGTGCCATGTACCGCTCCATGGTTTCGTTCAGCAAGGCCGTATGTTCAGGGGTAAGTTCCCTGTAGAAGCTTTCTGCAAAATGCTCAACATAATTTATAGTTTCTGGTGCATCATGCAAGCTAATCAGTAGCTGAAAAAAGATAGTCATATCGGGCCGCACCAGGCGAAGCATCTTCTCAAAGGCATCTATCAATTGTTGATCTTCAGCGGCAATTCCTGAAAGGCCCAGCTTGTTCGCCATCATGTGATAATAGGCTCCCCAATAAATATTGTCGTAGGTATCCAATGCTTCCTGCAGTATAGTGTCATCTTTTATCAATGGGGCAATGCCACCGGCCAGGCAAGCCAGGTTCCACTTGGCTACGGCCGGTTGTTTGCCAAAGGCATAGCGCCGCCCGGGCAGGTCGGTGGTGTTTGGCGTAAAATTATTGTCATATTCATCCACAAATGAATAGGGGCCATAGTCGATGGTGAGCCCCAAAATAGACATGTTATCTGTATTCATTACCCCATGTACAAACCCTACCCGTGTCCATTCTACCATAAGCAGGGCCGTGCGTTGTACCACTTCTTTAAACCAGTCCAATACCTTATTGTCGCCGCTTATATGTGGGTAAAAGCGCGCAATGGTCCAATCCACCAACTGCTTTAATTGCTCTACCTCGTTGCGGGCGGCAAGTATTTCAAAGTTGCCAAAGCGCAAGAAGCTGGGCGCTACCCGCATTACTATTGCGCCGGGTTCATAAGCCGGGTTGCCGTCGTAAAACATATCGCGCAGCACCTGGTCGCCTGTAGCAACCAGGCTCAATGCTCTTGTAGTGGGCACGCCCAGGTGGTACATCGCCTCGCTCATCATATACTCCCGAAGCGACGACCGCAGCACGGCCCTGCCATCTGCCGTGCGGCTGTACGGGGTACGACCCGGTCCTTTTACCTGCAGTTCCCATATACCATTCGCTGTATTTATCTCGCCGAGGGTTATGGCACGCCCATCGCCCAATTGACCTGCCCAGTTTCCAAACTGGTGGCCGGCATAGCAGGCAGCATAGGGATACATTGTTGGTGTCACCAGGTTGCCGCCCAAAATGTCTATATCCTTTTGCGTTTGTTCACCTGGCTCACCAGCTTCTTCATCTGCTACCGGCGTGGCTATTCCAAGCAGGCTGGCAAGCTCGTCACTCCAGGCCAGCAGGCTTACCTTAGCCACAGGGGTAGGCAGGGTTTTACAATACAATACACCTGGTGTTTGGCGGGGCGTATTGTTGCCGCTATCGTCGCCGGGAAAAGTATCAACAAACACTTTGTCGAAAGTTATTTTACTTAGTCGCTGCATGTACCTGATTTACCTATAATAATTATACACTGTTTTCTTGCTCTTTGTAGTGTTGTGCTAAACTCCATCTTACTCATCTTTTTTATGCTTCCCGTTATTTGTTGCTGCCTTTTGCCAGTTTTGATCACTTTCTCATTTGGGTTTGGTTTTGGTGCTGTCTGTCACTTGACTGGCCGTGTTCTTCTTTCCCATTGTTAATGGCTTTAAGTGATGATGTTATCAGCATACACCAAAACATTATGCCACTAAAAAGGCATCCGATAGGGTAAGACCGATGAAGCAGAAACGTATTTTTTGTGTATGTCCACCATCACCGGAGCACATTCAATTATAGCTTTCAACAACAAAAAAGCCCACGCTGCATAACATGGGCTTCAATTAATGAGGATACAGGTTTATACTTTTTGTAGAACCAGCGCAGTGCGGTTGGCTAGGTAAATACTCAATGTGTTGTCGGCAGAAGTGCTGTACACCATACCATCATCTACCCTGTTAAATCCACCAAACTCCGCCTTGTCAGAATTTAGCACGATACGATAATCGCCTGCAACGGGTACCTGGAACTGGTAACCAAAAATGGAATTGGCCGGGCTGAAATTAAAAACAAACACAAGATTGTTCCGTTCAAAAATCATCACCTTGTTTGCATTGTCCATATGCAATTGGCTGCCCGGTGCCGCAGCCAGAATGTTTTGGTCTTTTATCAGTTGCACCATTGCTTTATCAAAACGGAGCAGGTACTGGTATTTAAGGTCAGGGTTATCGGCCAGTGACCATTGGCGCCTGGCATGCTTGTGGCTCCAATCATTGCCTTCGCGTGGAAAATCTACCCACTCCGGGTGGCCAAATTCGTTGCCAAAAAAGCTCAGGTAACCCTCGCCGCCCAGGCTAATTGTTACCAGGCGAAGTAATTTGTGCAAAGCAATACCTCGGTCTACTACAAGGTTATCATCATTCACATGCATGTGGTAGTACATCTCCTTGTCCATTAACCTAAAGGCAATGGTCTTATCGCCTACAAGTGCCTGGTCGTGCGACTCGGCATAGGCTATCGTTTTCTCTTTGTATCGCCGGTTGTTTAGTACCCCCCACATCTCGTATACATCCCATTCTTCATCCTGTTTTTCTTTAATGATCTTAATCCAGTAATCAGGTATACCCATACCCAAACGAAAGTCAAAGCCAAAGCCACCGTCGGAAGGTTTGCGGGAAAGGCCCGGCATCCCGCTTACGTCTTCTGCTATCGAGATCGTCGACGCTTTAAACTGGTGTATCACTTCGTTGGCCAACTGCAGGTACGTAACAGCATCCCAGTCTACACCATCCTTAAAGTACTTGTCGTAATGATCGAAAGAGGTGTGGCCATGGTGGAAATACAACATTGAGGTAACCCCATCAAAACGATAACCGTCGAAGTGAAACTCTTCCAGCCAATAGCGCACATTAGAGAGTAGGAATTTTTTCACCTCCCATCTACCATAATCAAACAACTTAGAATCCCAGCCTTCGTGATAGCCTTTTGGTCCAGGATGAAAATATTGTCCATCAGAGCCATCAAATTCATTTAGCCCTTCCGATAAGTTTTTTACGGCGTGGGAGTGCACAATATCCATAATGGCCATTATCCCCATCTTATGTGCCTTATCTACCAGGTACTTCAGGTCTTCAGGATTGCCAAAACGGGATGATGGCGCAAAAAAGTTTGAAACGTGATAGCCAAATGAGCCGTAATAGGGGTGCTCCATAATGGCCATAAGTTGAATGGCATTGTAGCCGGCATCTTTAATACGCGGAAGAATAAGGTCGGCAAATTCGCGATAGGTGCCCACAGCTTCTTTCTCTTGCGCCATCCCTACATGGCACTCATAAATTAATGGTGCTGCAAGTGTTGCAGCCGGGTCATAATGTGAATCAGTCCAGGCGTATTCCTCCTCAGGAAACCACAATTGGCCGGCAAAATCAAATGTGCTTACATCCTGCACCACACGGGTTATATAGGCAGGTATCCTGTCAATTGAACCGTTGTTCCCGGTGATGTTTACTTTTATTTTACTGCCATGTACAAATGTTTCTTTGTGTTCGTCGAAGGGTAAAAAAATCTCCCAATCACCATTTGCGTTGCGGGCAAGTGGGTGAGTTTCCCGGTTCCAGCCGTTGAAGTCTCCGGTTAAACTTAGCAGGTGAGCTTTAGGTGCCCACTCGCGGTACATCCACCCGTTTTTTTCCTGGTCGAAGTTGATGCCGTAATATTTATGTCCACGTGCAAAATTCAACAGACTTCCTTCAGCGGCTTCTATTTCGTGCAGCGCTTTTTTAAATCTTTCATACCGCTCATTTACATCCTGGCTATAGGGTTCAAGCCATCCATCCTCTTGTATAATGGGTAATTTTTCTTCCTTAGTCATATAAAATTTTTGGTTGTAGTGGTATGTCACTAAGGTAGTAAGATTCATGTCGGTCGCTAACCTTTTTTCATTGGCTACTTGCTTATTTAAATGGAATTACGCGAAACGCTTAGTGTAGAAAACGGGAAAGAAAAATGTGTGAAAGGTATGTCCGCCTACTTGCCTAAGCCAAAGGAACGGTATCAATCATCAGTTTGCTTTTGGATAATCAAAAAACCAAAACTCCTTTTCTGCATCTTCAAAGTCTATCCAGTCCTTTATAGGCGCTTTAATGGCAAAAATGCCGCAGGTGGGTATATTGTCGATATTAACTTTAGTAAGTGTATTAGCATAATCGGTAATGCCGGGGTTGTGCGCAAAAATTGCAGCAGTTTTTACCGTAGGATCTATACCGGCCACTACCTGTGCAAATATTTTCGCTGGTGCTTCGTACAATTCACCAATCTGAATAATGTGTTTGGGTTTAAGGTCATAGGCTTTTACAAAATAGGTAGCAGTTGTAAGCGCCCTTACTGCAGGGCTACTTATAAAAGCATCTATCTTAATGTCTTTTTTTAGCAGGCGCTTTGCCATGAGGGGAGCATCAGTATTACCACGATCATTAAGCGGACGATCAAAATCCTCCATATTGATAAAGTCCCAACTGCTTTTAGCATGCCGGATGATGAGAAGATGCTTCATAACGTTTTGAGTATTAGGAACGGGGGCATACTTATGTCACCATAATTATACCACGGTAATTATGGTACCTAATATCCCCGCACGTTTTTGCCTTCCATATAATTCATAAATGCTTTGTTTACTACCCTGTTTCCGCCGGGAGTGGGGTAGTTACCTGTAAAATACCAGTCGCCCGTATTGGTGGGGCAACTTTCATGCAAGTCCTCAATGGTTTGGTATATCACCTCTACGGGTACATCTATCTCTACAGGAGTAATTAACTGTGCAATCTTGTTGGAAATTTCTTCCGTTGAAAAGGGTTTGTATACCTGGCGAACAATGTTTTCGCTCGTCAGGCAATTGTGCGCTTCCATGTATTTGCAACGGTCATACAACTCATCCAAAAAATGCATTGAGTTGCTTTCTTTTAGCAAAGCTATGGCTGCTTTAAACGCAATAAAATCACCCAGCTTACTCATGTCTATACCATAACAATCGGGGTAGCGTATTTGTGGAGCAGACGATACAACAATGATCTTTTTTGGCGAAAGCCTCGCTAGCATACGAATAATACTTTCCCTCAAAGTTGTTCCCCGTACAATTGAGTCGTCTATAACTACCAGGGTGTCCTCTCCATTTCTAACCGTTCCGTAAGTAATGTCGTATACGTGCTGCACCATCTCGTTCCGGTTCGAGTCCTGTGTAATAAAGGTGCGAAGCTTAACATCTTTTATCGCAATCTTTTCCTGCCTGATCTTACGGTTTATTATGGTGGCCAGCTTTTCTTCGTTTACATCATCGCCCCAGCTTAAAATGCGCTGCACTTTGGTCTGGTTTAGATAGTCTTCCATTCCCTTACAAAGGCCTATGTAGGCTACTTCTGCAGTATTTGGAATATACGAGAAGATGGTATTTTTCAGGTCGTGGTTTATTGATTCTAAAACTGGCCTGCTCAGGTGGTGACCGAGCGCAATACGTTCCCGGTAGATCTTTTCATCGCTACCGCGGCTAAAGTATATGCGTTCAAAACTACAGGCGCGACGTTCTTTCGGCTCCAGAACCTGTTCCAAACGATAACTTCCATCTTCCCGCACAATTAAGGCCTTGCCCGGCATCAGTTCACATACTTCATTTTCCCCCACATTAAAAGTTGTTCTAATTGCAGCCCGTTCACTCGCTGCTACAATCACATCATCATCTATGTAATAATATGCCGGGCGTATGCCATGTGCGTCACGCAATACAAAGCTGTCACCACTTCCTATAAGACCACCCACAGTAAATCCCCCATCAAACAGCGGTGCCGCTTCTCTCAGCACTGCAGCTACATCAAGTTGCTCCTGGCTGTTTTCATCTTGTTTTGCCAGGTAGTGACATATTACTTCCAGCATGGCTGCCAGATCACTCTGTTTGCTAAAATCGCCAGTAGCAAAGTTGATGTGCTTAAAAAGTGCCTCGGTATTTATGAGATTGAAATTGCCTGCAAGTGCTACATTTCGTGCCGGTACAGTATGCCGCTTTATAAAAGGATGGCAAAAATCAACCATGTTTTTGCCCTGTGTACCATACCGCAGGTGTCCGAGCAACAGCTCGCCCAAAAAGGGAAGATGCCCCTTCATAAGTCCGGGGTGTTTCATTATCTCCGGCTGAAACTTTACGAGTTCATTTACTGCAGCACCTACCGTGGCAAACAGGTCAGCAATAGGCTGTTGTGCGTTGCTACGTATTCTATGTAGAAATGGATAACCCGGCTCAACATTAAGTTTTACAGCAGCTATGCCCGCGCCATCCTGCCCGCGGTTGTGCTGTTTTTCCATAAGCAGGTAAAGCTTATTAAGGCCGTAAAGTACAGTTCCGTGCTTTTGAAGGAAATACGAAAAGGGCTTTCTTAAACGTATGAATGCAAGACCGCATTCATGCTTTATTTCATCGCTCATGTTGTATTATAATGAGGGGTCGAAGGTACAACCCTCCATACCAAAATGATTGTGAATTATGGACGCAATTTATCAGCCAGCCACAAAAACTCTTGCACAAAGTTATTTATAGAGTGTTGAAAGCTCTCGTCCAACAGATTGCCTTCCGCATCAAATTTCTTATCTACCTGTGGCGTAACCAACATATAAGGCGATGGGATACCAAACAATGCACATATCAATAATTGGAGTTGCTGGCTGGCCCGTATCCCTCCCAAACTTCCCGGCGAGGCGGTAACAATGCCAAAAGGTTTGTGCATTTGTTTTGGAAAGTGATCAAACAGGCCTTTCATTGCAGGGGTGTAGCTGCCATTGTATTCAGGCGTAACAATGATAAATGCATCTGCAGCAAACATCCGGCTTGCCAGCGGTTTGTACTTTTCGGGTGTTTTTTCTACTGATGAATAAACTTCTTCCTGCAATACCGGCAAGTTCCATTCCCTTACATCAAGTATACCTGTATGATGATTGGTTTTTTGAGTAAAATGCTTCTGCAGGTACAATGCTTCCCTGTAAGTAATACTTTCCTTGCGTGGACTTCCCGAAACAATTTCTATGTTCATGTTTGTGTTGCTTAATGCCTTGGATAAAGCTTTATAATACTTTAAAAATGCCTGGTTGTAGGCCGCAAAGGTATAACTGGTGTCAAAAAATATTGATACTCAACTATTCAATTGCTTTGCCATGGTACAGGTACGGGTATAACAACTAACATGGTGTCTTGTTGCAAATCCGTTTTACCATTGTGCAACAACCATCCAGGTATTGTGCAGTAAGACAACAAATTTTTTTTTGGAGACCAACAGAAGAACTTTTTTGAACATTCTTCCCGCCTCGGCGGCTCTCGTGTACCGCATCTTTATGGCAGCTTTGCCCACCTGAATGATTAGCACTATTGTCTATCGTTCTGTTGCCAACCTTAGAGGGAAAGGCCCCCATACCTTCGTCTTACTAAGTATACCGCAATAGTCTATTGCGGTATACTTTTTTTTATTTTTTTGGCCATTGCAGCTTAAACGAATTAAGTAAACGGCGTTGATTTTTCGGGTAAGTAAAACACAAAGTATGCCCAACAGCAAATGTGCAAACCCAGCGTTTTCTCAATTAATTTGTAGAACGTATTAAGGTTATATGCTTGTTTAGTATACGCTATTGCAAATAGATAACCCAAACACAATGCTGTATACGATCTTGATATGTACTATTACGCAGCAGCAACTTCAGCCGCTTGTTTTACCATTTCAATATTTAGGTGCAGCTTTACTTCATCACTTACTACTATACCGCCCGCTTCCGTGACTGCGCTCCATTTTAAGCCATAGTCCTGTCGGTTTATTTTACCGTTCAATTCAAAACCTGCACGAATTTGTCCCCATGGGTCTACAATCTCACCATTGTATTCTGCTTTTAATTCTATTGGTTTGGTCACATCGCGAATGGTAAGGTCGCCACGTAAAACATATTCCCCGTCATCTTCTTTTGTTAATTCGGTCGAGACAAAAGTTAGCTTCGGAAACTGCTCAGCATTAAAAAAATCATCACTTTTCAGGTGACCGTCCCGTTGCTCACTATTCGTGGTAATGCTGTCTATCCCGGCTTCAAAGGTTATTTTGGCCGTCGACAGTTCTTCATCACCGTCTTCCTTTTCCAAAGTCGCATCGAAGCGGGTAAATTTACCAGTCACAGTAGAAATCATGAGGTGTTTTACTTTAAAAGTAATCTCTGAATGAAATGCGTCAATTTTGTACGTTGCCATTTTGTTTTTGATTTATTGTTAAGAATGTGTTCGGCTTCCATCAGTATTAAAAGGGGTCAGAAGTGTTCATCAATTGTATTCTGACGCGTTCAATGTACCATTTCAACCCCCATATGAGTGTATGTACATGTATTGCGGTAAAAAAAAAGCTATTCATTTTCCCGCATTTTCTCTAGCAAAAGGCTTAATCTGGCAGATTCATTTTCATCTAAAGAGATCGTTTCATCAAAAAGGGGGATTATGTTCTCTGATGCTTCCTGTAAAAGTGTTGTTCCTTTAGGTGTTATTGTTACTACTGTCTCGCGTTTATCAATAAGCGATGTTGATCGTTCCACCAATTTTTTGCGTTGCAGCCGGTCAATAATTCGAGGAACATTAGAGCTCTTTTCTATCATTCTACACCCAATGTCTTTCACACACATCAGTTCAGGATGTTTGCCTTTTAAAATGCGCAACACGTTGTACTGCTCATGGGTAAGTCCGTATGGTTTTAGGCCTTTACTCACCAGTGTTTTAAGCCACCAGGCAGTATACATTACATTCAATCCGGCCTTCTGCAACTGATTGTTGAAATGATCGCTTTGTATGGCTTGTTCTAACTTCACACCGCAAATATATGTATGTACATGTATTTTTGAAATTATTTTTTTTATTGTTTTCCAGTAGTGTTTGAATGTATGGATTCGTCTTTTATTACGATCTGCTTGATCCTAAAGCCATCTGATGTTGTTATTCTTTTTCTTCTTTGTAAAAATATTTGTGCTGGTATTAGCATGCCTAATTGGTCGAATGGATTGTAGTTTTGGCACCCATGATGGCATAAAGTGGATAGCGCAAAACAATGAAGCGATTTTTTAAATTATTGAAGGACTCGTTTAAAGTGTTTAGAAGAAACGACCCGCTGCGTTTAGCAGGGGCAACTGCATTTTTTACCACATTTGCTTTACCGCCTATCATCATCATTTTACTACAGGTGTTTGGTACCATATTTAGTATAGATAACCTGAGCGACCGTTTTTTTTTGCGGCTGGCCGAGGTGTTGGGCAAAGACAGCACCGAACAGATTAAGGCAACTTTTTCAGGGTTTAAAGCGCAGGCCAAAAACTGGTATATAACGGTGGGTGGAGTTATTTTTCTCATGTTTGTTGCCACTACACTTTTCAAAATTATCAAGGATTCTCTAAACCAACTGTGGAATGTAAAGATTGATCCGCGCAAAGCATTTAAGCAAAACTTTGAAAAGCGGGTAGTGTCAATGATCATCATTGTACTGGCGGGATTACTATTTATTACCGGTATGGTTGCCGAAGGAGTGCAGGTCATTTTGGGAAACTACCTCAACGAAATATCACCGGGTACCGGTTCGTTGGTGGGCGTTGCGTTAAATAAGCTGATGTCGGTGCTTATTGTAACCACTTGGTTTGCTATATTATTTAAAGTGCTGCCAGACGCACGGCCCAAATGGAAAGTAGTAATCTGGGGTGGCTTTTTTACCGGCATCTTGTTTACTATCGGTAAATTTCTTATTCGTCTTATGCTGTCGTTGGGCGATATACATTCGGTATTTGGCGCTTCCACATCAATAGTGATCTTGCTGCTGTTTGTATTTTATTCTTCTTTCATTCTTTATTTCGGAGCCAGCTTTACCCGGGCATACGGCGAGTCAATTAACTGTCCTATCCGCCCTGCGGAACACGCAATTAAGTATGAAGTGGTTGAAAAAACCGGTGATTAGAAGCAGGTTGCTACAAAAAGGTTAGTAAATCAGGTGCGCATGATGTCGGCACCTAAAGCGCTTAGTCGCTGATCTATATATTGGTACCCGCGATCTATCTGCTCAATATTTTGAATTATGCTTGTGCCTTTTGCACTTAAAGCGGCTATCAGCAGGGCAACACCGGCACGTATATCCGGGCTGTTCATGGTAATTCCACGTAAAGCGTATTTACGGCCAAGGCCAATTACGGTAGCACGGTGCGGATCGCATAAAATGATCTGTCCGCCCATTTCCATAATCTTATCAACAAAAAATAACCTGCTCTCAAACATTTTTTGATGAATAAGCACACTGCCTTTAGCCTGTGTGGCTACAACTAAAACAATACTTAAAAGGTCGGGTGTAAAACCCGGCCACGGATGATCGTAGATGGTGAGCACCGATCCATCCATGAATGTTTGTATCTCGTAATTCTCCTGTGATGGAATATAAATGTCATCCCCCCTAAAATCCATTTGTATACCCAACTGTTTAAACTTATCAGGTATTATGCCAAGATGTTCTATGCCTGCATTGCGGATAGTTATCTCACTTTTAGTCATGGCTGCAAGGCCAATAAAGCTACCCACTTCTATCATATCAGGCAGCATGGTGTGCTCAGTGCCGGTAAGGGTTGCTACCCCTTCAATTTCAAGCATGTTGCTGGCTACACCCGAAATTTTTGCCCCCATGCGGATGAGCATTTTGCACAATTGCTGTATATAGGGCTCGCAAGCTGCATTGTAAATGGTGGTGGTGCCTTCAGCCATTACAGCGGCCATTAGCAGGTTAGCTGTTCCCGTTACGGAGGGTTCGTCCAAAAGTAAAAAGGTTCCTTTCAGTCCTTCGGTAGTAAGCTGGTAATATCCATGCTCATCATCAAAGTGAAATGAAGCACCCAACTGATTAAAACCAACTATATGGGTATCAAGTTTACGCCTGCCAATTTTATCGCCGCCGGGTTTGGGGATATAGGCTTTTTTAAAACGGGCCAGCATGGGACCAGCAAGCATTACTGATCCGCGCAGTTTGCCACTCTTTTTTCTAAAGGCATCCGACCCAAGATGGTCTACATCAACATCGTCAGCCTGAAAAATGCAAACATCGCGGGATGGCCTTTCTACTTTTACACCAAGGTCGTGCAGCAATTCAATTTGCAGATTTACATCTACAATGTCAGGTATGTTTTTGATGGTTACTTTATCAGCAGTTAGCAGTACAGCAGAAATGATTTGCAGTGCTTCGTTTTTAGCACCCTGGGGCGTAATGTCGCCCTGAAGCTTTTTGCCACCACGTACCTCGAAGTTCCCCACTAAAATCGTTTTTTGTTGCTTCCGCCAAATTTATTGTTGTTACGGGTATCGCGGTTGCCTGGCGGATTACCATTGCCACCCCGGGTATCGCGGTTGCCGCCCTGGCCCTGGCCTGCGTTGCGGGGAGCACCATCACGGTTGTTCCGCTGAAAGTTTCCGCCTGCATTATTGTTATTCCGCTTAAAGCGATTTTCGCCAAACGTGCCTACGTTTCCACTGCGCCCTTCGCGGCCTTCGTTAGGGCGATAGTGCTTTACAAAAGGAGTACTGTCAAACTCAAGTTTACCACTGGTTATCACGTTTAATTCGGCACGTATGCCATCGTCATGTACCAGTTCCTTGTGCCAGTTGCTGTAAGCCAGTTTCATGTAATACGCAATTGCATTGGCGAAGCCTACCCGCTTTTCCGGGTTTTCTTCTTTCAATGCTTTATCAATAATAATCTCCAGGTTTTTGCCTAAGTGAGAGTAGCGGGGCTTACGTTTTGGGTAAGGCAGCGGATCGGGCTTTAATTTATAAGTCTCTTTGGTAGGTATAGGGTAAGGACAGTCTACATCAAGTTTAAAATCGCTCACAAAAAACAAGTGATCCCAAAGCAGGTGCCTGAAATCTTCTACATTTTTTAAATGCGGATTAAGAAATCCCATCAGTTCTATTACCACCTGTGCCTGCTGCTGGCGTTTTTGACGGTCTTCAATTGTAAGAACATGCTCTACCATTCGTTGAATATGCCTGCCATATTCTTTCATTGTTAAATGGTTTCGCTCTGTATTATATTCCATAAAAAAAGTTGAAAAGCAAATGTAACGAAGCTTTTGCTTCGTAAAATAATATTGTGAATGCACGGAATGCTGCTGTAAACGGCCGAAAACAAAAGAAAACCGCACCAGTTTTTAGCGTGCCCGTTGCAAAACTAAGTGTATTGATTAAGTTGGTTATGGGTGCTACAGTCAGCGCAATTCCTACACTATCGATTTCAACAACGCTTTTACATACATTAAATTATACGGTATTAATTAACGGCTAGCACAGGGTATAAAGAACGAAGTTATAATACGGTTGGGCCAGCTATAACCAGCAGCCTTGCACTTAAATTTAAAGCACACAGGAAAATACTGGTACGGTAATATGGTAGGCAGGGCTATTATGAA
>MWWF01000174.1_pt1 | contig 12342 bp, 6 predicted proteins | sample 1047351 | NCBI WGS metagenome assembly MWWF01 (sample SAMN06349970, study PRJNA376086) | soil metagenome | isolation source: MGM-3 sample Antarctic (ecotone) soil | place: Antarctica
CGGCCGCTGGGTTATGGGTGGAATCAAAATATCTTTATCAAAATAATTGACCATGCAGGATATACTCAAACAATTGGGGATCGAAGCAACGAACGGTGGCGCGTCAACGGGGAAAGCCTGGATTCAAAGTAGCGGCAAAACTATAACCTCGTATTCGCCGGTTGATGGAAAAAGGATTGGTGATGTAGTAAGCGCCGATGAAAATGCATACGAAGAAATTATGCAGGCAGCACAAAAAGGTTTTGCAGAATGGCGGTTATGGCCATCTCCAAAACGCGGCGATATAGTGCGCCAATTTGCTGAAGCGCTTCGTAAAAATAAAGAGCCGCTTGGTAAGTTAGTTTCGTACGAAATGGGAAAAAGCTTACAGGAAGGATATGGTGAAGTTCAGGAAATGATTGACATCTGCGACTTTGCTCTTGGTCTGTCAAGGCAGTTGCACGGACTTACCATGCACAGTGAACGGCCCGGCCATAGAATGTATGAGCAGTGGCATCCGCTGGGTATAGTAGCCATTATTTCTGCTTTTAATTTTCCTGTTGCCGTATGGGCCTGGAATACAGCGTTGGCTTTGGTTTGCGGTGATGTATGCATCTGGAAGCCATCAGAGAAAACACCGCTTTGTGCCGTGGCTTGTCAAAAAATTATTAGTGATGTTTTTGCTGCGAACGATGTGCCGGAAGGTGTTTGCAATTTAGTTGTTGGCGAAAGAGAAATTGGTGAACGCATTGCTAATGATACACGCATACCGTTGGTTTCTGCAACAGGTTCTACCCGCATGGGCAAAGCAGTTGGGGCGGCTATTGGCGCACGGTTAGGAAGAAGCTTGCTGGAGTTGGGTGGCAATAATGCCATTATTATTTCTAAAGATGCTGACCTTGATATGTCGTTAGTGGGTTGTGTGTTTGGTGCGGTAGGCACAGCCGGACAACGCTGCACTACAACACGCCGTTTGATAATTCAGGAGGAAGTTTATGATGCGTTCCGCGATAAGTTAGTGAAAGCTTACAAGCAACTGCGCATTGGTAACCCTTTGGATGAAGGCGTGCATGTTGGGCCGTTGATTGATACCGGCGCTGTGGATATGTACACAGCCGCAATTGAAAAATGTAAACAAGAAGGTGGAGAGTTTATAGTGGAAGGAAAAGTTTTAAATGGTGATGGTTATGAAAGTGGTTGCTATGTGCAACCCGCAATAGCCGAGGTAGAACCGCATTATGAAGTAGTGCAACATGAAACTTTTGCGCCCCTTTTATATTTAATGAAATACAAAACGCTTGATGAAGCTATCGCTATACAAAACGGTGTGCCGCAAGGTTTATCATCTGCAATCATGACGTTGAATCTTCGCGAAGCCGAAACTTTTCTTTCAACCGCAGGCAGCGATTGCGGTATTGCTAATGTAAACATCGGTACATCGGGTGCGGAAATTGGCGGTGCTTTTGGCGGCGAAAAAGAAACCGGCGGTGGTAGAGAAAGCGGCTCTGATGCGTGGCGGATTTATATGCGCAGGCAAACCAATACTATTAATTACAGTACCAAATTACCTTTAGCGCAAGGGATTGAATTTAATTTGGCATAAGGGTTAGATTTCAGTCGCAAGTTAAATTATAGGCTATGCCTATTCTTACTTGTATTCAGAATGTCAACAACACAAATGGAGAATGTTTGTACTCACTTCAACTGCTTCAATATGAATAAACAAATCCTGCACTTTTTGCTCTATGTTCTTTTGCTGTTCTGCTTTGCTTGCAGTACAACAAAACCTACTGCCGCCATTACAACTTCTCCTGCGCAACCCAAAGCCGAAAGAGAGTTCCGTGCAGCATGGGTGGCTACCGTGGCTAACATCAACTGGCCCAGCAAGCCCGGTTTGCCGGTGGACAGTCAGCAGAAGGAAGCCATTGCCTTGCTTGATTTTTTAAAGGCGCACAACTTCAACGCAGTCATTTTCCAGGTAAGGCCACAGGCCGATGCTTTGTATAAAAGCGAGCTGGAACCCTGGTCGTATTATTTAACCGGTGAACAGGGCAAAGCTCCTAAACCTTTTTACGATCCGCTGCAATTTTGGGTAGAGGCGGCCCATGACCGTGGGCTGGAATTGCACGTATGGCTGAATCCTTACAGGGCACACCATCCTGCAAGCGGTGCGGTATCAGAAAGCTCCATCGTAAAACGAAAGCCCGAACTGGTGGTGCATCTCAAAGAAGGCTATTGGTGGTTCGATCCTTCGCTGAAAGCAACAAAAGAACATTCGACCGCAGTAGTGATGGATATTGTAAAGCGATATGATATTGATGGCGTTCACTTCGACGATTATTTTTATCCTTATCGGGAGTATAATAAGGGCGAAGATTTTCCTGACAGTGTAAGCTGGTCTGCGTATCAGGCAACCGGTGGCAAATTAACCAGGGGTGACTGGAGACGTGATGCAGTGAATAGCTTTATCTCTAATTTATATGAACAAATAAAAAAAGAAAAACCGCAAGTGAAGTTTGGTTTAAGCCCGTTTGGTATATGGCGTCTTGGTTATCCTGAAGGTATTTGTTGCTTTGATCAGTATGAAGTGTTGTATGCTGATGCAAAGCTTTGGCTGAATAAGGGTTGGATAGATTATTTTTCGCCGCAGTTGTATTGGCCTATCAATCGAATGAACGTAAGCTTTCCACTGCTTTTGGGATGGTGGAGGGATGAGAATATAAAAGGCCGTCATCTTTGGCCGGGCATTAATGTTGGAGCTGACACAAGCGCAAAGAATGTGAATGAAATTATGAGCCAGTTGATGATTACCCGTGGTATGTTGCCACAGAGTAAAGGTGTTATCCATTGGAGCATTGGACAGGTGTATAAAAATGGTAACATGCAGAAGGCACTGCTAAATGGCCCGTATAAAAACGGCGCCCTTGTGCCGGCCAGTCCGTGGCTGGATAAAGAAGCTCCGGCAATGCCTTCCGCTGCCATAGAATTAAGTGGCGATTTTTCAAAAATCAATTGGACGCATGCTAATGAAACTGATGTTTTTCGGTGGATAATTTACTATCAATATGAAGGTACATGGAGCTATAAAATCTTAGATCGTAAAGAGCGAACATTTCTGCTGACTACTACCATTCCTAAAACCGGTTCAGGAACACAACACTTATCTCATGTGCTAGTAAGTGCTGTTGACAGGATGGGAAATGAGAGTGACAAGAAAGAAGTGAATTTAGCTACGCAAATTAATCAGTAAATCAATGAACTAATGCGGCAAGTGCATACCAGTAAAAATGCGAATGTCCACAATCCTCAATCGGGATTTAGGCTTTTTGGTTATTTGCAAAGCCAATAAAAAAACAATGATAGAGATTGGTTTCATACCCTTTAGAATTTAAAACCACTCCATTCACTTTGGTGAGACATGAGACGTAAAAAGTGAGACCGTCCTCACGTCTGGCGTCTCACCGGCAATAGACAACTTTAAATGTCCAATTGGTATCACACAATATACCGAGCGGGGGAATTAATCACATTTCTTTGAACAGTTTTTCCATTGGTTCACTTCATGATATGCTATGGATAAGCTTAAACCGGTGAAAAAAGAACCACTTCAAAAACATGCCTTACTTAATTCATCTATTGGATATGATCCAGAGAAAGCAACCTAACGACTGGCTTTTTTCTTAGCACTCTTTTTTGAAGCCGCCTTCTTTGCCGCTCCTTTTTTTACCGATAAATTTTTCGCCGGTGTTTTTTTAGAAGTGCTGCTTTTAGCCCCAGTAATGCGGCAAGTGCATACCAGTAAAAATGCGAATGTCCACAATCCTCAATCGGGATTTAGGCTTTTTGGTTATTTGCAAAGCCAATAAAAAAACAATGATAGAGATTGGTTTCATACCCTTTAGAATTTAAAACCACTCCATTCACTTTGGTGAGACATGAGACGTAAAAAGTGAGACCGTCCTCACGTCTGGCGTCTCACCGGCAATAGACAACTTTAAATGTCCAATTGGTATCACACAATATACCGAGCGGGGGAATTAATCACATTTCTTTGAACAGTTTTTCCATTGGTTCACTTCATGATATGCTATGGATAAGCTTAAACCGGTGAAAAAAGAACCACTTCAAAAACATGCCTTACTTAATTCATCTATTGGATATGATCCAGAGAAAGCAACCTAACGACTGGCTTTTTTCTTAGCACTCTTTTTTGAAGCCGCCTTCTTTGCCGCTCCTTTTTTTACCGATAAATTTTTCGCCGGTGTTTTTTTAGAAGTGCTGCTTTTAGCCCCAGTTCTGGATGAGGAGGAAGGCAATCCTTTTCCTGTTTTGTCATTCTCTCTTTTGGTAGTAGTTTCCGCCCTTATACCGAAGCCTCCTCCGCCATTTGTAATACCCTTTGGTGCTTTGCTACCTTTGCCTTGCGCTTCTACATTTACCTTACCCAGGGCCAGGGTTGTGAGTGCGTCATCCGATTTATATTCTTCATTAAGTGTAGTTTCTAAAAGCCCGGCTACTTCAGTAAGGCCTAATTGTGTGGCATAGGCTCTGGCTGTTCCATACCCTGATATTTCATAATGTTCGATTTTCTGAGCCGAGGCGATAATGGCTGCATCCATAACTTTTGAATCCATCTCTTCTCCCATCATCTTTTCCCCTTCTTTGATTAATCCTTCTGTGCCTTTGCATTTAGTGCTACCACCAAACATGCGTTCCAGAAAACCCTTTTGCGCGGTGTCTTCTTCCGTTCCTTTTTTCAATAGTTGCTGCACCTTATCCAGGCGAACCTTTTGTTGTTTGGTAACTTTTAAATGCTCAGTAAGAGCAGCCTTAAGTTCACGGTCAGAAGCTTTTTCTACCATTTTAGGCAGAGCTTCAATAATTTGTTCTTCAGCTGAATAGAGATCTTCTATCTCATGCTGTAATAAATCGCGTAGGTTAAGTAACGTTGCCATGATGTTGTTTTGGCAATTCATTTAAAAAACTATGCCGTGATTGAAAATATGCCCTGGGTCTTTCAGGTTATCTCAAACACATAGCTACCGTAGGTGGGGCTAAATCTGTTCAATAGTGTTACCGAACGTACAAGTGAGTGACACAACAAAAGTTCCATTAATGTACTGATGTCGGTAACAAAATGATTTTTTTTTATTTAGGTGTTTTACTACCTCTTGGATAAAATAATAATGTAATAAGAATAAATAATGCTATTGATATTCCTGCTCCTATCAAAAACTCCCTGCTTTGAAAATGTATTCCTACATAGCCTGCAATCGGATAAGCGAATGCCCACCATAAATGTGACCAGGCAAAATGTGCTCCGTAAACTTTACCATGTTCTTCTTTTGGTATTTTCTCTGCTATTAAAATTTGTGATGGCATTTCTGCTAAGGTTTGTCCAAAGCCTGCTATGAGCCATAGTATTAATAAAGGAATGTAATCAACATAATTTCCAAAGGCAATAGATACACAAACCAAACCTCCGCCAATCATTAATGATGCTATCCGGTTTTTTGATTTGTCGAAGTTGCCTGAAGCAAAAGCTGCTATTGCTGCACCAATACCGAATGCAGCCATTACATAGCCATAATGTTTGTCTGTTAAATGTAACTGTCCTTTTATGTAACCTACAGTGTTTACTAATATTTGTGCTCCCGCAATTGCTGATACCAATTCTATCAATAAAGCAAAGCGAACAGCTTTATCTGTAAACAATAGCCGTGTTCCCTTTACAATATCTGTCCAAACTTTTGCTTGTACAACAAATCCTTTTTCTTTTTTTGCAACTAATAATGATGGAAGGCTTAAAATAAAAACTGCTGCTATTATAAATGATGCTGCATCTACAAAAAATATTTGTCTTACACCAAGCCATGCCGCCACACCACCTGCCAAGCCCGGACCTAATACACCAAGCAATTGATTTGTGGCGTTTGATAAGGCAATGCCTGAACTATAATTGTCTTCATTTTTTATTGATTGTGGTATAGCTGCTTTGTATGCCGGTGTAAAAAAAGCGTTGAAAATATTTAGAAAAAATATGAGTACATAAATCTGCCATGCTTCGGTTACAAAGGGTAAAAATCCCACTATTACCATTCGTACAAAGTGGGTGATGTACATTATTTTCTTACGGTCTATCCTGTCTGCAAGTACACCTGCATAAGGACCAAATAAAATAAATGCTGTTACCCTTAATGTTAATGCGGTAGATAAAATGGCTGCTGAATGATTGCCTCCAAACTGGAAAGCAAGCAATGCAATACCTACCCAGGTAAATGCATCACCTAATAAACTGATGGTTTGGGACAGATAAAGTTTTAAAAATATTTTATCTCTTAATGCACCGAATGGATTTGACATTTAAAATGTTGAATGTTAAGTGTTGAATGTTGAATGCCATTTATAATGTTAAATGCGGAATGTTCAATGTTGAATTTTGAATTTTTATTTGCTTTTTTGTCTCTCATTTATCATTCAACATTCATCATTCAACATTATTCTTATTCTTCTACATTTTTCATTGCTGATAATAAAGCATAAGCTCCTTTTATAACAATTTTAATTACCCTCATATCGTAGCCATCAGGCAATGTTACTGCCACAAACCCTTCCTGTTCTATTCCTTTTACAACAGGTATCATTTTAAATGTTGTCTTGTTCTGTGCCGTATCTGTTTGAATGAAAATGTAATCCTTTCCTTCTGATTGAATGATTGCTTCTACAGGTAATGCAGGCACATCTTCTGTTCGTGTTTCAATCATTGCTTTTACGTACATACCGGGCAACATTGCAGCGTCGTTAGATACTGAAAGATGGCAGTGGACGGGTATGGTTCCATCTTCGCTTGCTTTGCCGATAAGAAAAACTTTTGCTTCGCGGCGATAGTCGGTTTCGTTAGCCAAAGCAAATCTTATCGGCTGACCGGGGTTTATTTTTCTTACATCTTTTTCAAAAACATTTAAGGCAAGGTGCATATCGCTTTTATTCGCTAATTCAAATAATACATCACTCGGTTGCACATACTTTCCCCGGTTTACATTGCTCTCGGTAACGAAACCATTGATTGGGGAGTAGAGATTACTTGTCTTAGAAATTCTGCCTGCCTGAACGGTTTTAGTGCTGATGCCTATCAATGATAACTTCTGTTCAAGGGCACTGATTTTCGCCCTCATCATATTGTACTCTGATGAAACCTGCTGTAATGTTTTGGCTGCATTAATTTCTTCTTTGCGTAATTCCTCTTGCCTTTTTAATTCCTGAGAAAGGAAAACCATTCGGCTTTTGCTTTCCAAATAATCCTGCTGTATGTTTATGAACTCAGCATTTTCAATTACTGCAACAACCTGTCCTTTGCGCACCGGCTGACCAGGCAGCAGTCCTGAACTTTTTACATAGCCCCCTAATGGCGCGGAAACTGAAACCATATTTTGCGGTGGCACATCAATTACACCGTTTACTTTTATTACGCTGCCAAGGTTTCTCATTTCTACCTTACCTAATTCTATTGCTGCTACTTTGTATTGGTCTGCTGTAAGCGTTACAGCATCTTTAGTTGCAGTGCTATCTTTTGCTTCAACTTTCTCTTCAGTTTTTTCTTCAGATTTTTTGCTGCTGCACGATGGTATAACCACCACAAGTGTAAGAACTGAAAAGAGAATTTTTATAAGTGACTTCATGGATTTAATGTTTAATATTGAATGTTTGATGTTGAATGCTTGATTTTATAATGTTGAATGTTTGATGTTGAATGTTTGATGTTAAATGTTTGATTTAAATGTTTGATGTTGAATGTTTGATGTTGAATAATTTTCTGAAGTTTGTGCTTTTCGTTAAACATTAAACATTACGCATTGAACATTCAATTCCTTTCATTAAACATTCAACATTTTTCATTGAACATTTTTGATGATGCTTTCTATCGCAAGTGTCGATTGATTATATTGATAGATGGCTTCAATATAATCCGTTCTTATTTTTAATGCTGTAGCAAGGCTTAGCTGGTATTGCAGAAAAGGCAGGTCGCCGCTTTTAAAACCTTTTACGGCATTGTTTATTATAAGGTCTGCCTGCGGCAATGCGCTTGTTTCATAATATTCTACTGCACTTTTATATTTATAATATTGTTGCAGGAAAACGTTTAGCTGACCATTTAAGTTTGTTTGTTCGTACTCAAGATTGGTTGCTGCAATTTGTTCATTAATTTTTGCTGCATTTATTTTAGATTTATACCCGCTTGGTAGAAGTGGTATAGCAACGCCTACCTGAAAGCTGTTAAACCTGTCCAAACCAGTAAATTTTTGATTGACACCATTTACATTTTGAATGCCCCTGAACGATTGGTTTGTATAACCTGCTAAAAAATCCGGTAACCGTTTTGCCCTCTGCACATTTGTTTCTTTTTTATTGATTTCTATCTGCTGCTGAAGATATTTGAGCATAGGATGTGCAGCAATAACATTGCTGTCTGTCGGCAGTTCAATATTTCGTTTTGTTATTAAAGTATCTGCAACTGTAATATCATCCCTGGTATTCAGTAACACTTTTAATTGTTGTTTCGCAATTAGTATATCACTTTCATTTTGCTGAATTTTATTTTTAATTTCAAGTGATTGTGTTTCCGATGTAGCTTTTTCCAACAAATTTGTTTCACCTGTTCTGTATCGTGCTGCACTTGCTTTGACAAGGTTGCTGTACAATGTATCCTGGGATAACAACAACGTTTTTTTATTAATAAAATACACCAACTGGTAATAAGCGGATTTTACGTTATTGGCTAAATTTAATTGGTTGATGGCAAGCTGGTATTCGCTGCCTTTGATTTTTTCATCAGCAAGTTTCAATTGATTTTTGTACACCGTTGGGTATTCAAACCTTTGTGTGATGTTGAAATTATTATCATAGTTGATGCTGTTGATTTGCCCTTGTGCTATTGAGATATTTGTTTTGTCAATGTTAACACCACTTCGTCTTAATGCTTTTTGTAAGTCAATGGAATAATTAGCTGACTTAATATTTCCATTATTCTTTATTGCTTCATCAACGGCTTGCTGTAGCGTTATTACCCTTTCTTCTGTTCCTGTATTATTTTGTGCAGATGAATATGAAGGAATGAAAATGCTGCCCGCAATAAACAGAATAAGTAATGCGGTATTTATAGTAGGCTTCATGTTTGTATCTTTTTTAGTTTTCTTTTCAAAGAGTATATACAAGACCGGAAGCACAACTAATGTTAGAAAGGTTGCTGAAAGCAATCCACCAATAACTACTGTTGCTAAGGGTCGTTGTACTTCTGCACCGGATGAATTAGATAATGCCATTGGTAAAAAGCCAAGTGACGCAACGGCTGCTGTCATTAAAACCGGTCGTAGCCTAACGCTTGTGCCTTTTTTTACCCGTTCAAAAATATCTGTGACGCCTTCTTTTTTTAAGCGGTTAAATTCCGCAATCAATACTATACCATTCAATACTGCCACACCAAACAATGCAATAAAACCAACACCTGCCGAAATACTGAATGGCATTCCTCTTATCAACAATGCAAACACGCCACCTATCGCTGATAAAGGAATGGCTGTAAAAATTAAAAGGCTTTCTTTGATTGAATTGAATGTGAAATAAAGAAGCAGCAGGATTAATAATAAAGCTACAGGAACTGCAATAGATAATCTTTTATTGGCAGCTACCAAATGTTCAAACTGACCGCCGAATGTTGTATAATAACCGGGTGGCAATTTTAAGTTTGCATCTAACTTTTGTTGTATTTCATTTACAATGCTTTGTACATCACGGTTACGGACATTAAAGCCCACTGTAATTCTCCTCTTGGTATCATCTCTTTGAATTTGATTGGGACCATTTTTAAATTCAACTGTTGCCACTTCTTCCAATGGTATTTGCTCACCGGTTGGTGTGCTTATGTATAATCCTCTTACATCTGATAAATCTTTACGGTCTTCTTTAGTTAACCGAACAACGAGGTCAAAACGTTTTTCACCTTCATATACAAGTCCTGCTGCTTCTCCTGCAAATGCTGTTTTAATCACCCTGTTTATGTCAGTAATGTTTAAACCGTATTGAGCAATCTTATCTCTGTTGAATTGAATTTGTATTTGCGGTAAGCCGGTTACTTCCTCTACATACAAGTCTTCCACTCCTTCAATGTGTTTTATCTGCTTACCAATTTCACCGGCATATTCAGTCAAAACATCAAGGTCTTCACCATATAATTTTATAACAACATCCTGTTTTGCACCTGTTATCAATTCATTGAAACGCATTTGTATGGGTTGCTGAAAACCGAAGGTTACACCCGGTATTACTGATAATGCTTTCTGCATGGTATCCGTTAATTCCTCTCGGGTTTTGGCTGTTACCCAATCTTTTTTGTCTTTCAATATTACCATCATATCACCTGCCTCAATAGGCATGGGGTCTGTTGGTATTTCACCTGACCCAATTTTATTTACCACCTGCTTTACTTCGGGGAACTTTTGTAAAATAATTTTCTGTGCTTTGGTTGATGCCTCAATAATCTGGTCAATAGAACTGCCCGTAAGCACTCTTGTTTCTACAGCAAAATCGCCTTCGTCCAATTGTGGTATAAATTCTCCTCCCAAACTTCTAAAAGCAAATATGGTTACCACAAGCAATGCTACTGCAATGCCTATAACTATGCCCCTGTGATGGATTGCTGAATTTATTAAAGGCTTGTAACGGCGTTGGAAAAAATCCATCATCTTGTCTGAAAAGTTTCTTTTATGTGTTGTCTTCTTACTTAAAAATAAAGCTGACATCATAGGCACATAAGTAAGTGATAAAAGGAATGCACCGAGTATGGCAAACATTACGGTTTGTGCCATTGGTCCAAACATTTTTCCTTCAATACCAACCAGTGCAAGTATTGGTAGGTACACAATAAAAATTATTATTTGTCCGAACGCTGCGGAGTTCATCATTCTGCTTGCACTTTCTTTTACCTGGTCATCCATTTGCGATTGGTCTAACTTTTGAACTCCTTCTTTTTGTATTCGTTTTCCCGTTATCCTGTGCAAGACACTTTCTACAATAATTACTGCTCCATCTACTATCAGCCCAAAATCAATTGCACCCAAACTCATTAAATTTCCCGACACGCCAAACAGGTTCATCATGGAAATGGCAAACAACATTGACAACGGAATGACAGATGCCACTACCAACCCTGCACGAAGATTTCCGAGAAATAAAATGAGAATAAAGATTACTATTAATGCACCTTCAATAAGGTTTGTCGATACTGTGCTGATGGCATTATCCACCAGTTTTTTTCTGTCAAGAAACGGCTCTATGTCCACACCCTCAGGAAGTGTTTTCTTTATCTGTTCTATTCTTTCCTTTACATTATTTATAACTTCAGAGGAGTTAGCGCCTTTCAGCATCATTACAATGCCGGTAACTATTTCACCCTGCCCGTTTCTTGTGGCTGCACCGTAACGAACACTGTTGCCAAACTGCACTGTTGCTACATCTCTTACCAGAATGGGTGTTTTATTGTTTGTTTTGATAGCAATTTTTTCAATGTCTTCTAATTTATTTACCAACCCTTCACTTCTTATAAAGTATGCGTTGGGAGATTTGTTTATGTATGCTCCACCTGTATTCTGATTGTTCTTTTCGAGAGCTGTAAATATTTCATCTATGCTCACATTCATGCTGTGCAACCTGTCGGGATTAACTGCGATTTCATATTGCTTTACATATCCACCAAAGCCACTTACTTCTGCAACTCCGGGAGTTCCTAACAACTGCCGCTTTACAATCCAATCCTGAATAGTGCGAAGCTCCATTGCATCATATTTTTTTTCATAACCTGGCTTTGCATGAATAACGTATTGATATATTTCTCCCAATCCTGTTGTTACAGGAGCCATTTCAGGTGTGCCAACACCTTCAGGAATTTGTTTGGCAGCAAGGCTTAACCGTTCTCCTATTTGTTGCCTTGCCCAATAAATATCTACGTGTTCTTTAAATACAATGGTAACCAGCGACAAACCAAATCTTGAAAAAGAACGGATCTCTTCAATCTTCGGAATGCTTGCCATTGTCTGCTCAACTGGAAATGTAATGAGGCGCTCTACTTCCTGTGCTGCAAGGGTTGGTGTTACGGTAATAACCATCACCTGGTTATCTGTAATGTCGGGCACTGCATCAATAGGTAGCTTGGTTAATGAGTAAGAACCCCATGCAATAAGGGCTAATGTAAAAAGCCCTACGATTAATTTGTTATGTATGGAGAAGTGAATAATTTAATTGAGCATAAAATATCAGCGTTGCGTAAGACGACAGTCTTTACGAAACGTGTAAATGAAATTTGTGAGAATG
>MWWF01000177.1_pt1 | contig 12217 bp, 14 predicted proteins | sample 1047351 | NCBI WGS metagenome assembly MWWF01 (sample SAMN06349970, study PRJNA376086) | soil metagenome | isolation source: MGM-3 sample Antarctic (ecotone) soil | place: Antarctica
AAACTGGAAAATCTCAAGGCGAAATCCTGCGCGTGGCGATCGCCCAAATTCAAGTAGCAGCCCAGTTTATTGAGCAAAACAAAGCCCTAAGAATCTAGATTCTTAGGGCTTTGTTTATTGAGAAGGAAACCCAGCTTCAAACTACTTTGGTCGGTGAACGAAGACTGGATATCAAGGAGAGTAATAGCGTTTACACGCTATTACTACCGTAAGTGTGAATTTAACACATCTGAAATTCAACCAACAAAAAAGAAGAATAGGCGGCGTAACTCCCCCGTATTCTACACTGCAACAGTTTATTTTTTCAAGAAAAAAAGCCCGTAGAACTCGCTATCTCAGACGGTTTAAGCGATTCAAGCCCGTCATTCTAAGCCTGTCCCCAGCCTGCCTAAGTGCGATCGCCTCAAACATTTACAGCAGTGAGTTAAGTCGCTTAGTTGATCTAGCAATTGTGCAAGCTGAGACGCGCTATGAGCTTGAGTTTGCGGGGTTTGCATCATGAATATATCTGCTGCAAACCTTGCTCAAATCCGACAAATTCCCGACAGCAATAGGACGATCGCCAGCGGCAAAACGGCGCTCAAAACTTTAGAAAAATTCAAAGAAGATTTTACGAAGGAACTAGAGGGCAGCGCGATCGCCCCAAGTTTCCTATCAGTATTTGAATTCGCCTCAAACACTGACATTAACGCGGGGCATGACTGCGATGACCCGATCGCCACTGCCCTCAACTGGAAGCGTAAGCAGGCAGGTTTTAGCCATCGTGATGATTTGTTGGGAGCCATCTTCAAAAATGAGGATGGCTCTACTTGGCAGGTCAAACTCAGCAGGTCGTTAGAGCCTGGTAAAAAACCTTATCTCGCACCTAAAGGCAACGGGGCACGGGCTTTCTTGCCAGCTATCTTCTTAAAAGTTTGGCGAAAAATTGCAGCAGAAAACGACTTACCCATAGAGGCACCATGGCTAAAGGTTTTAGTAGATGCGGCACGGGAAAACGATCTGCCCAGGTTGTTTCAGAAGTGGAGCGAATTTGGAAACAGCCACTCAATCAGCAGGCATGGCAAGGCTGCGGGAACGGGATTCTCATCGTCGTGCTCGACAAGCTCTACCCGCGATCAAGCCTTAGAGAAGCTGCAAGAACTCTTGCAGACAGATACCCAGGAACTGCTTTTAATGCAGAACGGCAACCCTACAAAGGAAGCCCTTGCAGCATTGTGTTGCTTTGTCGAGAATCTACCATCTCAAACCCGCGTCCCCGATTTTTGGGGCTTCATTGAAGCTAACCCAAGCATCAAAATAACCCTGACAGAGGGCGGCAAAAAGTCGCTAGCTCTATTGAGTCATGGCTATGTGGCGATCGCCCTCTACGGCGCTAGGGCTGGGGTATCCAAATACGAACCCGTGGCGATCGGCGGTGAGAAGATCCGTAGGCTTAAGCCAGAATTAATCGATGATTTGAAGCGTTTTATTCATGCCGATCGCCCCTGGTTAATTGCCTTAGATCAGGATTCAAAGCCCTCGACTGTGAGCGACGTTAACAAGGCGATCGCGGCTCTCTTGTTCTGCTTAGAGAGGGACACAAGAGAGGCAGCAGAACTGGCTTTAAAGAAGGCTAAAGAGTCAGAAGATAAAGAGGAAAAGAAAGCAGCAGAACTGGCTTTAAAGACTGTTGCAGAGAAGATCAAAATTGCCCAATGGAACGGACAAAACGGGCGCTGTAAGGGCGTAGATGACCTCATCTTTAACGAAGGGGTAGGGGCATGGGAGAACGCCTTAGACGGGGCTATATCTGCCCCTGAATGGCGGGTAACTCAACGGCTAAAGAGTGCAGTCAAGCGCAAGCCTGATATGCACATTGGGAGTCGTGAATTTAAGGAGATAGCTTCTGACTTACCCACTAGCGGCTTGGTTGCTTTGCACGGCGGCAAAGGCACGGGGAAATCTGAGGCGATCGCGGCAATGGTGCAAGGTCGAACCTGGTTATCGGTCACAGCACTACGGTCGGTCGCGCGTGATCAGGCGGCTGGTTTTGGCGGCGTGTTTGTGAACGACGGCGATCGGTTTGGCGATCGCTTACTTGATGAGTCTGGACATCCCGTTAAAGGCGGTTCAGTCTGCATTCCTAGCTTGCTCAAAGTGCAACGGATAGGGGCTGAAGTGCTTGTGTTGGATGAAACCACGTCGCTGGCTGAGTTCATGCTAATCTCCAAACTTGCCAATAAAGACGGCTTGCGACCGCTGATATTAACTGAATTTGTCAGGCGGGTTCAAGATGCCCAACAGGTAATTTTGGCAGATGCCGATCTGACTCAAGAGGTCATTGATTGGATTGAAGGAATTAGGGGGGAACGGTGCCACCTGGTAAGGAGCGATCGCCATGCCCTAACCTATCCAGCTACCGTGTTTGATGGGAGCCAGAACCAGACGGTCGGGGAACTGCTGCTGCGAGCCGAGGGCTTACCCGCTGGCAAAATTATTTACATTAACTGTGATTCAAAAGCTTTAGCTGGAACCTTAAATATAAGCCTAGGGATTCAGCAAAGCTTGCTCATTGATGCCGATACCAGCGGGGATGAAATTCAAAGCAGCTTCCTAGCCAGCAAGGGAAAAGATATCCCAGCATTAATTCAAATGGGGATTAAGTTCATTATCTCCAGTCCCTCTGTAGTTCAGGGCTTCAGCATCACTCACAACACAGAATTAATCGACTCGGTTTGGGGATTCTATTCGGGCTGTTCAATCACGGCTCATGGCATGGCACAGGGGCTTGATAGAGTGAGATCTAGTGAAGTGCCTAGATTTATTTGGGTTGCCCCACGGGGTCGGGCTTACAGCAAACTTTCCAAGGCACAAAGCAGCGGGGCATTCCTCAAAGACTTTAAGCAACTCAACAGCACGGCGGCTCGGTTGGTCAGTCATTCCCTCACCCCAGACGCGGCGATCGCGGTTGATTCTATCGACTGGCAAGGGCAAAACCTTAAGATGCTAGCGAGTCTGGAGGTCAGACGAAATCAAGGCATGATGGAACTGCGACACACGCTGATCGCCTTGCTCAAACATGAGGGCAAAACGGTTGAAACGGTTAAGCCTACCGTCACCAAGAAAGAAGCGAAAGCGATCGGGCGGGAATTAAGGGCAGCAGGTCAGGCGATCAAAAATGCTCACTACCAAGCCGTTGCCGCTGCCCCTGAACTTTCAGAGATTGAGGCGATCGCCCTATCAGCTAAGACTGAAGCCCTCACCCCAGATCAACTCTTAAGCCTTGAAAGCTATTATTTGAAAGAGTTCTATCGGCTTGAACAACAAGTCACTTTTGAAGATGCCAGCTTTGATCAGCGCGGCAAAACTCGGAGACAAATTCGCCGTTTGGAGATGATTTTGAAACAGGAACTTGCAGACGCTAGGACAGCAGCAACGATCAATCAATCCCCCGACTGCCCCCAAGATTGGGACGTAGCAACCGTGCAATGGTGGATTTTGGAAAAGTCAGGCGCGGGGCAGCTTGTTCGGGATATGTACGCGGGGAAAATTGAATCCTACACAGCGGCTAAAGTGCAGGCGATCGCTGATTTCTTCAAAGCTCACCCGACCGAGTTCCAACTTGCATTCAACTATTCAAGCATCGGAAAAGTCAGCCCCGTGCAGGCGATCGGCGTGATTTTAGATTGGTGTGGCATCAAACGAACGCGATCGCAAGTCACCATAAACGAGAAGCGAGAATCGATCTACACAATTGAGAAGTCTTACCTAGCAAAAGTTTCAGCCATTCTTGAGAGAAGGGGTAAAGCTTGCACAGCCCCCACTATTGAAAGAGTAATAGGGAAGGGTGTGCAGTCTGAAAACCTTGGTAACACTGCCCAAAATATCATCCCGATCGCCCCTGATATTGGACAAGGGCAGCGGCAAGACTTTCCCGATGGTGAGGATAGGGAACTTCTGTACGCTTGAGTCGATTATCATCCCGAAAAACTGACAGGGCGATCGCCTAATAGACAAATTCTGAGGGAATGCTTACCGCTGTTGCGGTAGCGAGGGAGCCTAATGGATAGATGGGACGTTGTGAGCTTAGAGCGGTTCGCAGTAGGCGATCGCTGGGGAATTGTGCTCTGTTTCCTGCTGACCTGTGCCTATGCCTGGTATCTGGAAAACCAGCCGATCGATTGATCGGTCGTTGCGATCGCGGGTGTGAGTCCAGGTAGAAAGAGGGTATTGGAGGGAAAAAGAGGGGATCTAAGCACTATGGAAAGGCGGAATGCAGCGGAAAAAAGAGCGGATCACCCCATAGAATATTCAGCCCTTGTGCCACGTCGCCTTGTTTGATCGCCCTTCCTTACTCCAACCGCGATCGCCCCAGAATTTGTCTAGGGTTTCCGTCCCCGAATCCCAGCCCAGCGCCCGTGCCCTTCTTCTGGCTGACGCATCCGAAAGAACGTCGGTTGTTTTCCATTTGGCGGGGTTGGCGTTGGAACCAGGCGCGATCGCCCATTCACCCCCTTCAGAATTGGCTGTAACGGGTTTTGCTCTGGTAGCCCGTGTCTTTGTACCTTTGGGCAGCGCTTGTTCAACTGGGGCTATTGGATCGACAAGCGCTTGAATTTTCCCAAGATGGTTTTAACCTGCTGCTTTAGTTCTGAAACATCACTGCTAAGTTGGCTCACGGCATCGGGAACGGTTTCCTTTGCCTCGATGCCCAAGTAAGCGGCGATCGCCTCATTCAGAATTTGGCTTTCAGTTTTGCCAGTGCTTTCCTTAAATCGGATCAACTGGGCATGAACTTCATGGGGAATTTTGGCGGCAACGTGGGGGCGTGGTTTTTTCGCCAAATCAGAGTCTTTACTTATCATAATTAACTTAGTTAACTCGGTTAACTCAATGCTACCCAGTATGTCAATGGATGCTGCAATGAATTTAGAGCGGTGCAATTAACTGAGTTAATTGAGTTAATCAATTAAGCAAAACTTATATTAACTCGGTTAACCGATGGTCAGTAGGGCTTCACTACGACAGAATGCACCTTTCAGCGATCGCCCATTGATAAGCTGTGCTTAATCGGGCTACCTCTCCAGCGGCTTAGGGTAGTTGGCTACGGAATATCAATACTTTGAGTGCCTTACCTGAACAAATCTAGGTTTCTTCATGTAGAATAGAAAGGTAAGCAGCAAGGTAGAGCGATGAAAGTACATGGTCATGGTCAAGCGAAAATTCTGACAGCAGCAGAAATCAACAAACTGTTTGAGGAAGGTTTTGCCACTGACCGCGACCGGGCTTTATTTGGATTCTGCCTCTACACGGGCTGTCGAGTTAGTGAGGCTTGCTCACTCATTACCGACGATATCTATTGCAATGGGCAGCAGATTGAGGCGCGCTCTGTGGTGACCATTCGCAAGGGCAATACGAAAGGGGATGAAGCAACTCGACAAATTGACACCCACCCCAAGTTGAAAGCGCTGCTAGAAAATTATGTACCCGGCGATCGCCATGTGTTTCCCGGTCGGCATCTTCACAACGGCTCCATCAACCCCAGGTCAGCAGATGAGATTCTTAAGGCAGCTTGCGAGCGGGTGAAGCTGGAAGGAGTTTCGACCCACAGCTTTAGACGGACGGCTCTAACTCGCATGAGTAACGCTGGGGTGCCACTTCGCCACATTCAAGAGATATCTGGGCACAAAGATTTAGCAACCCTTCAGAAGTATCTGGAGGTTTCTCCAGAGCATAGGAAGTCTGCGATCGCGGCGCTGGTTTTCTGATCTGGTTTGAATCCAGATTTAAACCAAGATTTAAAGCAGGTTGAACCCTTGCTGCGAGGCGGTCGAGGTCTTACCCCCCCTAACTTATGAGAATGTCGATTTGCAAAAGTTAAGGGGTGATCCGCTGGCAAGGGCAAGGGCAGAAAATCAAAGAATTTTGTGATTGCTTTTAAGGGCGCGCCTGGGGCTGGCTGAATGTTCTATGGGGGCTGGCTGGCTGGCTGCGATTTGGTTGAGGCGATCGCGGCGCTGCTGTGTAGTTCGTTCCATAAATTCATACTTGATTGCCCTTAAGAACTGCTGCTGTTTATGCTTCTGATCTGCCTCATAGTTGGCAATCCAGTTATCAAGCGGTAGGCAGTCATTCACGGGTTATCTCCTAATACTCTGTAATGAGTTTATAGAGTCTCCTAATTTTATGCACCCCACTGACACACCCTGACCTATCTGAAGTGACACACCCCACTGACACACCCTGACACAGGGGGTGTGTCACCTTCTTTCTATGGCTGTGTCATGGCTAGGGTGTGTCATGTGTCAGCCCTCGGTTAATGCTAGGAGATAACGGAATTGAGGACGGGAAAATCCCTTTCTAGCTGCGTTAAATTTGGAGTAATAATCTTTAGGATTTACTTGGGGATGCTGGCTGATCCATTCCTCCAGCTCCATAGCGATCGCCATTATCTTATTCTCAGGTAAATCAGGTCTTTCAGTCTCAACAGGCTGGGCAGTTTCGACCGTGGGCGCAGCTTCAACCGCATCCTGCTGTATCAGATTCTCCAGCCTTGCCCTTGCCTCATTAATGGGAGTTCCCAAGCTGGGCAAGTCCCCCACTGGCATCCATACCCCGTCAATCATGGCAATCCGATCGCAGTTGAAAGAACCTTCTTTGGGTAGGGTTGCCACTGAGAAGTTAGCGTCTAGCTGTCTGTAGAGTTCAACCTTACAGCCAATGTCCTGCCCTTCCCAGTCCACCGTTCGACCTGGGGCGATCGATAGGTAGCAGAGTGAGAGTTTTTTAACCGCTTTGGTATCTTGGCTCAAACCGCCTGCTACAAACTCAGGGGCGATCGTCCAGATGGCTTGACGGCGTTTCTTGCCTGAACTTGCCAGAGTCGTGATCTTGTCTGCAATCAGGCACATTAGCGGTTCTAACAATGCCTTGTAACGGTTGCTAGTGCTGCCTATCGTGGCGATTTCATCGACTATCAGAACGGCGTTTTGAGTGGCATAGAACTGGCTGATCAACCTGCTAGCGTTCTTGATTAACTCCTTTGCTGCGAACTCGTCAGCAGCGCTTAGATCGGCGGCAATGCTTAGGGCTGCGTGTTTCCAGTAACGCAAATCCTCATCCCCAAAGCTGGCAAGGTTCAAGTGAAAGATTTGGGTTTGCTGCTTGGCGGCGATCGTGGCTGAACAGACAGCAGCGAATAAACTTTTCCCGGTTCGCTGGCTGCCAAAAATGGCGCGGCTTTCAAAGGGGTCAGATAGAACTTTTGCAAAAGCATTAGAAGGCTGAACCTTTGGGGCGATCGGCTCCGGTGCGACAGTCGTGGCGGGAACGGCGATCGCCCCTAGTCGGGTATTCATTCCGATATTTTGGTCATTGTCGAAGGCAGCGGGCGCGGTTGACGGCTCTAACAAATGTCCAGACTCTTGCCTCACAGCAGCAAAAGCATACTGCCCAACCTGCTCACGTTTCATCTGATGACGAGTATTTGGCTCTGCCCTGAACAAATAACCGTAGCTACGGTAAGCCTCGGTTGCAGCTAGGTCTAAGGCTTCGTCTCGGTTTTCTTCTGGACACTGTGACAGGAATTGAACGGTCTGTGGCATTGCAGTTCTAAGCAGTAGCCATTCCCCCAAATCCCGATCATCCAGGTACAGCGCGTCATCTTCAATCGAGGCTGTAGGCGGTGGTGTGGCTCCCTCTCGATTCAAACCTTGCGCCAAAGATGAAAGGCTTTTCCGTCCTAGTAATGGTCGAAACTCTCCAGTTTTCTCAGTCTCTTTCATGGCAGCAGCAGCATAGTTAACCAGGGCGATCGCCCCAACTATTGCGCCTATTGCTGGATTAGCGATCGTCAGCATCCAAACCACGCCTAGACCTCCCCCTAACCCGATTCCTTTGCCTAGAGTGAGGGTTCCACGATTGCCCTTGGCGATCGTTTCTAGCTGCCCCTGGCGGCTCCGTAGTTCGATGTTTAGTTTCTTCTGTTGATCAGCGTTCATGGTTCCAACCTCTAGCAATTCGTTATAAGGAGAAGCCCCAAGATGTTCTCAGGGCTGGCGTTTGGTCTATTCGTCGTCTTCAAGTTGATTCATCAATACCTCAAAACCGAAAGCCTGAATAATGCAGTAGACTCCAGCGGTCAAGATGCCTACACCACGGGAACCCGTGATGCTAACGAAACCCGTTCCCAACTCGACGGCATAGGAGAGAAAAATCATCATGCCATTGGCGCGGCGCTTCCCCATTAGAGATTGGTTGTACTCAGATGCCTTGACGTTCGCTATTTCCAGGCTTTTAGGGTCAAGTGCCATTCTTTTGTATTGACTCAACTCTTGAGCCTTGCGTTGTCGAGATTCAATAGATAGCGACCGTAACGCCTTGGCTTGCCAGAGTTGCAGCGAGACGCTAACCATTACTGCTACGTAGAATCTCCAGTCAAGCCACACGCAACGAACGGGATCGGGAGCGGCTCCTCTCACGACAAATGGCAACATTGACTGAAGCACACTCATAGCTGCATCCCACAGGACAGGCAATGCATTCAAGGGATTCAACAGCCCCAAGTCTGCCCCATCATCAATGAAGGGCTTAGGCATAAACTTTCGGTTTTCCTCTGTCCGCTGCCCCGCGACTCTAGGCAAGGTGACATACCACGCCTCAACCGATAGACCCGCGCAATAGATAGCCATAATCCCTATGACTGCCTTACCGCCACGGTTTGAGGTTAGCCAGCCCATTAACTTAGCAGGGGCTGTGCAAGTGGCAATGAAGGCAGTCCCGATCGCCCCATTTGGTGAAGCCGCCTTAGTCCTGTCCATGTGAGTTGTGTTGAACTGTGGCTGCTGTCCTTCTGGTAAATTGCTATTCTCACCAGTGTTAGTGGGTGCGAATCTTGAACGCGATTTGTTGGAAGTGTTTGATCTAGAAAGACTCATGGCTCATATCCTTTGTAATTTGGTGAACTTGCAAACTGAACTGCTGCCCCGTTTTGCATTACTGCTGTCCCTCCCCAGCGATCGCAAATAACCGTTCCATCTGCGAGTGGGTTTCGATGCCCTTCTGCGCTATGCCCATAGACCGCCATGTTTAGAGATATCTGAATTGGAATCCCTCCAGGGATGCCGATTTGGGTACAGCCATTCTTAAATCTGGCTTCTGCGACTTGAATGTCAGACTCTTGAACTCGCAGGGTTTCGGCTTTGGCTTGCTCTATTCCTGATGAGATTTTGAACTCTGATACCCATGCCAGATGACCTTGAATGACTAGCCCCGCAATAACAATGCCTGAACCGAGGAATAGAATCTTTTGCATATCACTGCACCAAGAATTGAAGGACACCGATCGCCCCATCCTTATCAACGCCTTGGAGACAGGCTAAAGCGGCTTGAATTTCGTCGCTTGTGTAGTCGTCGTCCGAATGGAGCGCGCTCTGGGAAGCAAGTTCAAAGTTCCTAACACTGCCTGGGTAAGCGATCTCGAAATAAAGGTAAAGACTCAGAATTACAGCTAGTGCAGTCTGATCTATCTGGGGCAGCTTGTCTAAATCCCGATCGCCGTAAAGCTTTACAAGGTTTTCCGCTTCGGGGCAAGCTGTGAAATATCCGATGGGTTTGGTCATAATAGGAAAAGCTCTAATCTGAGTATTCACAACGGTTTGAGCGGGTCAATGCTGCATCTTGCTGGAGTAGCATTGACCCACTAACAAATATTTCTAGCCAGCGCTCGACAATGATTTGACTGTCTGAACTTGGGGCAATGGGCGCGGCGCTGGTAGTGATGCCGTCACGCTGGCAACATCGAAAAAATCCAGTTCAAACGAAACTTGTTCCCGCTGCTGTTCCCGACTCCTAATCTTCTCAGCAGCGATCGCCATCGTTTCTGTGAAGAAAAGCTCTGGGTCGGTTAACCGCTCAATCTCAGCGGCGATCGCCTGTTGGGTGTGATCCCGTTGGACTGTCAGCGCTTGCAATGCCCTTGCCCCAGTGCCAGCCGATAAATTAACTGATTCTCGGATGGTCATTGCTTCTGACTGTGCGACCTGGTTTAAGTCGGTCGGTTGAACGGCGGCGGGCTGGGCAGCGGGGCGCGCGGCTTTTGCCTTTGGGGTGAAGCCTTGGGGCTTGGTTTGCAGTTCTTTGATCTCATTCAAATTAAGAGCCATTAGATCTATCCTCCGTAAAGTTCTGGATTGTTTTGTATCTCGGTCAATAGCGCTTCCTGTGAGGCTTTCAGGCTTCCGGTTAGCTGCTTGAGTTGAGCAAATCGAATCAAGCGGTTTAAGTCTGCCTCGGTAAATAGAGCGGGTTGTTTAATCCCTCCCCTGGGCTGTGGTTTGATGCACCATGAAGCCTTTAGCCATTCGTAAAACTGCGATCGGCTGGGGGCATTGGGGCAAACGTTTTTAAGTTCTGCCCAAAGCTCTTGAATTGAAAAAACTAGGTTTACCACTGGCTAATCCTCCAAAGATTGCTATCTGGTTTACCCCTATCCGGGCTTGCTGCGTGATCTGTCCGGTCTGTCCGGTTTGAGTTATCCGGTTGCCTGTAATCAGATATAGCATTGTTTTCTTCAAAATGTACCGCTTTGATATGAGTGTTTCTTATGTTAAAAGTACCCACCTGTTAGGCATATAAGCCTTATACAGCGAGAAAATATACATCAAAATGCACCGCGATTGATATAATTATATCGTATCAATCGCGGTGCGTTCTGATTGCTATAGTATGGAGACGTTATTTAATAGGTGAGGTGGACACTATGCTTCTGATCGAAATGCCCAGGAAAGATACAAAACTCAGGTTAGACGAGCGAATCCTAGAAGCACTTCGAGTAGAAGCGAGTGAGAGCGGTACAAGCTTTAACGCTTTATGCGAGGCGGTTCTTTTCAACTACAGCAAGGCAAGAGGGAAGCTACCCCTTGATGCCCAGCCATTACCCGAAGGACGTGGCGGCAAAAGAGAAGGAGCTGGCAAGCGTAAACCCCAAAAGGAAATAACCCCATGACCCAGCCACAGCCCGATCGCCTCGACCGCATAGAGGCGCTTGTAGAGAGTAATGCCAGGGCGATCGCCTCTAATTCTGAGGCGATCGCTAACAGTTTCAATCGCCTCGACCGCATTGAGGCACTTGTAGAAAGTAATGCCAGGGCGATCGCTGCTAACTCAGACGACAGTAGAGCCAGCGTTAGGGATTTAGTCAGCATGATTACCACTCAGGCGGATCAGGCTGAAATAGACCGCGCTGAGTTTAGAGCTACTGTGCGTCAGTTGCTAGAAACTCTCAATCAGAGGTTCACAAGCAACGGACATTAGAGCGGGGCGATCGCGCTGGGCTAATGTCCATTACAAGAGCAGTGGGCAAAATGCCCACTGCTCTTGTAAGGCTCTATAAAGCGGTAAAAAGCGCCATGAATGTCGCAAGTTTTGTCAAACATAGCGCAGTGCGACATTTTTCCAACGCCATACAGCAAGGGCATTAAAGCCCTGTCGTATTGTCACTATGTCGCATGAGAATGTCGCACTAGGATTAGAAAAATGATTAATGCTCCTATCGTTTTGAATGGAGGGTAATCAATTTTGAATGAAGGGTAATCGGGTTGGGTATGAGTTGAATCAATGTACACACCGATTTAACCATGATAAATATCATGATTCACTGGAGACAAGTGAATCACGGTGTTAGTAAGCTGCTTAAAAATGGTTGACGTTTTTAATATACAAAGTCAAAACTATTGAGAAATTCCCTATCAGGGATTGAAACTCAATCAGTCGGGCAAAAGGTGAAGAATCATGAACCCGCTTAGACCCCAAACTTGGGCGCTGATTGTATTATGGTGCAATTTCACAATGCCTTCCCAATGCCTTCTTATGTAGTGTTAACAAGGCATTGACAGCATTTTAGAAAGCTAATTGATTGATTCAAAAATCAATCTCAAGGGCGATCGCTCCACAGACGAAGGCGATCGCGCTATGCAGAAATTCTTTAGATCAACTAACATCACTTTAATCACGATTTACGGAAGGTTTCTTGTTTTATGCTGCCTTTATCAGAACGATTGGAAATTAGGATTGATCCGCCTACTCAAGCTTGGCTCCAGAATTTCAGCGCGCAAACTGGAAAATCTCAAGGCGAAATCCTGCGCGTGGCGATCGCCCAAATTCAAGTAGCAGCCCAGTTTATTGAGCAAAACAAAGCCCTAAGAATCTAGATTCTTAGGGCTTTGTTTATTGAGAAGGA
>MWWF01000178.1_pt1 | contig 12200 bp, 15 predicted proteins | sample 1047351 | NCBI WGS metagenome assembly MWWF01 (sample SAMN06349970, study PRJNA376086) | soil metagenome | isolation source: MGM-3 sample Antarctic (ecotone) soil | place: Antarctica
CATACAAATTAAAAGCCTTCCCCGCTTAACAGAAGTAGGTGCCTGGAATGTAAAAAAAGAAGGATATTCGGAACCTTTTCCCCACCTGCTGCTAATGAACCAAGGACCTACGGCGGGTTTTATACACAGGAGGATATTAAAGAAATAGTGCAGTATGCAAAAGAAAGGTTCGTAAACATTTTACCTGAAATTGATGTTCCGGGTCATAGCCTCGCCGCAATCGTTTCTTACCCTGATCTTTCTTGTACGGAAGGCGCCGATAAATACGTGGTTCGCTCCGGTGAGCAAATAATGGATTGGAGTAAAGGCGCACCTCCCATTGCTTTGGTGGATAATACACTTTGCCCGGCCAACGAAAAAGTATATGAATTTTTAGACAAAGTGATGACGGAAGTAGCAGGCTTATTCCCTTTTGAATACATACATGTTGGTGGCGATGAAGCCCCGCACAATTACTGGCAAAAGAGTGAACAGGTAAAAGCGCTTATGCAAAAAGAAGGACTAAAAACCATAGAACAAGTGCAGGGATATTTTGAAAAGAGGTTAGAGAAAATTGTATTGTCGAAAGGAAAAAAATTTATGGGCTGGGATGAAATTATGGAAGGCGGACTGGCTCCGAGTGCCGCGGTAATGAGCTGGCGTGGCATGAAGGGTGGAACAGAAGCGGCGAAGATGGGACATGATGTGGTGATGAGCCCAACCACTTTTGCTTACCTCGATTATATGCAGGCCGATCCCGTAATTGAATCCCGTATTTATGCTTCGCTACGGTTAAGCAAAGCGTACGAATTTGATCCGTTGCCGGAAGGCGTAAGTGTAGAACGCATTAAAGGAGGACAAGCTAATTTATGGACGGAGCAGGTTTACAATTATCGCCAGGTACAATACATGATGTGGCCAAGGGGTTTTGCTATTGCCGAATCACTTTGGTCACCCAAAAGCAAAAAAGACTGGAACCGTTTTTTTGGCAAAACAGAACAGCATTTTGCAAGGTTTGATGAGGCTGAAATGAAATACGCACCCAGCATGTATGATCCTGTTTTCGCTGTATCAAAAGGTGCAGACAGCACAGTAAGAATTGCACTCGGCACAGAAGCAGATGGCCTTGATATTTATTACAGTTTTGATAATACTTTTCCTGACCGCTTCTATCCGAAATATACAGTACCGGTGGTTCCTCCAAAAGATGCGGTGCAACTAAAAGTAGTAACGTATAAAGGAAAAAAACAAGTGGGGAGGTATAATGTTATGCCGGTGGAAGAATGGAAAAAAAGGGCAGGCCTTCTTAAAAAATAGTTTACTGAACGGATAAAGTAACCGGCTGTGTATAATATGATTTGACATTTTGCCCATGTTGGCGACCAGGCACCCAACGTGGTGAACGTTTAATAACATCTGCTACCATCTTTTCAAGCCCATATCCGAAACTGGTTAACGGGGTAACATCGGCAATGACACCATCTTTATCAACAAGAAACCTGACCACAACGGTATAAATGCCTTTTGGCAAACCATTCCTCACCAAATCATCCAACCTGATATTCCTTTCCAAAAAACGCTTATAAGCGTCTTTATCCAATAGGCGAGCCTCCTGCTCCCGGCACATAGCTGTATCAAGTGCCACACCGGCTTCATCATAACAATTGCAGGCAATCATTTTCTCCTCCTTATAGTCTTCTGTTGCTTTTAAGGTTCCGTTACGATAATAATATTTCCAGCGTCCTTTTTTTAGCGTGTCCCCTGTCCAATAGCCGGCTGAGGAAAGTGCGCCATCGTCGTACCACGTTATCTCCACGCCGTTGCCTGCTCCATCAAACTCCGATGAATCGGCCAGCATGCCATTAGCATACCATTGTAACCGAACTCCTTTTAACTTACCTTCCATATAATTAGCTGAGTCTTTTAATATTCCTACCGAATCATACTCCAGCCAAACACCTTCTTTTTTGCCATCATAATACCTGCCTGTTGATCTTGGAAATCTGGTTGTATGATACCAGGTAACAATACCATGAGGAATTTTACATGCCTCGTCTTTATACCAGCCCTCCATCGCCAAGCTTTTTTGAGAAAAGTACCAGGCTTGACGATGCCAACCCGTATCTTTTTTCTCAGTGACAACATAATAAAAGGGTGAAGAAGTTGTGGGCTTAAATGAATAATCGAAACCTTGTTCCAATTTTTGAGCAGAGAGTGAAATTGCGTGCATTAAAAGCAAAATGCTAACTACTATTCTCATAAGTGCTAATTACAATTGGCAAAATAAAATTTTTGCTATTCAAAGAAAAAAAATTTCTAAGGGAAAGCCGGTTTGATTAGCAATTTGAAAATAAAAAATGCTTCCTGGTTTCAGGAAGCATTCATTATACACCTATTCATTATTAAAAGAAAAACTGCTCCTTTACAATCTTACCGTTCTTTACTTCATACACGCAAATTTCATCCATCTTCACCCGGCCGGCACCTTTCATAGTGGCATCCATCCCCATGGCTACACTAAAATAATTGCCGCCTACAACTGGCTCGCTACTCCAGCCACCGTGCATTTCTTCAATGGACGCATTAAAATTTTCGCCTTTCTTTTTAATAGCATCCATGCCTTCGGCGTTAGATAAACCAACAGCACCTGCCGGTTCAATGCTTACGGCATCTTTGTCATAAAGTTCTTCCTGGATAAGGTCAAACTTGTTTTCTTTTGCGAGTTCCGAAAATCGGTTTGCTACTTCCTGCGTAGTCATTGTTGCTTCCTGCGTTGTCATGTTTAAATTTTTATGGTGAAAAAGAGAACATTAAATTAAGCTATTTTTCAACCGCCACATATTACTAATTTATTAAGTTTAAAAAATTTTCTTTTTGAAAGCTATCGTCACTTTTCAATAGGGTTTGCTGGGGAGTCACGGTAACGCTGCTCTAATAAAAATTGAAAATATAAATCATTTTTTACGGCGTCCTTCATTAAAAAATTTCTATTGCAAACCCGGTTGAACAAAAACGGGTTTTTTAAGATGCAGATCACAAGCAGCATTCAGTTTATCTACCAGGTAAACAGTTAGCTCCGGGGATAAAGCTTCGTCGTGCATGTGCATGAAAAAATAAAGTTCAGTTAAGCCATTCTCCAGCCAGTATTTAATTCGTTTTACCCAGGCATCAATCCTGGTATAATCGGTGGGGTGAAGACTATTACCAACATAACGGATAAAGGCTTTTGTTTGTGTAAGCTGCATGTGGCAACAGTCCCTTCGTCCTGCTGTGTCGGTGATTACGAAGCCAAGTTTTTCTTTTCGCAAGGCAATCAGTAATTCATCAAAGTTCGGAGACTGAAACCAATCAGGATGGCGCACTTCCAAAAAGAAAAAAACATCTTTTGGCAAAGAAGCAACGTACTGAAAAAGCTCTTCCTTCCGCTTTGGCCCAAACTTATCGCTGACCTGTAAAAACACAGGACCGAGATGGTTTTCAAAAGCGGTAATTCCTTCTAAAAACGTATCCGTTAAAAACTGTTTATCATTGAAAGAGCCAAAATGACTAATGCCCTGGTAAACTTTCGGGCAAAATAAAAAGTCAGCTTCTTTTGCTTTGTCAGCCCATTTTTTTATGGCAGCGGAATTATATAATTTATAGTGCGTAGCATTCAGTTCTATCGAATTATAATGCTTTACATACTCATCTAAAAACTGTGCATCTTTTGTTCCCTTCGGATAAATTTTACCGATCCACTCTTTCCTCCCCCACTTGGCACAACCCAAATAAATTTTTGGCGATTTTGCAGGCTTACCTTTTAGAATTTGCTTATTCCACTGCGATTCTTTTGGTAGTGAAAAGTCAAGAGTTTCCAGTTCGTTTTCGGGCACACGGCCAAAGTCCATATTTATTTTTTTCTAAAGCTAATGCCTTTTCAGGTTTAGTATTACACTAACGGCCAAATCGTAATCTTTACAGAACATTGCTCTTCATTAACCATACCCCATTCTGTAAAATGAATTACTATTGCAAACCTTGCCATGCCACACATGTTGAACTATTTTTTTACACCTGTTTTTTAGCAAGACAAACAATTTTATGAAGATCGCTTTTTGGACGGTTGGTAAAGCGCATGATACTTATGTGAAAGATGGGGCTGAAGAATTTACCAAACGGATTTCTAATTACTTCCCTATAGAATGGAAGATTATTCCATCCATAAAAAATGCAACTTCATTATCCGAAATGGAGCTGAAAAGAAAAGAAGGTGAAATTATTTTAGCCCTGTTGAAAGCGGATGATTATTTGGTGGCACTGGATGAAAGAGGAAAAGAATTTACCTCTGATTCTTTAGCCAAATTTGTTCAGCAACGGGCTAATGAAAGCACACGACAGTTAGTATTTTTAATTGGCGGTGCTTTTGGTATTGATGAAAAAGTATTGAACGCTGCAAAGATTAAATGGTCGCTTTCGCAACTTACTTTTCCCCATCAATTGGTGCGGTTAATTTTAGCGGAAGGAGTGTACCGGGCTTGCACTATTTTAGCGAACGAAAAATATCATCATAAGTGAGGAATGAGTGGTCAGAGGTCAGAGGTCAGAAGTCAGAAGTCAGGAATTAGAAATTGTAAATCTGAAAGAAAATAATGGAATTATCAATCACCCTAATACTTGTCATTGTTACTGTTCTGGTTTCAATTGGCGGATTCAGCAACCAGAAAATTATTGATGACCTGATATTTTATCCACCTGCGGTAGCGCAACGTAAACAGGTTTACCGGTTTTTTACCTGCGGCTTAATTCATGCCGACTATGGCCACCTGATCTTCAATATGCTGGCACTGTATCTTTTTGGCAAGTCTGTAGAAGAAGCTTTTGTAACATTGTTTGAAACCGGCGGACGTTATATTTACTTGTTTATGTATGTCTCGGCACTGCTGATTTCTTTACTGCCAACTTATTTTAAACACAAGAATAGTTATCAGTATCGCAGCCTTGGTGCATCGGGTGCGGTAAGTGCCGTGATCTTTGCCGGTTTAATGCTGGCGCCGGAAACCGAAGTGTATATTTTTTTTATTCCTATTCCTATTCCAGGTTTTATTTTCGCTCCGTTATATTTATTGATTTCTGCATTCCTTGATAAAAAAGGCAGCGGTAACATCAATCACTCTGCACATATTTGGGGTTCTATTTATGGATTATTATTTGTGATTGTAGCCGCCAAAATAGTAGAATATAATGCAGCAGAAGCGGCTTTTGAAAGAATTAAAGCGTACATGCAGGCTAAAGGCTGGATACACTAAGCTGCAGGATTTCTGTTATTGTGCTGGTTATTTTAAAACGGTCGTCAATTCTATAATTAACTACCCATATAATTCGTTTATGTGACTCAATCACCCACACTTTTTCCTTTTCTGTTTTAGATAGTTTGTTGTCAATAAAAAAGCGGGAGAGTTTTTTCTTTTTGCGCATACCTAAAGGATAAAAATAATCTCCTGTTTTCCAGGGACGGAGAATTAGCGGGTAATCAATCTGCGAAGCATCAAGTTGTGCAACAAGTGACGAAGTATCGGGCTTAAATTTTTCTTTGGTAATTTTTTTTATGGAGATGATACCAGCGACAAAACGAACCTCGCCATCTTCTTTGTCAATCACAATTGTATTGCCATGTAAAGCTGTTGGCGAAATGATAAACCATTTACGGTGACGGATAATTCTGTAATCATTATTGGCTACATATTTTCCAGAATCGGCATCAGCCAGTTTGATTATTTCCTCTATGGCACCTTCACCAAAACCATAATCTTTAATAATTTCATAGATTAGTGAAGTGTCTTTATACTTCATCAATTTCAAAACAGGTATATGAATTTCATCGGCTTTAATTTCGCAAATTTTTTTCTTTAGGCCTGATATTGATTCATTATAAATGGTGGCCGTTTGCTGCAAGCGTTTAATTGTGTTCAATACATTTTCTTCTGCCTGTGGATACACTTTTTTTATTTGCGGCAACAACTCATTTCTAAAAAAATTACGGGTGTATTTACTGCTGCTGTTTGATGAATCTTCCACCCATTGTAAGCTGGCTTCTTTCGCATACGCTTCTATTTCCCTACGGCGAATTTTTAATAAGGGCCTCAAACAATTAGCTGCTTCTTTATTGTGCATAGGCATCCCGGTTAATCCTTCCAAACCAGTGCCTCTAAAAAAATTCATGAGTACTGTTTCCATATTATCATTGGCATGATGCGCTAACAAAGTATATGCAAAGCCACCTCCTTTTCTTACTTCTTCAAACCAGGCATAACGCAGATTTCTTGCCGCTTCCTGGATGGATAACTTTGTTTCTTCTGCATGATGTTGGGTAGTAAAGCCTTTAACCAACACCTCCACTTCATACTTTACACCTAAACTTCTAACAAAGCTTTCATCCCTCTCACTCTCCTCTCCTCTCAAACCAAAATTGCAATGCGCTATTGTAAACTGCAAGCCCCCTTTTTTGCATAAGTCACATAACACTACGCTATCCAAGCCGCCGCTTACTGCCACCAAAACTTTTGTTGTTGGGTTTAGTAAATAATACTGCGAAACAGTTTGTAAAAAAGGAGGAAGTAGATCCATGTAAATATTTCTGTTGTTGACAAAAATTGACGGGAATATTAATATTAGCTAAGTGGCAGTAAGCATTTAGTCTCTCAGTAAACCAAATCTTCATAGGCCCCCTGTAATTCATTATAAGCATGATTATCTTTCGCCTCCTTCGCCATCTTCATACCTTTCTCATACCATTTTATTGCCTCATCTTTTTGATTAATTCTCTCCAGCAATTTTCCTAAATGATAATAGCTACCTATGTACTTTTCATCCCGGGCTAAAATGCTTTCAAAAAGTTGTCTTGCTTCCACTTCCTGCCCAAGCTTTACATACTCCAATGCCAGCGCATGTTGCACAAAACTATCAGCAGCATTTTGCGCCAAAAACGCTTTCAGTTTTTCTATCCTCTCCATTTTTGTCTTCTTGTTTTTGGTATTATTTGCACCTTATATTTGCAAACAGTAAAATATAGTTGCATAAGCAACCAATTAATTTTCTCTTTAATTTAGTTTACATGAAAATCCTGGTGTGTATAAGCAAAACGCCTGATACGACGGCAAAAATAACCTTCACCGATAACAACACGAAATTCGCAGAAGCCGGCGTACAATGGATTCTTAATCCTTATGACGAATGGTACGCCCTTGTACGTGCCATTGAATTAAAAGAGTCGGATGCTACCACTACTATTCATCTTGTTACGGTTGGCGGCGCTGATGCCGAACCTATCATTCGCAAGGCTTTGGCACTTGGTGGCGATGAAGCCATTCGTATTAACGCAGCACCTGTAGAAAGTTATTTGGTAGCCACACAAATTGCCGAAGTAGCTAAAGGTTACGACCTTATTTTGTTGGGAAAAGAAACCATTGATTACAACGGCAGCGCTGTTGGCGGCATGTTGGCCGAATTGCTGGATGCTCCTTACATAGCCAATGCCACTAACCTGCAAATAGCCGGTACAACAGCCACAGTAAAAAGAGAAATCGAAGGTGGCGAAGAAACAATTGAAGTTAGCCTGCCGTTAGTAGTGGGTTGCCAAAAAGGAATGGCCGAAGCCCGCATTCCAAATATGCGGGGTATTATGGGAGCACGAACCAAACCGTTGAAAGTAATAGAACCTTCAAACGTTGAAGCTTTTACACAATATACCAGCTTTGAGTTACCTCCCGTAAAAGCAGGCGTGAAGCTGGTTTCAGCCGATAACGTAGAGGAGTTAGTGCGGTTGTTGCACGAGGAAGCGAGGGTTTTTTAGCCCCCTATCTCACCCCCATCCCCCGGCCTTTGGCCTAAAGGGGGAACGTTATAAAACAAACAGCTCTTTTTATACAATGATTTTTTTGAGCCAGAAGGAAGAATAACTATTTGGCTTTTGTTGCGTCGCACTCTTGTACGTTCATATCACTATTGAGCAATCCGCTTCAGGCGGATTGAATATCTGTAGAAATAAATAACACCGGAGAAAACCCGACTCCGTAGGAGTCGAACATCATCGTCGCTTGTTCGACTCCTACGGAGTCGGGTTGCAAATGGCGCAATAATTCTTCTCTACAGATATTGGTCTCCTCACGGAGACAAGAGAAAAGATGATAGAAGATCTGTTGATGAACGGAGCGTCGCCAATGTCGCCCAATAGTAGTACTTATGCTGGTAACCTAAAAAATAAAAAGTTTATAAACATTAACCCTCTCACTTTACGGAGTGTAACTAAACACTCCGCCTAAGGCGGAACGGGGGCTTCAAATTCTTTTACATGAGCGTATTAATTTTTGTTGATCAACTGGACGGACACATAAAAAAAGCCTCGCACGAAGCACTGACTTATGGTGCTAAAATAGCGGAGCAAACAGGCGACACTGCAGAAGCTGTTGTATTAGGAAGCGTAAATGAAGACCTGGCGGCTTTAGGTCAGCATGGCGTAAAAACGGTGCATCATGTGCAGCACGATAATCTGAAACAATTTGACTCGCAGGTTTATACGAAAGTGATTGCGCAAGTCGCTGAACAAAGCGGCGCTAAAGTAATTGTGTTTTCCAATAACTCCAGCGGCAAAGCACTTGCACCACGGGTAGCTGTAAGGTTAAAAGCAGGACTGGTTTCCGGCGCTACTTCTTTGCCTGACACATCCGCCTCAGGCGGATTTACGGTTCGGAAAAATGTTTTTTCGGGTAAGGCATTCGCCACTGTAGCTATTAAAACAGATGTGAAAGTGATTTCGCTAAATGTAAATGCGTTTACTATTTCAACCGGCGAAGGCACAGCAGAAGTTGTTCCTTTTAATGCAACAGTTGATGCACCCAAAACAAAAACGGTTGCCAGCACTAAAACAAGTGGTAAGGTTACATTAACGGAAGCCGATATTGTAGTAAGTGCGGGTCGTGGATTGAAAGGCCCTGAGAACTGGAAAATGGTAGAAGAATTGGCAGATGAATTAGGTGCTGCATTAGCTTGTAGTCGTCCGGTTGCCGATGCACATTGGCGTCCTCACAACGAACACGTAGGCCAAACCGGTATTGCCATTGCGCCTAATTTATATATTGCCATTGGCATATCCGGTGCCATTCAGCACTTAGCCGGTGTAAACCGCAGCAAGACGATTGTGGTAATTAATAAAGATGCAGAAGCGCCGTTTTTTAAAGCTGCAGATTATGGTATTGTAGGCGATGCATTTGATATTGTTCCGAAGATTACGGAAGCGGTGAAAAAAGTGAAGGGCCATTAGTAAAAATTAATTTTTAACCGGCGGAATGATGGCTCATTCCGCTTTTTATTTTTCTAAACAATCTGCCATCCGAACCAAAAAATACTAAGCCATTCAAATTGTTTTGGTTTACCATTTACTGCTTAATTTTGAAAAAAAAGGACACATAGAAGCTCGTTATGAAAAAAATAGAACTGGAAATTGTGGCCCTTTCGCATAGCATTACACAAACACATTCGTATGCTGTGGTATTGGGCGAAGTAAACGGATTAAGACGATTACCCATTGTCATCGGTGGCTTTGAAGCGCAGGCCATTGCCGTGGCGCTTGAAAAAATGCAGCCCTCCCGCCCTCTTACCCACGACCTGATGAAGAACTTCATGACGGCTTTCAATATTGACCTGCACGAAATAATCATCTCCGATTTACAGGAAGGCATTTTTTATTCAAAACTCGTCTGCTCCTCGGATAACGATACGATTGAAATCGACAGCCGCACTTCCGATGCACTGGCGCTGGCCGTTAGGTTTGGCTGCACGGTTTATACCTACGAACATATTTTGGAAAGTGCCGGCATTTTAATGGAAGACACCGGGGCAGCGGGGAAGAAAAAAAAGGGGCCAACCGTTACTTCACCTGAAGATGCTCCGGGAAGTAAGGATGATTTAAAAACCCTATCGGTTGAAGAATTACACACTTTACTCAACGATGTATTAGAGCATGAGGATTACATCCGGGCTATTGCCATAAGGGATGAAATTAACAGCCGTAATAAAAGGAAAAAATAATATTTGGGGGTTGTGGTTTGAAGTTTGGAGTTATCGTGTTACTATAAAATGTTTTTCATCTATCAGACCGGCATTATTTATTAGGGTGCTTGATGCTAAAGAACTCCAAACCCCAAACTTTCAGTGATAGTATTTCCCAACTGTAAAATAAACCTCGGGCTTCACGTTTTGCAAAAGCGGGCAGATGGTTTTCACGATATTGAAACCATTTTTTATCCCATTGCTTTGCAGGATGGATTAGAAATTATTGAATCTTCTTCACCTTCAAATGATATAGAATTTAGTAGTAGTGGTTTGCCGATTGATGGTAAGTCTTCCGATAACATTTGTATAAAGGCCTGGCATCTTTTGAAAAAAGATTTTCCGCAATTGCCCGCCATTAAAATGCACCTGCATAAAACTATTCCAGTGGGTGCTGGCCTTGGCGGAGGCAGTGCAGATGGAACCTTTGCTTTAGTGCTTCTGAATAAAAAATTTAATCTTGGGTTAGATGAATCAAAGCTGGTTGACTACGCTTTACAATTGGGCAGCGATTGCCCTTTCTTTATTAAAAACTCTCCTTGTTATGCAATGGGCCGCGGCGAGGTTTTAAAAAGCATACAGCTTGATTTATCTGCCTACAAATTCGTCATAGTTAATCCAGGTGTTCATATAAACACAGCCTGGGCTTTTTCGCAAATCACTCCTTCAAAAAATCATTCATCATTGAAAGAGATCATTAAACAACCGGTAGAAAAATGGAAAGGTTTTTTACAAAATGATTTTGAACAAGCAGTGTCTTTGCATCATCCACAAATAAAAGAGACAAAAAATATTCTTTACCAGCAAGGAGCGGCCTATGCTTCTATGACCGGAAGCGGTTCTACAGTATTTGGAATCTTCCAAAAAGATGCGGCTATTTCTCTTTCCTTCCCACCTCATTATTTTGTGAAAACTATTTAAGCCTTCCCTCACTTCTTGCGTGTAGTGTACATTTGCGGTTCATGGAAATTTATAAAGACTTTTCGTTTGACTCCGCTCATTTTTTACCACATGTGCCCGAAGGCCACAAATGCAAAAACATGCACGGCCATACCTACAGGCTGCGTGTATTTGTAAGCGGCCAACCCGATCCGCATCTAGGCTGGATCATGGACTTTAAAGAACTCAAAGACATCATCAACCCGCTGATTGACGAATTGGATCACACGTTGATAAATGACATAGAAGGACTCCAAAATCCAACCGCCGAAAACATCACCATCTGGATTTGGGAAAAGATAAAACCCCTGCTTTCCAACCTAAGCAAAATAGAATTATACGAAACACCAACCACCGGTGTTATTTACAATGGTTCTTAATCTGCTTCCTGCAATAAAGCCTGCAGGTCTAAATGTTCTGTAATCATCATCAAATTACCTTCATCATCAACCGGCCATTCTTCTTTGGGCCGGTCGCAATAAATTTCTACGCCATTGCTGTCAGGGTCGTTCAAATAAATGGCCTGCGATACGCCGTGATCTGCCGAACCTGTTAAAGGGTACGCAGCAGCAACCAATCTTTTTAAAGCAATGGCTAATTCTTTATGGGTAGAAAATAATATCGCTACATGAAATAAGCCTGCTGTATGTACCGGTGCCGGTATTGCATTCTTGCTGTACCAGGTATTCAAACCAATATGATGATGATAACCACCGGCGGATAGAAACACCGCACTGTCGCCATAGCGTTGTGTAATTTCAAAACCAAGCAGGTTATGATAAAAACTCAAAGCTCTGTCAAGATTTGCCACCTTTAAATGCACATGGCCAATTTTAGTACCGTCTGGAATTTTGTAGTCCATAGTTCTTACATTTGTTGCCGAAGCAAGTTTATGAATCTTTCCACACCTTATTTTCTTTCGCTCAATTTAGACCTTCTCAATCACTGAGTTTAGGTTCATCACTATTTCTTTTCAATCAATTCATTTACTTAAAAAATTATTTTATGCAGGCCACTACGGTGCTTACCGATACGCAATACTATTTAGACCTTGATGAAAACGTTGGCGCTCATAATTATCATCCCCTGCCGGTTGTATTAGATAAAGGCGAAGGTGTTTTTTTATGGGATGTTGAAGGAAAAAGATACTATGATTTTTTCAGCGGCTATTCTGCTGTTAACCAGGTCCATTTCCATCC
>MWWF01000179.1_pt1 | contig 12188 bp, 10 predicted proteins | sample 1047351 | NCBI WGS metagenome assembly MWWF01 (sample SAMN06349970, study PRJNA376086) | soil metagenome | isolation source: MGM-3 sample Antarctic (ecotone) soil | place: Antarctica
TTGTACCATTGCCAAAGGTCGATTCCATTGGCCCTGCCCCCGAAGCAGCAATGGCCTCATTAGAACAAACTCCTCCCTTAAATGCAGCACAGGCCCGCTTGCCAAAAGCAGCACCCGTAGCAAACGAAGTAACCGCACAAGATGTAGCAGTAGCTACCAGCGACTACAAACGATTGGATAGTATGGCTGCAGATAACCTGGCTACGCTTTCGCAAAAAGCTGAAGAAAGGGTAAGCCTGCAAGCTGCACCACAGGCACGAACAGCGGAAAGCTCAATAAAAGCGGCTACTATTGCGCCCCCGGTAGCCCTACAGGAGTTTAAAGGCAAAGTGATAGATCCTGAAGGTGAACCGTTGCCGTTTGCAACCATTCACATTAATAAAAATACAGGTACGGTTGCCGATGCCAATGGACGATTTTCTTTAAAAGCGCAGGACACAGCAGTGGCAGTGACTGTGGCTGCACCAGGCTACTCCACCACAACTGCAAAGCTGTCGTCGCTGGTGAAAGAGAACGCAATAGTAATAAATGAAAAAAACGATGAAGGCCTTGCCGAGGTGGTGGTGACCGGAATAATGCGGAAAAAACAAGCTGCAACAAATCGGGAGCGGATCATATTTAGCAGCCCCGGATTGGAGCCTGTAAGAGGTTGGAAGCAATTTAACAACTATGTAAATGTGCAGTTACGTGAGTGGCTGGATGGCGGAGAGGAGTACACCAAAGGCGAAGTACAACTTGAATTTTCTATTAACAAGCGGGGACGGCCAGTAAACATAATCGTACTTCAGCGCACTGCAGAGCACCTTGCGGCTCCAGCAGTTGAGTTGCTAAAAAACGGACCAGCGTTTAAACAAAAAGTTGACCCGGCAAAGGCAAGGATTACAATACAATTTTAGCATAAAGCCAGATGGCCGATTGCTGCGTTTTTCTCTCCTTTTGCTTTTAGGTTAGCAATACAATCCTGAATGTTCTGTTTATTTATAGGTGGCGTGTGTAAGCTGAATAGATTATCTGCAAGTAAAAGAGTGCGAGCTCTATGGTCATAGAGGCAGGCAGCAAGAAAAGCTAAATAGTAGCAGGCCGTTGGGTTCAAAAAAAAAGAAAATTTACCCAGCGCCTATGCGTACGAGAGGAAAGTTGCACAACAATGCCAACTAATTAATCGAACATTGAACGTCAAAAATCATGTTTAATAATTGATCATGAGGTTTGGTGCGCAGAGCAGCCACTTGCCATGCAAGTTTGAAGTGTTATAAGGTGTACAATCCTTTTGCACTATTGGAATGATGCTGTAGGTTTGCAAAAATAAAATGTATGAAAAAATTGTTGTTTACCGTATTAGCTGCTACGGCCCTTTTAGGTGGAATAAATGCTCAAGTTCCTATGCCTGCTCCAAGTCCTACACAGTCCATTCGCCAGGATTTTGGAATGGGTAAAATTGAATTGGTATACAGCCGCCCTTCTATAAAAGGACGCCAATTGCTTGCGCAAAACAGTGTGCTGGCTCCTTTGGGTAAACCATGGAGAACGGGTGCAAATGCTGCCACAAAAATCACCTTTAGCGATGAAGTGATGATTGGTGGAAAGAACCTGAGCGCAGGTGATTATGTTATTTACACCATACCCAATAGCAGCCAGTGGGATGTAGTGTTTAGTAAAGGAAAAAATTACCCCGGCCAGGATGGATTTAGTGAAAGCAATGATGTAGTAAGAGTGAAAGCAAACGTAAATAAAGCTTCAAAGTCGGTTGAAACTTTTACCATGCAATTTGCTAACATACTGCCCGAAACTTGTGAGTTGCACATGATGTGGGGCACTGCAGCAGTAAGCGTGCCTATCCAAACTAATATAAAAGATAAGCTGCGTACCCAATTAGAAGCTGCCTTACAAGGTGAAAAGAAGCCTTACTTCCAGGCTGCCACTTTTTATTATGAGTGGGATAAGAACCATGAGCAAGCGTTGACCAACGTTAACAAGGCTATCGAAGAAAATAAAAAAGCTTTTTGGATGCATATGCTAAAAGCAAGAATTCAAAAAGATATGGGTGATGTAGCAGGTGCAAAGGCAACAGCCAACCAGGTAGTTGTTCTGGCCAAAGAAGCTAAAAATGATGATTATGTAAAACAAGCCACAGACTTGTTTAGCAAGAAATAAGTTGATTGATTTAAGTACTGATAAGCCCTGCATTTTTGCGGGGCTTTTTTTTGCTCGTGTTTGTGCTTGCCGCAGAATTTAGCAGAAATGCTTGTCGTGAAAAATGCATGTGGAGGGGAGGCAAAGATTTGATTTTGTTAGCATCAGTATTGGTAAGGAAACTTCACTGTAGATAACCTTCTATTGAATCCTGGTTTGCTTTGAAGAAACGTGCTTACAAATTTTCCTTTTTACTAAGAACACCACAACAATTGAAAATTAAATATTTACTAAGTTCTTCCTATTGACGTAATTGCTAGTAATTTTTTTCGATCCAGATGAGCCAGCAAAATACAGGTAAGCGTTGATTACTGAATAGAATATCTACAAGTACAAGTGTGCGACGCAACGAATTAAAATCATCGTACTAAAAGCCCCGGCCCCAAAAAGCCTTAAGAAAACAACGTTGCTTCACTAACGGGAATGCTTACCCCATGGTTTGCGCTTTCCTATTTCCAACCAGTGCCTGTATAAACAAAGCAATAACCACCACTAGGATGGCACCCACCGCGTTTAGCCATAAGAAACTTAGGCCAATCACCTCGTATTGGTTGAGGAGAAAAAGGGTTATGACCAATAGCTCTGAAACAACTGCGCTGATAAATACAGCTTGCCCGCCAATTTTTTTTATGTAAAAAGCGACAAGAAAGATACCGAGGATAACACCGTAGAACAATGAGCCAAGCACGTTTACCGCTTCAATTAAACTGCCCATACGGTTGGCAAACTGGGCCACAATAATGCAGAAAACACCCCAGGCAAAGGTGTACCACCGCGAGGTTTTATAATCCCGTTCTCCTGTTTGCGCAATGCTGTGGTCGGGGTTTTCACCATTAAACCGCCGGTGAAAATCGATCATGGTACAGGATGCAAGCGAGTTGAGGGCAGCAGCTATGGAACCCCATGCTGCCAGGAAAATAATGGCAATCAGCAGCCCTATTAAACCAATCGGCAGGTAGTCTACCACAAAGCGCAGAAAGATATAATTGGTATCGTTGTTATCGGCGAGCGGAAGTGCTTTCTTAATAAACCCTTTGTAGTCTGCCCGCAATTGCTGCAACTTGCCATTGCCTGTTTGTATGCTATCCTTTAGGCGTATTTGCTCGCTATTGTTCCCTGCATGCAGGGCATTAATATAGGCTATACTATACTTATTTTGTTGGGCGTTTATGCCCTGGTAAGTGTTATTAACAGCAGCAAGTGAATCTTTGTAGGTTGTAGATAATGCCTTTTGATCAACTGCTTTATTATGAAATACCGGTGATGGTTTAAACTGGTAAAAAGTGAAGAGCAAAGCCCCAATCAGTAATATTGAAAACTGCATGGGAACCTTAACAATACCGTTCATCAACAAGCCAAGTTTACTTTCTGTACTGTTTTTTGCGGTGAGGTAACGGCCCACCTGGCTTTGGTCGGTTCCAAAATAGCTAAGGGCCAAAAAAAAGCCGCCAATTACACCACTGAACAGGTTATACCGGTCGTTCCAGTCGAACTTTCCGTTGGTAACCCCCGTAGTTATTACATTAAGTTTTCCGGAGGCGCCACTTACTCTTAGGGCATCCACAAAGCCGATGCCCTTGGGCAACTGGTGCACGATCATGTAGCCTGCAAGAAACATCCCTACAAAAATGATAACGAACTGCAGTTGCTGTGTATAGGCTACTGCTTTAGCTCCACCCGTTACGGTGTAGATTATGAGCATACCGCCCATAATGATGTTGGTGAGAAATATATTCCAGCCCAACAAAGAAGAAAGAATAATGGACGGCGCGTAAATACTTATACCTGTTGATAAACCACGCTGCAGCAAAAAAAGGAACGAAGTAAATAAGCGGGTCTTTAGGTCAAAACGTTTCTCCAGGAACTCGTAGGCAGTAAAGATTTTGAGCTTTGAAAAACGAGGAACAAAGGTGATGCACAACACCACCATGGCTAGGGGCAGACCAAAGTAATACTGCACAAAGCGCATACCATCAGTAAATGCCTGCCCGGGAGCTGAAAGGAAAGTAATTGCACTGGCCTGCGTACCCATAATGCTAAGCAATACAAGGTACCACGGCATCGAGCGGTTGCTTAAAAAATAGCCATCAAGGTCTTTGGTTGTGCGGCTACGGTACAAGCCATAAACGATGATAGTCACCAGGGTTAAAATCAATACGATCCAGTCGGTATTGCTCATGAAAAATATTTAGTGAACCAGGCAAAGAAAATGATAAGTGCCACAAGCACGAGCACCACAAGCATATACCAATTTGACCATTTTTTAAAGAGAGGGATATTACGTGTTTTCATGGCTACAATCGGTTTGGTGCCTATATCGTTTTTTAAAATATTGCTATGGCAAAGGAATAATGTACTGTTGCAGCACTCATTTTGCTACAAACATTTTGTACTGTTTGCAAAGCAAGGATGCGCTCACTCATCGTTGCGCTTGCTGTCTTTGCCTGATCCGATAAGACCACTGGCAAGCAGTCCAAGTACAATCCCCAGAACCATCCCTAGTGCCACTCTTTTTATCAGCAACCCGATAATTAAACCAATGATGATAAGCATTGTGAAGCTTATCTTTTTTCTCTTCTGCATGTTGGTGCTGATTTTTATTTGCCTTGTTTACCTGTTCCAATCTTGTTTTGTGGAAGCGCTACCAGGTTTGCCAGCAGCCGGTAAGCACCGGGTACACCTGCAGGCAGTTGCCTGAACAAAACCAGGCTTACGTAAGCAAAGTTTCCCTTGCCATGTTTAGCTATAACGAGGCTGCCTTTACTGTTTGTCTTGTCGTTGGTATCCTTCATTTCCAACAATGTTTCGTAACGCTCATCTACATTATCTGCCTGGTAGGTGCTGCGCTCCTGCACCCATCCTTCAAAATCTTTTTCTGTTATTTTGTTGGGAAAGTTGAACACGGGATGCTGCGGTTTAGCAATCGTCACTTTTGCATCTTCTTCTGTAACCCTGGTATTGCTTACTGAAAAAGGAAACGGTCCGGCTTTGATACGTTTTAAACCTACCTGATTGCTTTTCATGTATTGTACAATTAGATTGCCTCCATTTTCCACATACCGGTTTAATGCGTCAGTTTTGTTGCTCAGGTATTCGTAAATATTATACGCCCGTATACCCACAACCACTGCATCAAACTGTCGTAATCTTTCGGGGTTAATATCGAATTCTCCGAGGTAAGTAACCTGGTAGCCCAAAGCCAATAAAGCATCGGGCACCTTGTCTCCGGCACCGCTAATGTATCCTACTTTTCTGCCAGCAACTTTTATTTCAGTGTCTATCACCTTAAGGTTGTCGCGGTAGAAATAGGTTAGGTTAGGTATGTGTTCGTACCTGATCACATTCATGTTCTGGCTAAACTTTTCTGCTTTACCATTTAGCGTAAGCGTAAGTATCGGCTCAACAAAGTTGTGCTGTCCTTTGTGGTAAATCGACTGCACCTGCACAGGAAATGAACCACTTCCACCTTTTTTAAAATCGACCAGCACATCTTTCATTACTTCCGTAGCCTTGCCGTTTTGCAGGCTTAGCATTACCGGAACTTTAGCAGCATTAATGTTGCTGGTGTAGTTGACGCGAACCATCTGTTGGGTAGCAGGTTGCACATTATTCAATACAATATTGGGAGAAATTGATACGGTAATCTTTGGTATTACCGCCAGTGGCTGGTACAATTCGCCGCGTACCAGATCAACATATTTGTATTGTACAGGAGTTTGTTCTACAAACGACTGTCCCGCTATCTCTATGGTAAACTGTGCCACAAAGTTGGCCTTGTTTTCAGCAAGCCCGGTAAGGAATGGCTCTTTCACATCAAAATATCCTTCTTTAATACCGTTAGCCAGCCAATACGGTTGCGACAATAGTGCGTTGTCATCAATCTTTAGATAGTGATCTATTGAAACATTCTTATTGCCTGCCAAACTAAATTCCACAGTGCTGTCCAAAAGGGCCTTGCCGGTTGTTGAATTAAAAGTTGCATAGGCTGCATTATTGCTAGCAAGAGATTGTGTTGCTGCTGCGCCAGGATGAGAAGAGCGAAGTGTAATTTTCTTGACATTGACAGGCACACCAGACCTGTTATTTAGGTTGAAGCTTACCCGCAGGGTGTCGCCCTGTACGGCATATTCCTCACTGGTGACTGCTTCGGCAAACAACCCAGTACAAGCCATAATAACCTGTTGAGTTTCTTCAAGCTTTTTATTGCGCCAGTTGCTGGCAGGCAGTGCTGCAATTTGCCGGTAAAACGCTATAAGCGCCGTTACAGAAGCAGATGGCTTATCAAAATTGAAATTTGCTATCATAGTGTTGAGAGCAGGTTGTATGTTGTCACTTCCTTGTATCCTTGCCCAGTTGGTTACTATGCCATCCATCAGGTCATTTTTAGGTGCTTCACCTGCAGTAGTAGCAAAAAACTCGTAAATCTCTCCCCTTCTCCTTGGCCTGCCTTCTCCCTGGCTTTTGTGCATGCTTCTTGCCTCGCCGCCAAGTTCACCATAGCTTTTGCCTATCAGGGGATTGTATTCCCCCACTTCCATCTTAAACTGGTCGTTGCTTGTGGTATTATTACCACCAAAGTTGAACGTGTTCCACATGATCCGTTTTGCCTGCCAGGGTTTAAGTCCATGGGCAAACTGCTCAGGAAAACGGGTGGGGTCGGCGGCTGCCACATAAGCTTCATCAGCAATAATGGCACTTGCCGCATGGTGTCCATGGCCAGCCCTTGCATCTGGTGGAAAGCGCTTAATTATAATGTCGGGCTGATATTGCCGGATCACCCAAACCACATCGCTTAGTATTTTATTATGATCCCAAATGCGTAATGCTTCATCCGCACTCTTGCTAAACCCAAACTCGTATGCACGACTAAAATATTGTTCGGCACCATCTACGCGGCGCGCTGCCAGCAATTCCTGTGTTCTAATCAATCCCAGGTCTATTCCCTGCTCGCTGCCTATAAGGTTTTGGCCACCGTCGCCTCTTGTTAAACTCAGGTAACCTGTGCGGTACATTTTCTCTTTTGCCAGGTAGGGCAACAATCCATTGTTTTCGTCATCGGGGTGGGCGGCTATGTATAACACACTGCCAAGCACATGTAGCTTTTTAAGCTGTGCATATATTTCGGCGCTATTGCTATTGGTGGGCCATTGAGCTGGACCCGCTTGCTGATAAAGAACAATGCAGGCAAGGATCAAAAAAGTATTCCGTATACGCATGTTGCGAAGATAAAGTTTGTAAGTACACTGTTCATGTACAGCTAATACAACCAAAAATGATAACAGTATTGTTGAAGAAGGCCGTGCACCAACTGCTATTTGCCATAGGCGCATGGGCAAGGCAAGGCAATGTTCTTCACTACGTCTCTTCCCCTTCTGCCCCGATAGTACAAGTTAACTTCGCCAACATAAAAAACCCCGCTCTGAAGAACAGGGTTGACATGTAACTAAACCTAAATCTATTCAATACAGTGAAGCAGCATTTGTAGTGGCTTTACCGCTATTGTTTTCAGAAAGCTCAGATAAGGTAGAAGCCTGCAAATTTGGTGAGGGAACCAGGGCAGGTACAAGGTCGAAACGAGTATTGAGTATTGGTGAAGTGCGGGCATACCAACTATCCGGATGATTGACATAAAAACAAGTGCCACCCTTGATTGCATCTATAATCTGCTTACGTTTTTCATTGGGTACAGCAGGGCAGCCAAGGCTGTTGCCCACTGCACCTCTTTCCGATACCATTCTTGCGTTTACAAAATTAGAACCGTGCAATACAATATCTCTTGCTCTTACCTTATCGTTCACGCCGACTTCCATACCATCAAAGCGCATACTGTAGCCCGCCTTGCCGCTATAGGTTTCTGCGGTAAGCATAAATCCTAAACTGCTTTTGTTTGATTGCACCATGTTCGAAAAACTTGTGGCATACGCACCACCACTGTTTTTACCGTGCGATACATAGGTATTAAACAACAACCTTCCAGCTACCACATCAATAACATATAACCTTTTGTTGCTGCTACTTTGACTGTAATCGCAAATTGTCAAAACATTCTTTTTGCGAAGCAAACCTTTTGTATCTAAAATATAGTACCCTTTTAAGGCAGCGTAAAAAACTCTTTTTTCCAGCCCGTAACTTGATAAACCTATCAAATTATATAACGAATCAGCCATGCGCAACAAAGCGGGCGATTGAGCAGAACTCGTTAGCAGCGAAGGAAAATTTTTGTCGTCAGTAAAGCTTTTGGGATCAGTTTTGGCCGATACAGATACAGCAGCAGAAGCAAACGTAAAAATCAACAAACACTTGTTTATTACTTTTTTATTGTACATAACACCAAAAATTAACCTTTTAATAAATCTATTTCAAATCTATTTCCTCAAATACTAAGAGGCAAAATACCTAATTTATTGCGCGGCGACAAGTTAAAATTATTGCTGTGGGCTTTCCAATTCCAACTGATCTTCCGCTGGTTTGCGAGGTTCAGTAAACTCGTTGAGGTAAATTTTAATGAGCAGTATGAACATTGAGATGAGAATGGGGCCGAAAATTAAACCGATAAAACCGAACAAATTAAGACCGATTATCACTCCAAATACTGTAATCAGGGGGTGCACATCTCCCATACGTTTTTGTAGCATAAAGCGGAAAATATTATCTACCGTACCAATTATACCAAACCCATAGGCCAGCATAAAGATTCCCTGCCAGTTTTGCTGGTTGGCAAACAGTACAATGCTTAGTGGCACATAAGCAAGGGCGGCACCAACAAAGGGTAGCATAGATGCAATACAGGTAAATACAAACCAAAACCAAACATCGTTTACACCCAAAAACAGGTAGGCTAAAAGCCCTACCACCCCCTGCAATATTGCTACAAGGGGTATACCCAATGCATTTGAAAGAACCAGCACCTTTAGTTCGCGCCCAACTTCGGCCAGATTATCGTGCTTAAGCGGTACAAAATTATATAGCCACTTTTCTAACTGCCGTGCACCTACCAGCATAAAATACAAGATGAAGTACATGAGCAGTACGGAGGTAAGCGAACTGAATGTGGCCGACAATACAGTTTTAAGGGTATTGCCCACCGCGCCACTTATACTTTCCGTATTGCCTGTCATCAATTCAATATTGAACTTCGATTCCAAGGTGCGCACCTGCTTAGTAACCGCATCTACAATTCTATCAGAGTTATTAATTGCATATCCAATTCTCGAAGAAAGAATGTTGATCATGAAATAAATGGGTAGTAGCACCACCAAAAAAGAAATGAGCAACAACAAGCCCGCGGCCAGGCTCTTTTTCCATTTGCGCTTAAATACCAGGTAAAAGAAATGTTTCCGAAGTAGCGTATAAAAGGTTATCGCTCCCAGGAAAGCAGGCAAAAAAGCACGCATTTGTAAAAAGAGGAAAACAAACATGAACACTAGGAAAACATAAAAGGTAATCTGCCTTATACGATTGGGATTAACGTATTTACTTATCATGGATTTGATTGTATTAATCGCATTATTTCTGCGAAGTTACTTTGGAAAGTAAAAGATATTTTTTCAATAAAAAACGTGGAATGCTTAATAATGAGCTGTTGTAAAGTAGTAAACAGGTCAAACAAGCTTCACATAAATAAGCATGCCTATCGTGGAGTGTTGTTGCAATATATCATTTGCGCGGGTACACCGGTGGCTTTACAGGCAGATTTTGGAGCCAGGGCATTAGGGCTTTGTTGTTACAGCCGTTGCAGCCTGCCTCTATTACCATAAAAGTCGCACTCTTGTACTGGATTACAAATTGCAATTGTCTACCTCAATAAGATTTTACACGTTCAGGTTTACTCTTTTTGCCCACGAAATAAAATCAGGAATATTACCCCAATTTCAATCACTACCTAACAACGTCCTTTTTATTAGTACTTAGTTCACTAATAAAACGGGGTTTTCTTATCAATACATCCGAACCTTTTGCCATAAACACCGATGACGGTTTACCAGTGAGAAAAGGAACGAAAACTGTTCCATAATTAGAAGCTATATCACAATCGAAAGACCATTCCTTAACCGGGTAAACTTGCCATACGTCATGCTCCACCCCATACTCGAGTGTTGTATTCTTGTCGTAGGCACTATAGCCCCAATAGTGTTCAAAAATAAATTCTTCTTCCGTGCCCTTTTCAATGGGTGATAAGCTTGATTCGGCGGTCGCTTGTATACTATTCCAGGAACCTTTTTGTTTCCAGTCGTACCAGACAGAAATAAGGTCACCTGCTATCACCATTTTATGTTTCATTGGAGCGTACAGGTAGTGTTCCCTGTATAAAAGGTTGGCCATTGTAGAGATGATGCGGCGCGGAACGATTTCGGAGACAAAGACAACCCCACGCTTGTACTCTTTTCCGTGCAGGCGTTTTACATACATGCGAAGGTTCACCTCTGGGAAGTGGGTATGTAAAGGCCACTTAATGCCAAACACTTTGGTGTCCTTAAACATAAAACCTACTATACTTACCAACGCTTTTCCTTCAAAAAGATCTAGCTCGGTAAACAATGGCAGGTAAGGTTTTAAAATTTGCTGGTCAACCTCGTAATTAATCATTACAAGATTTTGCCAATTTGCAGTGAGGAAGGGCCTTGATCTAAGTTGCATAAGCTAATAAACACCTTACTACATTCACTTGTTTGCGATCTGCCGTGCTTTGGTCTAATTACGTCGAAGTAAGACATTTGCTTTGTTCAAGGCAATCCAATTTACTCACTCGTTACTCTTTTCCATTGCTGTTTCATTTCTCTGCCGCTCGAGGTGCGGGTGGTAAGCGTTATTTCATTATTGTTAACTACATTAACTACCGCATCCCTGGTTACAGTAGTCCCGTTACAGGCACTTACCAAGGCTGCAAGGCTAAAACCTCCATTCGTATTCGATTTTATACTTCTCCAGAGTTGATCACCTTCTTTTACGCAATAGGTATTGTTCGTTACAGATTTAATAGTGCCATTTCCTACCACAGGGTACACATTTAAAGTTGTTCCTTCAAGCGCTTTATCATCCGTAGTAGACGCCAATAGCCAGGTTCCATTCAGCGAGAAGACACCACCCGTTGTATTGGTTGGAAAGTTCTTTATGGTATCACAACCTGTACCCACCACTGCAACCACCAGTAAAAACATGACTAACCTGTTCATTAATCTCATATATTTTTTTGGTGAACAGTATTCATTAATTATGCCAGAGAAATTAAACGCGGAGACAAAACACAACATTGCAAAACAAATATTTTATGCAAACATTTCATTGATATACAGCTTATAAATTGAGCTGGAATAATGCCAACAGTGTTATTCAGCCTTCATGTTTTTGCTTTTAAACAGTAATCCACTATGTTTGCACCGGCAAGTCTTATACGACCAGCTCCTATTGAACTCCCCCAGGACAGGAATGTAGCAAGGGTAAATGGTTGTAGCGGTGCGATGTAAGTAACTTGCCATTTTTTTTTGTCCCTGCCTGTTCTTCCTCTCATTTATTTTGAGCTTTTTACTACTTATGATTTTCAAGAATGATTTATATAGTAAGCGACACAGATTGTGTGGAACACTCCTCCAAAATCAAATTTCTTACCGTTAATAGCTCAATCCAAATAGCAATTTGAAGGTGCCCGTAAGTTGAAACTTTAGCAGCAAGTACCTAAAGGCCTATGGCCATAACTAGGTTTATTATTATTAAAGGGTAAAGGCCGAATAAAGATGTATTTGTGCACGGGTGTGTCCCGAACAACGTATAAGCGTCATCTTAAAAACAAAATCTCTCTTTTGAAGCTATTGTGAAATACGAACAGCAGATTTTGAGTTAAAAGCTGCGTAATGTACCGGACGTACAAGGGTCTCTTTCGACATGCTCAGGGTAAACGCCTTCGAGAGGCTCGGTAAACTGCCACACGATCCTATGAAAAACTGCGTGTGAACCGAGCGTGGCAAGGATGTAACTTGCAGATCAAATGCTCGTCAACA
>MWWF01000180.1_pt1 | contig 12179 bp, 11 predicted proteins | sample 1047351 | NCBI WGS metagenome assembly MWWF01 (sample SAMN06349970, study PRJNA376086) | soil metagenome | isolation source: MGM-3 sample Antarctic (ecotone) soil | place: Antarctica
GGTCTGTACTACCTGACCTTTCTCCTTGTCTTTTAAAAAACCTTCGTAGTAAAACTTATAGCGTTGCAAGTCGGTTTCTGTTAGCGTTTTCTTTTGCAATTGCTTTTCCAGTTCGGTTTTCAGAACATCTTTGTCTGCTTCCATTTTTGACTGGCCAAGGTAAGCCAGGTAATCGTGGATGAATTTTTCTTTAGAAGCAGCGTTAGCAAATTCGCGTTGATTAAACTCCGTTGCTTTTGTAGCGTTGCGCTTTAATCCCCAAATGCCTCCAAAGTTTGCATAGGCCGAAGCAATAGCCGATTGGGCGCCGGCAATCTCTTTACCATTTTTATCGTAAAGAAGAGTAAAGTAACCTTCATCATTGTTGTTGTCCTGCTTTTCATCTTTTGCAAAAGAAAAGAAGACGGCTCTTGTTGTATCGGCTGTTTTTACTGAACCGCGAAAGATGCCTCCCTCCTGTTTTAGCGGTACTTCTATTGCACGTGGCAGTGGTCCTTCAAGCAGGTAAGCAGTAGCTTCAAAATCTTTTACACCCTGCAACACGGTATTGCGGGGCATGTACTCAATGGTGATGGTTGAACCAGCCACTGGTTTTGCAGTCATGACCTCAAAATTCTTTTGCGAATATGTTAGCAGGGTAAAAGAAAGAAACAGCAGAAGCATGGTAATTTTTTTCATATACCTGGTTTTATAGTTTGAATGAGGCAAACAGGTTGCCTGTAATAAATGTATGAAAGATTAAGATGCAATTAAAAAATCCCTGGCTGTTTATGATGAATGGATTCAACCAACTCTTAACATTCACTTGCTTCACCCCGAAAGAACTTTGCACAAAGAAAAGCACATGCAAAAACATTTGCACGATATTTCCGTATCCGTATTAGATCTCTCCACCATAATAGAAGGCGGGAATGCAGCCGGTGCTTTTAAGCGAAGCCTGGCCCTTGCTCAACAAGCTGAAAAACTTGGTTATAACCGTTACTGGTTTGCCGAACATCATAATATGGAAAGTGTGGCATCTTCGGCTACCGCAGTTTTAATAGGTTATGTGGCAGGAGGCACATCAACTATAAGAGTAGGTTCTGGTGGCGTTATGTTACCAAATCATGCACCGCTTATTATTGCTGAACAATTTGGAACATTAGCATCGCTTTATCCCGGACGAATAGATCTTGGCTTAGGACGGGCACCAGGCACCGACCAATTAACATCGATGGCTTTGCGTAGAAGTTTGAATGGTTCTGTTGATGAATTTCCATCTGATGTAATTGAACTGGTAAATTATCTTGGACCAGGAAATGCAGAAGCTCGTGTAAGGGCTATCCCTGGTGAAGGAACAGAAGTGCCCGTATGGCTTTTAGGTTCCAGTACATACAGTGCGCAACTGGCAGCTATCCTGGGTTTACCATTTGCATTTGCTTCTCATTTCGCACCTACTTATCTGACTGAAGCATTAAAAATTTACCGGGCTAATTTCAAACCTTCTGTGCATCTTCAACAGCCGTATGCAATTGCCTGCATTAATGCAATTGCCGCCAATACTGATGAAGAGGCTGAACATTTAGCTACCTCTTTTTACAACCTTGCTTTAGGTTTGATCCGCAATAAGCGCAAGCCTTTGCAGCCACCTGTTTTATCAATGGAAGGTATGTGGACAGAGCCTGAAAAAGCCGCTGTGCAACAGATGATGCGCTACTCTTTTATTGGAAGTTCGGCTACTGTAAAATTTGGCCTGCAATCTTTCCTTCACGAAACAAGCGTAGATGAAATTATGGTGACATCTCATATTTACGATTTGGATGCAAAGAAGAAATCGTATGAAATGATTGCGCCGTTTTTTAAAAAGAGTTGATCTGATTAAGTAGTTTAAGAAGGCCCGCTTTTAGAGCTTCGTATGCGACTGTATCAACAGCTTAATATTGCTTATAAAAGACTCATCCATTATTTTTTTACTACCCGTTTCAATGCCATGATGTAACCCAGGTGCAACCCATCATGAAACAATAAAAACTTTATGCTGTCCTCAATGTTTTTATGCTCCACGCCATAACGGTTGGTCCATGGTGGGTTGGCCGCAAATACGCTGGCAGCAAGGTCTTGCTCCAGGTTATCAATAGTAGATAGCAACTGTTTTTTCAGCACCTGTACTTCTTCCTCATTAACATAGCCCGATGGCTTGGTGTCTGGTTTATAGGCTAAGAAATATTTCTCGTCAATTACCATCGGCAAACCACCGCGTACATAACAAACACCTTGCTGGGCTGCTACAAGGTGGCCAAGGTTCCAAACAATATTGTTATTAAAACCGGAGGGAATTTCATTCAATTGTTCTGTTGATAATTCATTAAGGATGCTCAATAAAAATGTTCTTGTTTTTTTTAAAATTTCAATTTCTTTTTCCATGTAATAAAATATAAAACTATGATTAAATGATCCGGTTGCATTATACAATGTCTCTCTTGTTTCACATTACCTGTTGTCTCTTTACACTACGTTGCTTCTTCTTGTATTGATTGCTATTTACCAAAAAAGCCGACACTAAGATAATTACCATTCCAGCCACCTGGTCAGGGCTAATAATTTCATGCGCAATTACGGCGCCCAGCAACACAGCTATTACGGGATTGATGTAAGCATACGTACCCACAACAGCCGGAGGCTTTACTGTAAGCAACCAGGTGTAGGCAAAAAAAGCAACCGAACCTGCAATAGCTAAATACAATACGGCCAGCAGCGAAGACATGGTTACAGCACTGGTGGAAAAATGGTTCCAGTCGCCTGTAATTAAACTAATAATAAAACAGGAAAGAAGCCCACCCATTAATTGCCACCCTAATTGCAAATGCATAGAACCCCGCACAGGGTGCGCCTTGTGATAAAGTGATGCACCGCACCAGCAGATACATGAAATCAGGATTGCTAAAGAGGCCAGTAGTTCCATTTTTGAATCGCTGCCTTGTGGCGATTGCCCAAAATATTTGCGAAACAGCAACAGTATGCCGGCAAAGCCCAACACCAATCCCCAGATAACTGTTTTCTGCCGCCAGTAAACGGCCCACTGTTTTTTATCAAGCAGCACAAACCAAAGTGGCAGCGTACTAGCCAGCACCGCCGCATAGCCTGATGAAATATACAATTCGGCCCAAAATAAAATGGCCTGCCCGGCAGTAAGCAGGACGGCACCCACGGCCAAATGATGCACTACCGGTGTATCAAAAATTGCCTCGCCTCTAAGCTTTGCTACGGCTAATAAAATAGCACCGGCCACTGCGTAACGCAGGCAGCCCATAATAAAAGGCGGGATTGTTTTTAGTCCTATGATGATGGCCAGATAAGTAGTGCCCCAGATAATATAAGTAGCCCCAAAAGCCAATAAAAGCGGAAGTGTTTTTGTGCCCTTCATGCGATAAAATATAAAACCATTTTATGAATTTTAAAGATAGGCGATGACGGGACGGAGAGTGGCGGGATCAAGGCTCGATTTTTTATAGCAGTAGCGATTGAATCAAACCGATCAAATTTTTATTATGAAAATAGCCACTTATAATGTCAATGGCGTCAACGGCCGCCTGCCCGTTTTACTTCGCTGGCTAGAGGAAGAAGCACCCGATGTTGTGTGCCTCCAGGAATTGAAAGCGCCGCAGGAAAAGTTTCCGGAAGCGGCCATTAGAGACGCGGGATACAACGCTATCTGGCACGGGCAAAAGAGTTGGAACGGAGTAGCTATTCTCTCACGTATCGGGGAACCTCAGGAGATACGTCGTGTGCTGCCAGGAGATCCGGACGATGAGCATAGCCGTTATATAGAAGCTGAACTAAATGGCATCGTGATCGGTTGCCTGTACCTGCCAAATGGAAACCCATATCCCGGGCCAAAATTTGAATATAAACTGAAGTGGTTAGAACGGTTTGCCAAACATGCAAACGACCTCTTAAAAGCAGGCGGACCAGTGGTATTAACAGGCGACTACAACGTAATGCCTACAGAAAAGGATGTGTATAAGCCAGAGCGTTGGGTGAATGATGCTTTGTTTCGGCAAGAAGTGAGGGATGCTTTTAAAGATATAGTTCAAGCGGGATGGACAGATGCGTTACGAAAACTTTACCCGGATGACATCATCTATACGTTTTGGGATTATTTCAGTAATGCCTATGGCCGTAATGCAGGTTTACGAATTGATCATTTTTTACTCAGTCCGAAGCTTGACAAGCGCCTCCTTGCTGCCGGTGTTGACAGGCATGTTCGCGGATGGGAAAAAACAAGCGACCATGCACCGGTGTGGGTTGAATTAGCAAACGACTAAACCAAGACAATGCATGGCAGTGTGCTATACACGAGTTAGTTGCGAGCAAAAAAATAGGCATTCGTTACAAACGAAAACCTACGTTGGTTTCAACAATTAAAGTCAGCCTCCATCATGTACTGAAATGAATTTCCATAGCAATATTGTCCTGCACAAAATAGACCAATAAAGAAAAAGGAATAATGCTCTTTAGACTTTAAAACAACGCCTTCACTTTGGTAAGATGTGAGACTTGAAAAGTGAGCCGGCCCCACGTCTGCCAGTTGTCCTATCAGCATCGATAGATGACTTTATATCTACCTTTTTCAGGCGGCTCATCCCCTCCTTGGAGGGCTTCAGCTCTACTTGTAAAGGAATTTTCATGTGGGGTGGGTTTTTGATTTCAGCGTAAGTCTAGTTCCTATGTCTAAAGAATCAAGGTCAAACTCCATCACGCCCCTGGTAATTCTTAATTCGAGAGTTTGTAAATCAGAAACAAAACAAGAATAAAAAGGGCAAAGAAAATAGAGGCCCCGACTCTTTCTGAAATGTTCTTATTAATATTCATAACACTGGTTTTTTTAATGTAGTGCGAATATTTCAGAGGAAAGGAAATGGGATTTCATAGGGAGGAATGAGGCAAATGTAATAAAACTTTAAAATTTTGCAAGAGCCCGTTGGCGGGGTGGCAAAAAGAACTCAGACCTGGCTTTATTTATTGAACCTTCAGCATGGGCAAAGGGTTATTAACTCTCTTGCTCCTTGCTGGCTTGTTGTTGACCTTCTTCAGCCTTTTCTTCTTTTTCCTCTTTTGTCCAACCGGCCGTCTCCCCCGAATGTTCAAAAGGGCCGTCAGGTCTTTCAATATTTGGCAGCGATATTTCAGTATTCTTCTTAGTGGCATCGCCCTTTTCTTCTTCGTGCAATGGATGTAGTTCTGTGCTCATAATAATTTTTTTTCTTTCGAAAGGTATCAAATTATAGGAAAGAAAATTCAATGGTGGGAATAAGATGTAGGAATTTGCTAAAGCGTGGCTGATTCGCCTATGAGGTTAAGAAGCCAAGACCCTTAGGATGGCAGGAGTAGCTGCTTGTTGCTGGACGCCAAGAAGGGCGGTAGTTTATTATTCCACGTTGGCAAATCCCCCTTATAATGTCTCCGCTTTTCAGTAAGCCTGCCTTCCCCTAAAAAGGGGGAGTGCGGTCACTCCGCATAAGGAAATAATGCTAAGGGGATTCGCTACACAGGAATGTTATCTTGCAAAAGCAGGAGACTTATTCTATTTTCACTACGTGTATTACATCCCTTATAATACTGACCTCAAAGCATTTTCCCGGCAACTCAGAAATAACAGTACAATGGGCGAGATCTTACTTTGGCAAAAGCTTCGTGCCGGTTGCATGAGGCTATATGGTTCAACCGTCAAAACCCCCTTTAATAAAAACCAACTATGCGAAAGATAAAAGACCTTAAACCGAAAGAGCTTACTACTGGAATTGTAGGCTATTATGTTCATGGTGAACAATCAAGTTTTGGATTAGTAGAGTTAAAAGAGGGCAGCACAGTGCCCGGCCATCAACATACCCAGGAACAAATTACTTACATATTGGAAGGCAAGCTGGATATGATTATTGGCAGCCAACCGTGTTTGTTAGAGGCCGGGATGTATTATGTTATACCCTCCAACGTGATGCACAGCGCTGTTGCCATTACAGATTGCAAAGTAATTGATGCCTTTAGCCCGGTTCGGGAAGATTATAAATAATATTGTGCCTATCTTTTCCCTTTCCTTACCATTATCGGTGCCACGCTAACAAGGCATTCTACAATCACTCTACAATCATCATTAAGAAGAATGAACAATGGGGAATAGAATTACGGAACGTAAAAATGTGTACTGAAACAATACTGGAAAAAAGTTCAGCACAAGGTTCAGCATAAACTTGCAATAAAAGTTTGATAGTAGCACTTCAGTTTAGGACATAATAAAAAGGTTGTACCTAAAAGATGCAGTCTTGGTAAAACAATTACTCAAACTTTCGATATTTGAAAAGCTTTAGTTTTATGATTTTATCAAATTACCATCCCGGATGAACCAAAGGCTGAAAGAATTATCAGGTAGCTTAGAAGGCGAACTCCATGTGGATGATACAATGAAGATTTTGTATGCCACTGATGCGTCAGCGTACAGAGAAATTCCTTTAGCTGTAGCCGTACCAAAATCGGTTGCCGATCTTAAAAAGCTGGTTGCTTTTGCCCACGCAAATCAAACTTCATTAATTCCGAGAACTGCAGGCACATCACTTGCGGGCCAGGTTGTTGGCAATGGAATTATCGTAGATGTTTCTAAAAATTTTACGCAGATAATTGAACTGAATAAAGAGGAGCATTGGGTTCGTGTTCAGCCTGGCGTGATCCGTGATGAATTGAATATGTTTTTGAAGCCACACGGTTTATTCTTCGGCCCCGAAACTTCCACCGCCAATCGGGCTATGATTGGTGGGATGGTTGGCAATAATTCCTGTGGCTCTAACTCTATTGTTTACAGAAGTACAAGGGAACATTTAATGGAAGTGAATGCATTGTTAAGTGATGGAACTGAAACCGTTTTTAAAGCGCTTGACATAGATGCATTTCATGAAAAATGCGAAGGCGTTAACCTGGAAGCAACGATTTATAAAACGGTGCGACGGTTATTAAGTAGTTACGATAACCAGGAAGAAATAAGAAAAGAATTTCCAAAAGAAACTGTTGAAAGAAGAAATACCGGTTATGCTGTTGATGTGTTATTAGAGTCTGCTCCATTTACAGCCGGTGGCAAAGATTTTAATTTCTGCAAACTTATAGCCGGCTCCGAAGGAACGTTGGCATTTATAACAGAAATAAAACTGCATGTTGATCCATTGCCTCCAAAGGAAACCTGTTTGCTTTGTGTTCATTTTAATTCCATTGACGAAGCGCTGAGAGCTAACCTCATTGCTTTAAAATACAGGCCTAATGCAAGTGAACTGATAGACAATTATATTTTGCAATGCACCAAAGACAATATTGAACAAAGTAAGAACAGGTTTTTTGTGTTGGGTGATCCGGGGGCAATTTTGGTTATTGAATTTACTGCGGGTAACCGTGAAGATATTTTGGCAAAGGCAAATGAATGCGAAATAGAAATGCGTGCCGCAGGATTAGGCTATCACTTCCCTTTATTATTTGGAGAGGACACTAAAAAAATATGGACACTGCGAAAAGCCGGCCTTGGCTTATTGGGCAATTTACCCGGTGATGAAAAAGCAGTTCCTGTAATTGAGGATACTGCAGTTGACGTAAACGACCTTCCCAATTACATTGCTGACTTTAATAAGCTATTGGAAAAGTATGATCTGCATGCCGTGCACTATGCACATGCCGGTTCGGGAGAGATACATCTTCGCCCTATAATTAATTTGAAAACAGTTGAGGGCAATAAGCTCTTTCGGATTATTGCAGAAGAAATAGCCACACTCGTAAAAAAGTATAATGGCTCTTTAAGTGGCGAGCATGGTGATGGAAGATTGCGGGGAGAATTTATTAAGCAAATGGTGGGTGAAAAGAATTATGAATTGCTAAAAATCATCAAACGCACATGGGATCCGGCCAATATTTTTAACCCGGCCAAGATTGTTGATACGCCTTCCATGAATACGATGTTGCGGTACACACCCGGACAAAAAACGCCAGCCTTCAAAACCGTTTTCAGGTACACTAACCAGGATGTATTGCAACATGCGGAACAATGCAATGGCTCAGGCGATTGCCGTAAAACACAATTGTCTGGCGGCACCATGTGCCCGAGTTTTATGGCCACAAAAAATGAAAAAGATACCACACGTGCAAGGGCAAATATTTTACGTGAGTTCCTTACCAATTCTCAAAAGATGAATCGCTTTGATCATAAAGAAATTTATGAAGTGATGGACTTGTGTTTGAGTTGTAAGGGATGCAAATCGGAATGCCCTTCGAATGTTGACGTAGCCAAATTAAAAGCAGAATTCCTTCAGCACTATTATGATGCCAATGGTGTTCCTTTTCGTTCCAAACTGATTGCCAATTTTAATCGCTCTGCAAAGCTCGGAGCATTGGCTCCGGCCCTTTATAATTTTATGATGACGGCACCTTTAGTTAGCGATCTTATAAAAAGATTTTCAGGATTTGCAGTTCAGCGTTCTATGCCAACCCTCTATAAAATAAGTTTAGAAAAATGGTGGAAAACGCATTGGAGAAAGATGACGGATGACAGCATAGAGATGTCAGCGGTTTCTTCACTGTCATCTGTCATCCCTCATCAGTCATTTAAAAAGGTCTATCTATTCTGCGATGAGTTCACCAATTTTAATGACACGGAGATTGGCATTAAAGCAATTCTATTATTAGAGAAATTAGGTTACGAAGTCATCATTCCAAAACATGAAGAAAGCGGCAGGGCATGGCTGTCGAAAGGATTGGTAAGAGCCGCAAAAAGGCTTGCCAACAAAAACATTTCGTTACTAAGCAAAATGATCAATGAAGAAACGCCGCTCATCGGCATAGAACCCAGCGCCATCCTAACCTTCAGGGATGAATATATTGATCTTGCTGATGATGAAAATTTGGCTGCAGCCAAAGCGCTGGCAAAAAATGTTTTTTTAATAGATGAATTTATCGCTAATGAAATTGACAAAGGACATATCTGCAAAGACTTATTTACAAAAGAAAAAAGACTGATCAAACTGCACGGGCATTGTCAACAAAAAGCCTTGTCGTCGGTTGCGCCATCTGTAAAAATAATGTCGCTACCTGAAAATTACTCTGTTGAAACAATACCCTCCGGATGCTGCGGAATGGCCGGATCTTTTGGCTATGAAAAAGAGCATTACGATATCTCATTGAAGATTGGCGAACTGGTTTTGTTACCTGCTGTGCGGGCCCAGGCAGAGGATGTTATCATTGCCGCTCCCGGCACCAGTTGCCGCCACCAGATAAAAGATGGAACCGGAAGAAAAGCTCTGCATACGGTTGAAGTTTTGTATGAGGCGTTGAATTAAGTTTTGTTTTAAATATTTGTTCAAGGGCATTCGTATTTCCTGGCATCATGAGTACTTGCTTTTGTTGGCATCTTCGCCAAAGAGTAATAATCATCAATACCATCGTTGGCAAGGACAGTTACGATGGCATTTGACTTCCAAAGGTTCATTCCAATCTTGCAATTCAATAAATATCTTTATATGCTTGTCAGATTATAACTATCATATTGAGTTCCTCACTGCACCATCATGCGCCGGCAGTATTTACTTATATATGACAAGTGCAAGCGTTGGCTCGTTGGCGGGGACGCCAACAAGAGCTGCGGATGATGTGATCATTGCAGCCACCGGCACCTGTTGCCGCCACCAGATAAAAGATGGAACAGGGAGAAAAGCTCTGCATACGGTTGAAGTTTTGTATGAGGCGTTGATCTGAGTTCTATTTAAAATTTTCTGAAATGCATCGAGCTTGTGATGAAAGAATTTTAGTAGAGAAGTTAACTATGCTTCTTCTATAGCCTTTCTCACATCCGCTAAAAAAAGAGGCACTTTAATTTTTGGATCGCCTGCGCCAAGTGTTTCTATCGGTACATAGCCACTATAACCCGATGCTTTTATAATCCTTATAATTCGATGTAAATCTGTTTTTACTTCTGCTCCATTTTCATACATATTTTCCTTTAGTTGCCAGTTCACAGCATACTTCGACGTTTGTTCAATTTGTTTATATGGATCGCCGGTTCTGTAGCTGCCAATGTCCAATACAAGTCCAAACCAGGGCGAATCTACCGTCTCAATAATTTTTTGTGCCTGGTCAGCGGTTTTAATAAAATCGTTGTGGTTTTGAATTGCTACAATAACGCCATGTTGTTGGCCATGCGCCACACATTCCTTTATATCTTTCACCATCCAGCTCATAACCTGCTCCCATGAAAATCCTCCGGGTACCTGCGTTCCCGAAAAAATTCGTATCACCGGGGCGCCTAATTTTTCTGCTGCCTCAATCCAATTCTTTACCAACGTAATGTCTTCTTTTCTTTTATTTTCATCAGGGTTTGTAAAATCATTTCTTATGCCGGTGCCGCTTATATCGAGGCCAAGAAGAAAAGCTTTTCTTTTCAAGGCATATATGTATTGATTAGTTGGAACATTTGGATAACCGGGAAAATAATAGCCAGTGAGATCAACAGCGTCAAAGATATTGGTGGCGCAGAAGTCGAGCAAGGTATCTAACGTTATACTTCCATTTTTCAGCGGTTCGTTAAAAGAATAGGCATTAAGGCTGATCTTTAGTTTTGACGCTACCGGTCTTTGGCTTTTATCCTGCGACTTTACTGTTTGCGAACTCAAAAAAATTGCAGTAGTACCCAAGACTGGACCGGCCAACATCAGTTTCAAAAAATTTCTTCGTTGAATAGAGCGTTTCATATCTGAAATGTAAGTGAGTGCTACAATTTAAAATAATTTAATTGAAGCGTTAATACGGGTTTTTTTCAACTACCTATAAAGAGTAAAGTAAAATTTCTATTGTTTTTGTTGGCATACTCGCCACGAGGTAATCTTCATCAAAGTTTTCAATAATTACCGTGAAGTTGAAATGATGCTCAGTAGTATTCCCGAACGTATAAGTGTGCGACGCAACCCCAGCTAAATAGATATTCTTCAGCTAAGTACATAAATAAAAAAAGGCTACTCTTAAAAGATGCAGCCTTCGTAACAACTATTCAAAACTTTTTCTGCGGCATTACTTAATGCTTACAGGCACTTCAAGGGCTTCCCATTTTAGAACAAAACCTTTGCCGGTCACTTCGTAACGCAGCCTTTCGTTCATAGCAGAAGATTTTGCCGGTTTTGCCTTTACGGTCAGCACTGTTTTCATCGGGTCAAAGTTGGCTTCACCACTTCGTTTAATACCCCACTGCCCGGTTTCGGAATTAAAAATAAATTGCCATTCTTTTTCGCCGGGAAGGGCAAATAGACTGTATTTACCTGCAGGCAATTCTTTGCCTTCAACCTTAATGGCTTTATCGGTTTCAAAGATCGTAGCCTCGTTGGCACCGGCCCGCCACGTCTTGCCGTATGGTACCAGGTCGGCCCAGATTTTTCGTCCCTTCACAGCAGGGCTGCTATAGGTGATTGTGACAGTGGCGTCGCCAATTTTTCCTGTAGCTGTTGCCGGTGGACTGGGTCGGGCTGATTTGTCGCCTTGTGCCCAGACTGCGGAAGTAGTGGCAAAAAGGATGAGTAAGAATGAAAGCGTCAGGAGTTTGTTATTCATATCTATTGTTATTTAGGTGTACTTAAAGATAATTTACAATCGGATGCTAACAGGAGACATTTGTTGTACGGTCTTTTTTCAGTTTAATCAGCTTCGGCAAACGCATTGACGTTTACTTGCCTTACCATTTTATGCAAGTTGCGGGGAACGTTTTAACTATAACTGTGCAGCACAAACCAATTGATTGTGTAATTCAGGAATGCATCCTTATCACTTACAGTTCAGCGCCATTTTAGCTATTTCAGCGGTATCTGACAATTTATCAACGATGGTGCTATCCATAGCATATTTTGTTTTTACCTGGTCTAAAACGCATTTGCAATAAGCATACGCCTTCTCTTCGCCAAGCCGGACTTTGACATTATCAACACAACCGGCTGTAAACTCCAGTTCATCTTCGCTGGTCCAGTTTGTAGCGGCGGGGGGAATGGTATTTTTTGAAGTCGTGTCTTTGTTATCAGCTGTATTTGATGATGGGTTATTACAGGCGATAAAGATGAAACTCACAATTAGTGCGATCAGCTTGTTCATAGAAAAGATTTTAGAAAGTGAAGAATAAATCATAGAAAAGTTTACGGCAT
>MWWF01000181.1_pt1 | contig 12167 bp, 10 predicted proteins | sample 1047351 | NCBI WGS metagenome assembly MWWF01 (sample SAMN06349970, study PRJNA376086) | soil metagenome | isolation source: MGM-3 sample Antarctic (ecotone) soil | place: Antarctica
GATCACCGACAGGAGCTCAGCCTTGGGCCGCTTCGCGTAGAGCTCAAAGACCGCCATATCCCTGACCTGGTTGTCATAGGCATCGGCTCGCCTGGTGTGATTCATCATGCCTGTCATCTTGGTGCTGCCCTGCGGCACAGACTGATCGGACATCGCGCTTTCGACCATCTCCATAATGTCGTCAATGGAATACCCATCTTTGATCGCCCGGCTTTCGTAAAGATGCCGGCCCATAAAAAGCACCAGGGGCTCACCCAAGAGCGGTTGGCCTTCCTTTTCCCTGATCGCGTTGATGCCCTGGTGCTGAGCCTCTGTGAGGTAGCCGATAGATACAACTTTCGGGCGCTCGCCGGCTTTGAGTAATTCAAGGTTGGCCCGGATCAGTTCCAGACCGTTTGCATAAAGAGGCATTTTTCTTCTTCTTAAGATTGAATTTGGGGGTGTAAGCCGGAACCCCCGAAAATTCCGTCGGAAATCGTCACCAGAGTGGTTTCCGGCTGTTTTGCTATCCGACACAGTTTTCCGTGTATGTTTTGGCCGCTCAAGCAGGCCGTTTTCGGCTTTGCAGCGTCACTGCCGGAAAACAACTGTTTGGCGTCACCCCGCACCAGTGCTGGCTTCCCGCCCATGACGGAAATTCCGGGGGTTCCGGCTTACAACCCCAATTTTGGACTGATTGTAAAGTCCACAGATTTATTCGGGCTGCGGCCCAATTTCGCCAACAGGGTTTCAGCCTCAACCAGCGTCGAATCACGACCGGAAAGAGGCAAGCACTTTTGTATTTAGCGAAGTCTGCCGGATCGAAATCGAGACTTCCTCTGGTGGGTTTTCCAGACGCCCCGTGCCGGGTGACGCGGGCACTGTGTTACCGAATATATAGAGCAGCCCCGATCCTGTAACCCAACGTATTAAGATTCCTATGTTGGCTGTCAGAAGCGCTGGGTGGAAAAAGGTGTCGGGATTATTGACAGGAGGTTAGAATTCGCACTATTGAGGCCAGTCCTGTAACCCTTACCGTTACCGTTACAGTAGGAGTTGACCCGATTCCTCCCTTCTCAACTGCCACAACCCCTGCAACTAAAGGGCGTCTGCCTAGTTGGGTCATCCAGTCTTACCGAGTAATCCATGCTAAAAAAACACCAATCAGAGGAAAAACGGAGTGCTCCAACCGGGAAACGTAAGGGCGCGCATGCGTTCGTCCCGCCCGAACAGGAGGCCCAATTTCCGAGTGTTGATGATGACCTGGGACCCAAAGGGCCATGGTTTGGTACTGGCGAACAATCGGCCAAAGAGGGGGCTGCTGCAGTGCCTGAGGACGGTCTTGGGAGCCGAATTCGGGCAGCAAGGGAAGCCAAGGGCTATTCCCAAACGCACCTGGCCGATTACACCAAGGAGGTCGACGCGGCTCGTAAAGGCGTGCATCGCACCGTGCTGGTGGGCTATGAGGCAGGGCAAACCCGCCCAGGCGCCCGGGAAATTCGCATTCTCTGCGAGGCGCTCAGCGTCACCCCGAATTGGCTGATTTACGGTTCTGAATTCGCAGGTGGTACCGAGCAAGCCGCCATGGAAGGTGTGCGCAAGAATGGACTGTTTGCCGCCATGCGCCTTGCCCTGGCTATTGCCGTTCTCAAGCCGCATGAGCGCGACGCCCTCCAAAGCCTGGCCTTGTCGATGGCAGGCCGGGAGCTGGGAGACCGGAAGCTTTCCATACTGTTCGCCCTGGGCGCTGGCTTCGCCATGCCGGGTTTTGAGAACATGGTCAAGGCGCTGGACCGTCCCGATTTGATGAGTAAAACAATTACTGAAGTGCTGGATATACTCCTGCAAGACAGTGACAACATGGCAATGCCTTGGGGAAATAACCTGAACTTTGGGGAGGACGGCAAAGGGCCAATCACCGGGGACTGGCTCTACCCGGAGCCTAAAAAGTAAATACGACGAAGCGCCCATGTGGCGCTTTTTTGCAACCAGACCTGTCGTAATTCCCTATAGTCGAACGGATTCTTGACAGTTGGCAACCTTGTATGGATAATCGGCTTTCGTCGAAATTCACGACAAAACAAGGAGCCATAATGAAAATCCCCGCATTGCAGCCCATCACAGCTGCTCAGTCCCGTGCAGCACGGTATCAACTTGGCCTGACTCAGGCCGATGTCATCAAGCAATCTTCCCTCCCAGGGCACAAGCTGAAGCAGTTCGAAAGCGGCCGGTTCGTCCCTGACATGCCATTTCTTCAGAAGCTGGCCGATTTTTACACCGGCCTGGACGTAGACCTGTCCGACGTCACCACCGACCCTTCGCCAGCGCCGGCCCCGGTCCCGGCCCCAGTTGCTAAGCCAGGCGCCAACATGGTCCGTCCTGTGCACCGCCCTCACTTCTACGTGGCCGAGACGGTTACCCCTGAACTTCTGGACGCCTGCCTTGAGCGCATGCACGCCAACGACGAGCGCATCAACGAAATCCTGGGCAAAGACTTGCGCTTCGGCCTGATGGGCAGCTACCAGGAACAGACCGTCACCGAGCAGCAGGAAATCTTTGGCGCCATGGCGGAGGGCTACCTGATTTTCCGTCTGCTGCAAGGCAACCCGCTGGTGAAACCGTTCGATGAAAAGACCAGCGCCAAGACCCACGCCCAGCTGCTGGGTCAGGTTTTCGCCAATTCCCCGGCTGCCCTGCTCAAGCAGATTGAAAAAGCGAGTGACGAACTGGCCGAAGAGGTGGTCAAGTGAGCGGCCCCATCCTCCCGCCAATCCCCATGCTGTCCGGTGGCGGCAACGGCCAGGTGTTGATGGTAATCGGCATCCTGGTCGCCCTGGCACTGGTCGCAAAGGCCAATGCCGACAAGACAGCAGCAGCAAAGTAGGCGGCTGTTGATGCGCCTGCCGCTGCCGTCACCACGCCCACGGAGCGGGGCTCTGCGCCCCGTTCCGGCCCCGGCCCATAACTTCCCTGCCCCACAAGTCGGAAATGCCCCTACGGGCCTCTACGTGCGTCCTATGCCCCCTACTTCCACCGCCTCACGCATCGCCCTCGGAGCTTCCCAAAAATGAGCTCTAATAACCTTGGTATTAGTGGTAAATCGACAAACCATCAATCAAATCAAGAGGTTACGGGCGTAAATGTCACGAATCCGGGGAAATTCATCAAGTACGCGCTGTCACGGCGCGCCGGGAGCATCCTGTACGACCCGGCCAAAGAGGCCAGCAAGCAGCACCGAACCGTCTGGTGTCATCGCGGCGTAGCCAACGCCGGCGACAGCGTGTCGGTATACCGCACCGCGAACGGTTCAAGCGCCCGGATGCACGGCGTCACGACCTGTAAGAGCGTCTGGACCTGTGCAGTGTGCAGCGCCAAAATTTGCGCGGCTCGCCAGGCCGAACTGTCCGAAGGCATGAAGTACTGGGTTTCCCAGGGCGGCTTCGTGTTCCTGATGACGCTGACATTCCCCCATGAGAATGGCGAGGCGCTGAGCGAGATTCTGCCGCGCTTCACCAAGGCCAAAGCGCATTTCAAGAACAGTAAAACCTACAAGCGCATCCTGGCCAAGGGCGTGCGCAAGGGTTCCGTGTCGTCGCTCGAGGTCACTCGCGGTGAGCGGAGCGGCTGGCATCCGCACCAGCATGACCTGGTGTTCTGCACGCCGGACGCCTACGGCACGGTGACGAAGAGCGACAACGGTGACCTGGCGTCACGCGAAATCGACGAACTCAAGCACGCCTGGTACCTGGCATTGCGCAAAGCGGGCCTGTGCGAGCAAAGCGAAATGAGCAACGTCCTGGCGCATGGTCTGAACGTGCGCGGTGGCCAGTTCGCCGCCGAGTACATCGCCAAGTTCGGCAAGGAACAGAAGTGGGGCCTGTCCCGCGAGGTCACCATGCACGCGGCCAAGATAGGCACCGATAACAAGGGCGCTCACCCGTTCCAGTTGCTGGTATGGGCCGAGGGCGGCGACGGTGACGCGGTTGAGCAGTTCCGCGAGTACGCCGAAGCGTTTGAGGGTAAGCGGATGCTGTCCTGGTCGCGTGGGATGAAGAAGGAACTCACCGGCCAAGAGGAATTGACCGACGAAGAGGCCATGGCGCTGGAAATGCCAGCCGAGACGGTCGCTGGCCACATCAATTCCGAGGCGCTGTCCGTGCTGCATGCGCGCCGGCTGCTGCCAAACTTCCTGGCCTATGTCGCGGAGTACTGCGCCAACCAGGAGACCGCCCAGTCCGATATCGACGCATACGTCGACTTCGCTCGCACCACTACCAAAGTGGCCCGCGGCGATGTGAAAGTGAAGATGCATTCGCGTGGCTTTATGCACGTCGACCAAGAGAAAAACCACCAGAAATAACGGTAAGGTGCGCCCTGACTCGGGCTCACCACCACGGAGGATTCATGTGTTCAAAGCGTGCGATTGACCCGGAAAAGCTCGAAGCGCTGGCGCGCTATAACGCTGCCAACGGTCACACCGATGACCCGAAGGTTACGAAATTGAAAGCGCCCAGGGCGCGGCTCTCCAAGGCCTCACCGGCACCACGCCGGAAGAAGATGACCAGCATGGAATATCGGGATGCGATTGTCGAAATGTACAAGCTGCAGCACCTTGAGCAAGCGGTTGACGTACCGGCCTACGATGTGACCAGGTCGACGCGGTACCCGGCTGCACCAATGAACACGCGCATCGGTGACGAACGGCTGGCCAGCACGCTCAAGCGGCATGCATGGGTCATGAAGCCCCAGGGCGTCAGTGCCGGCGAACTCAAGTCCTGGCGCGAGAACTTCATGTACATGAACACCGAGCAGCTGGCCGCCCTGGTGCGGGTCACGGACAGGACCATCCGCAACTGGGAGAACGGGACCAGCGAAATACCGTTCTCGATGTGGTGGATGATGCACGCCACGCTGCAGGACCCGGAGTACTTCTTGACTCGCCCAGGCTTTCACGATTTCTATATCGGCTATGACCATGACAAGAACGAACCACAGCTGTGCTCTTACACCTGGCCGGATATCCGGTGCTCCCCCACTGACCTGTATTTCAACCGGTCGGCGCTCAACCAGGTGAGCACACTGCAAAGCAAGGTCGCTCAGCAGGAAAAAACGATTGGCGAACTAACCGCCGAGAACACCCGCTTACGTCAGATGCTCAAGGCCGGCACCGTCGCCGACGAACTGACCGCCATGCATGAACACATCGGCAACCTACTGAAACAGATGCATACAGCCGATATCGTCTCATTCCCGGAACCTGTACCCACCTCCGAAGTTATCGAATTCCCCCGCCAGGCGACTGCCTAACCGCCCACCCCAAAGGACCACAGCTATGCCAATTGGTAATCCACAGACCCTGAAAGAACGCGTCGACGTGCTCGAACAGACCATGCTCGCCATTAACTGCCTCAGCAACATCTGCAGCGCCACAACGAACAGCAACGGCGAACTGGCACAATCCGATGTGGCATTCCTGCTGGAATACCTCAGCGAGGATTCCATGTACAAGGTCGAAGCCTTGCGGGTAATGATTGACGCGCTGCCGGCCGGCGCCGCGCACGTGCCCAGGACCAGGGAGCGGCGCCGCAAGAAAGCCACGCTGGCGGCGGTCGCGTGAAAACCATCTACCTGAGCGATGAGGCGTTCAAGGAGATAGCCGGCGCCCTGGATGACAAGGCCGCAGGGCAGGAAGTATTGATTGAGGTACTGTGCGGTCGGTTTGGTCCGCATTCCGACCAAGTGCAGGCCGAAACCAAAGCACTTGAGCGGTTGGCAGATGCCGCGCACGCCGTCCACGGTATCAGCACTTGGCGCAGCAACGGCGCCCGCACCATGCCGGCCGGTAGCCCATTCAAAACACCAGGAGAGAAAGCATGAAGAACTACGAATACACGGTCACGCCGCGCGCTCAAGCTGTCGGCGGCGGATGGCGGTTGCAGCTGCTTGAGGACGGCGAGGAAGTGGGCGGCGGTGTCTTCCCTGGTGGCGATGATGCGCACATGGACGCTATGGACGAAGGTGAAGAGTGGCTCTCAACCAGGCCCGGTACCGACGAGTGACGCCTGTTTCTGTAGACGGTTTTTCCGGCAGTTGAGCATAGCAAGATGGGGGCGATTTGAGTCCGGACGAAGGTCCGGATTCCGCCCGAAGGGACGGAACCCCCTTGCATCATAGGGGCATGCAGGAGCGTTTAGCGCGGGCCGTCCCCGCGCTGCGACGATGCTCCTATCCCGTGTCCCCTGCCTTCCCACCTTCCTCAAATACACCTCCAAACCACTTTCAATTCACAGCATTCTTCTGACCGACAGTGCGGACAGGATGCTGGATGTATATCGCACGGCGCCTTCCATCCAGACTTCGACCGCTAGGTCGCTTCGCGCCCGTCGCAGTCACCAGGCTGCCCGCCCGGTACCCGATTTTTTCCAGGCGCGGATTAAAAGCTGATTAAAAAACGATTAAAAAAGGATTAGCACTTTTCGTTAAACCGGCTGAAACTCGCATGGATACTCACTATTGCCTGTGGATAACCACCCTCACGCGTGGGTCAAATGCCGTGTCGGCGTGGGTCAAATGCCGTGCCTGCGTGGGTCAAATGCCGTGCCTGCGTGGGTCAAATGCCGTCACCCTGTTGATAACCTTCGGTGTGGGTCAGATGCCGTGCCGGGTGTGGGTCCGATGCCGTGGGTGTGGGTGGCATGCCGTGGCCGTGGGTCCGATGCCGTGAGCGTGGATCTCGTGCCGTGCTGGCGTCATTTGTCTGACGCGGTAAGTCGTTGAAAGATAAAGCCGCCGGCGACAAAGCGCGCTCGATCGCGTGGTCGATGGTGGCAGGCGTCCTGTTTGATGTTGAAATAGGGTGCGGGGAACCCGCGAATTACTCAAGCGCGGCGCGTGCGCGGCTTGTCCGGCCGGCGAAGGTTCAAGTGCTTTTGTTGGCTGAGGGTTGGGACCTTTGATACCGACACCAGGTCGCGCTCGTCAATATCCCAGCTGGTGATGAGGCCGACTTCGATCAGGTCAGCAAGCGAGGCCTTGAGCATGCGCCGGAAGTCCCGCAAGTCTTTTGAGTTGCTGCCGCATAGGTCCTTCAACGTCCGGACCTTGTAGGGGTAGGGCTGTGCGTGGCTGGAATAGAAGCCATGCAGCCATTTCGACAGGTTGTTGTTGCCGAGCGCCTGGCGCTGTCCCCAGTCCACCTGGGAGTAGCCGGTTTGGTAGAGGGTCTGCATCTTCGGATCCAGTACCACGATATAGCGCCCGGTCTCGTCGTCCCGGAAAGCCTGGGAGATCATGCCGCCGATGAAGGTCTTTTTGTCCTCGGTCCATGTGATCTCTACGCCGCCGGCGCGCAGTCGGAGAATTTCATCGGCCAGCTGCTTGTGCTGTGATTTGCCTGTGGCGCGGCCTAGCGCCTTGAGCAGGGCGTGGGCCGTGAAGTCCACGCGGTTGCCAAGCGGCTGCTGGCGCGCAAGGTGCACCAGCATTTCCCACAGGTCGAGGTCCGTCTGGTTGAAGCGCTGCCCCTTGAAGCGGACTTCGATTCCGTCGACTGATGCGAGGAGCTCGCGATCAGCCCAGCCCCGGCGCTGGGATACGCTGAACAACGCACCGCGCAGCACCGCATTTGGGACGCCGCGCACTGCATCCGGCCACAGGTCCAGCGACATTTGCGGCGCCGGCTTCTTCGCCACTGGCCGACGATTGGCGGTCAATTTTTCCAGCGCTTCGGTGAGGTGCTTGTTCTTGGACTGAGTCATGTGGTGGATTCTAATGCATCGGCTTTAACGTATGGAGGTCACTTTGGCCCGCTGGCCGGGTCCGTAGGACGCAGAGGTTTCAAAGGGGATTCCCCCTTTGGCAACGCAATATGATGCCAAGCCCGTCAGGGTTTTGTATTCATATTTGTCGTGCCTCTCAAACCTGTGCAGTGCCAAGAACGGTTGCTTTTACCTTGCACATGGTTGCACCAGGTGGCATCAGGTTGCAAACAGCACTACCGCTCAGAAGCCCCCGGTCCCTGCAAAAAGGTTGACCGCAATCAGTACCTGGGCTGGGAGTGTTGTTACCAAAGCAATTAAATGACACCTGCATCAAATTTGATCTATAATCCGTTCAAGAGATGTAGGGGCGCAGGATATATTTACGTTACCCTGGACTATGTCTCTGAAGTATTCAACGGTCGCCTCTCTCTGAGGGCGGCCGTTATCATTTCTGCTGGTCAATCGGCCGGTTTCCGGTGTCGCCCTTCGGGATCACCGACAGGAGCTCAGCCTTGGGCCGCTTCGCGTAGAGCTCAAAGACCGCCATATCCCTGACCTGGTTGTCATAGGCATCGGCTCGCCTGGTGTGATTCATCATGCCTGTCATCTTGGTGCTGCCCTGCGGCACAGACTGATCGGACATCGCGCTTTCGACCATCTCCATAATGTCGTCAATGGAATACCCATCTTTGATCGCCCGGCTTTCGTAAAGATGCCGGCCCATAAAAAGCACCAGGGGCTCACCCAAGAGCGGTTGGCCTTCCTTTTCCCTGATCGCGTTGATGCCCTGGTGCTGAGCCTCTGTGAGGTAGCCGATAGATACAACTTTCGGGCGCTCGCCGGCTTTGAGTAATTCAAGGTTGGCCCGGATCAGTTCCAGACCGTTTGCATAAAGAGGCATTTTTCTTCTTCTTAAGATTGAATTTGGGGGTGTAAGCCGGAACCCCCGAAAATTCCGTCGGAAATCGTCACCAGAGTGGTTTCCGGCTGTTTTGCTATCCGACACAGTTTTCCGTGTATGTTTTGGCCGCTCAAGCAGGCCGTTTTCGGCTTTGCAGCGTCACTGCCGGAAAACAACTGTTTGGCGTCACCCCGCACCAGTGCTGGCTTCCCGCCCATGACGGAAATTCCGGGGGTTCCGGCTTACAACCCCAATTTTGGACTGATTGTAAAGTCCACAGATTTATTCGGGCTGCGGCCCAATTTCGCCAACAGGGTTTCAGCCTCAACCAGCGTCGAATCACGACCGGAAAGAGGCAAGCACTTTTGTATTTAGCGAAGTCTGCCGGATCGAAATCGAGACTTCCTCTGGTGGGTTTTCCAGACGCCCCGTGCCGGGTGACGCGGGCACTGTGTTACCGAATATATAGAGCAGCCCCGATCCTGTAACCCAACGTATTAAGATTCCTATGTTGGCTGTCAGAAGCGCTGGGTGGAAAAAGGTGTCGGGATTATTGACAGGAGGTTAGAATTCGCACTATTGAGGCCAGTCCTGTAACCCTTACCGTTACCGTTACAGTAGGAGTTGACCCGATTCCTCCCTTCTCAACTGCCACAACCCCTGCAACTAAAGGGCGTCTGCCTAGTTGGGTCATCCAGTCTTACCGAGTAATCCATGCTAAAAAAACACCAATCAGAGGAAAAACGGAGTGCTCCAACCGGGAAACGTAAGGGCGCGCATGCGTTCGTCCCGCCCGAACAGGAGGCCCAATTTCCGAGTGTTGATGATGACCTGGGACCCAAAGGGCCATGGTTTGGTACTGGCGAACAATCGGCCAAAGAGGGGGCTGCTGCAGTGCCTGAGGACGGTCTTGGGAGCCGAATTCGGGCAGCAAGGGAAGCCAAGGGCTATTCCCAAACGCACCTGGCCGATTACACCAAGGAGGTCGACGCGGCTCGTAAAGGCGTGCATCGCACCGTGCTGGTGGGCTATGAGGCAGGGCAAACCCGCCCAGGCGCCCGGGAAATTCGCATTCTCTGCGAGGCGCTCAGCGTCACCCCGAATTGGCTGATTTACGGTTCTGAATTCGCAGGTGGTACCGAGCAAGCCGCCATGGAAGGTGTGCGCAAGAATGGACTGTTTGCCGCCATGCGCCTTGCCCTGGCTATTGCCGTTCTCAAGCCGCATGAGCGCGACGCCCTCCAAAGCCTGGCCTTGTCGATGGCAGGCCGGGAGCTGGGAGACCGGAAGCTTTCCATACTGTTCGCCCTGGGCGCTGGCTTCGCCATGCCGGGTTTTGAGAACATGGTCAAGGCGCTGGACCGTCCCGATTTGATGAGTAAAACAATTACTGAAGTGCTGGATATACTCCTGCAAGACAGTGACAACATGGCAATGCCTTGGGGAAATAACCTGAACTTTGGGGAGGACGGCAAAGGGCCAATCACCGGGGACTGGCTCTACCCGGAGCCTAAAAAGTAAATACGACGAAGCGCCCATGTGGCGCTTTTTTGCAACCAGACCTGTCGTAATTCCCTATAGTCGAACGGATTCTTGACAGTTGGCAACCTTGTATGGATAATCGGCTTTCGTCGAAATTCACGACAAAACAAGGAGCCATAATGAAAATCCCCGCATTGCAGCCCATCACAGCTGCTCAGTCCCGTGCAGCACGGTATCAACTTGGCCTGACTCAGGCCGATGTCATCAAGCAATCTTCCCTCCCAGGGCACAAGCTGAAGCAGTTCGAAAGCGGCCGGTTCGTCCCTGACATGCCATTTCTTCAGAAGCTGGCCGATTTTTACACCGGCCTGGACGTAGACCTGTCCGACGTCACCACCGACCCTTCGCCAGCGCCGGCCCCGGTCCCGGCCCCAGTTGCTAAGCCAGGCGCCAACATGGTCCGTCCTGTGCACCGCCCTCACTTCTACGTGGCCGAGACGGTTACCCCTGAACTTCTGGACGCCTGCCTTGAGCGCATGCACGCCAACGACGAGCGCATCAACGAAATCCTGGGCAAAGACTTGCGCTTCGGCCTGATGGGCAGCTACCAGGAACAGACCGTCACCGAGCAGCAGGAAATCTTTGGCGCCATGGCGGAGGGCTACCTGATTTTCCGTCTGCTGCAAGGCAACCCGCTGGTGAAACCGTTCGATGAAAAGACCAGCGCCAAGACCCACGCCCAGCTGCTGGGTCAGGTTTTCGCCAATTCCCCGGCTGCCCTGCTCAAGCAGATTGAAAAAGCGAGTGACGAACTGGCCGAAGAGGTGGTCAAGTGAGCGGCCCCATCCTCCCGCCAATCCCCATGCTGTCCGGTGGCGGCAACGGCCAGGTGTTGATGGTAATCGGCATCCTGGTCGCCCTGGCACTGGTCGCAAAGGCCAATGCCGACAAGACAGCAGCAGCAAAGTAGGCGGCTGTTGATGCGCCTGCCGCTGCCGTCACCACGCCCACGGAGCGGGGCTCTGCGCCCCGTTCCGGCCCCGGCCCATAACTTCCCTGCCCCACAAGTCGGAAATGCCCCTACGGGCCTCTACGTGCGTCCTATGCCCCCTACTTCCACCGCCTCACGCATCGCCCTCGGAGCTTCCCAAAAATGAGCTCTAATAACCTTGGTATTAGTGGTAAATCGACAAACCATCAATCAAATCAAGAGGTTACGGGCGTAAATGTCACGAATCCGGGGAAATTCATCAAGTACGCGCTGTCACGGCGCGCCGGGAGCATCCTGTACGACCCGGCCAAAGAGGCCAGCAAGCAGCACCGAACCGTCTGGTGTCATCGCGGCGTAGCCAACGCCGGCGACAGCGTGTCGGTATACCGCACCGCGAACGGTTCAAGCGCCCGGATGCACGGCGTCACGACCTGTAAGAGCGTCTGGACCTGTGCAGTGTGCAGCGCCAAAATTTGCGCGGCTCGCCAGGCCGAACTGTCCGAAGGCATGAAGTACTGGGTTTCCCAGGGCGGCTTCGTGTTCCTGATGACGCTGACATTCCCCCATGAGAATGGCGAGGCGCTGAGCGAGATTCTGCCGCGCTTCACCAAGGCCAAAGCGCATTTCAAGAACAGTAAAACCTACAAGCGCATCCTGGCCAAGGGCGTGCGCAAGGGTTCCGTGTCGTCGCTCGAGGTCACTCGCGGTGAGCGGAGCGGCTGGCATCCGCACCAGCATGACCTGGTGTTCTGCACGCCGGACGCCTACGGCACGGTGACGAAGAGCGACAACGGTGACCTGGCGTCACGCGAAATCGACGAACTCAAGCACGCCTGGTACCTGGCATTGCGCAAAGCGGGCCTGTGCGAGCAAAGCGAAATGAGCAACGTCCTGGCGCATGGTCTGAACGTGCGCGGTGGCCAGTTCGCCGCCGAGTACATCGCCAAGTTCGGCAAGGAACAGAAGTGGGGCCTGTCCCGCGAGGTCACCATGCACGCGGCCAAGATAGGCACCGATAACAAGGGCGCTCACCCGTTCCAGTTGCTGGTATGGG
>MWWF01000182.1_pt1 | contig 12076 bp, 10 predicted proteins | sample 1047351 | NCBI WGS metagenome assembly MWWF01 (sample SAMN06349970, study PRJNA376086) | soil metagenome | isolation source: MGM-3 sample Antarctic (ecotone) soil | place: Antarctica
GGATGGCAAAACCTACCCTACTATTAGGGTTAGCTATGATCCTCCTGTAGGAAAAGACAATTGGTTTTTTTATTGTGATCCTCAAACATCGGCTTTAAAAGCCTACAGGTTTAACCACGGCACTCCCGAAAGCGGCGAGTATATTTTGCTGGACCAGGAAATAAGCGTGAATGATGTAAAACTTCCTAAAATAAGAAAATGGTATTTAAACAAGGATAATAAATACCTTGGAACTGATAACCTGGTTAAAGTAGAGAAATTAACCTCCTATCGCAATTAGTTTATAAGAACTATTATAGAATTGATATCACCAAAATTAGACAATGTCTCAGCACATCGTTATTATTGGAAACGGAATTGCAGGTATTACCTGTGCAAGAAATATCCGTAAGCAAAGCAACGATGACATCACAGTGATCTCTTCTGAAACCGAACATTTTTATTCACGTACGGCGCTCATGTATATTTACATGGGGCACATGAAGTACGAACATACCAAGCCTTACGAAGATTGGTTTTGGGAGAAGAACCGCATACAGCTCGTGAAAGATCATGTGACTTCAATAGATGCAAAAGGTAAAAAAATTTTATTGCAAAAAAGCGCTTCAATCAATTATGATAAGCTGGTTATTGCTACAGGTTCTGTTTCTAACAAACCGGATTTTACCGGAATAAATTTAAGCGGTGTACAAAGTTTATATGGCATTCCTGATCTGGAATTAATGCATGAAAACACCAAAGGAATTAAAAGTGCAGTGATGATCGGCGGTGGGTTGATTGGTATTGAAATGACAGAGATGTTGCTCTCAAGAAATATTCATGTAACTTTTTTAATTCGTGAAAATGCTTACTGGGACAATATCTTGCCCAAGGAAGAATCAGAAATGATTTCACGCCACATTAAAGAACATCATGTGGATTTAAGAACAGCTACAGAGTTGAAAGAAATAAAAGGCAATGGAAAAGTAACCTCCATCATTACGAATAAAGGAGAAGAAATTAACTGTGAATTTGTTGGTGTAACCGTGGGTGTTAGCCCAAACATTTCTTTTGTGAAAAATACAGAGATAGAAACTGACAGAGGGATTTTAATAAATGAATTTTTTGAAACCAGCGTTCCGGATGTATATGCTATTGGCGATTGCATTCAACACAGAAATCCACCGTTGGGAAGAAAACCAGTAGAGCAGGTTTGGTACACAGGAAAGATACATGGCGAAAATTTAGCGCAAACTATTAGTGGTAAAAAAGCCGCCTACAATCCGGCTCCGTGGTTTAATTCTGCCAAGTTTTTGGACATAGAATACCAGACTTACGGAACCATCAATGCGAAACCTTTAGAAAATGAAAGCTCTTTTTATTGGGAACATGAATGTGGAAAAATTTGCTTCCGTGCAGTGTATGATAAGGGTGATGAAACCCTTATCGGGCTAAATGTTTTAGGCATAAGGCTGCGCCATGAAATATGTGATAAATGGCTGCAGGAAAAAAGAAACATTGATGATGTTATGGCAAATCTTCAGCAACTTAATTTCGATCCTGAATTTTTTGATAAGCATGAAAAAAATATTCTTTCGGCATATAATAATCATACAGGCAAAAATATAAACCGCAAAAAGAAAAAAATGTCGCTTTTTAATTAGTAAAAGTTTTTATTCAAACATTATGGCTCAAACTGTTGCAATCAATCCTTCTCTTTCACTCACCGAAGAAAGAGGAATACAATCTGTTTACCAAAAGGTGGGTGGGCTCTGTATTGCTATTGCAGTACTTGCATTGGTTGCTGCGGTTTCCGGTGCAGGGCATGCATATCCATCTTTATATCTCACCATTATTGTCGGCATGTTTGCACTTGGTGCGGGGGCTTATGCATTGCCTTACTACCAGGGCACGGCGGGCATCCGCAACAATGGCATCATGTTTAAAAGCATGACAAATAGAGGCGCCATCGCCTGGATTTTAGCCATAGTTCTTACCGGTTTTTATATTATTATTTATTGGTATCCCTGGATATTTGAAGGGTTGATAAGAATATTTGATCCGCTTAGTAAATTATTAACCAACCAACCGGCCAACCAGTGGTTCATGTATGGAATGTTTTATACCCTGGCTGTACTAACCATGGGTATAAGGTTTATTGGAAGAAACAGGAACAACCGCTACCAGGTAATCCGCACTTTATCTGTGATGTTTTTTCAAACAGGTTTTGGTTTTCTCATACCCATGATTTTAAAAAAATTAAACGAGCCCGAATTTTATTTCTCTTATTTCTGGCCACTCAAATACAGTTACCTTTTTCCTTCTGATGTTTATTCGTTGATGAAATCCGGACATCTTGGAGTGTTTATGGTTTTTTGGGGAGCGATGATGACATTTATTGCTACCCCACTTCTTACTTATAAATATGGAAAGCGGTGGTATTGCTCTTGGGTTTGCGGTTGCGGAGGATTGGCTGAAACTGCAGGTGATCCTTATCGTCAGCTTTCTGATAAAAGTTTAAAAGCATGGAAGATTGAAAGATGGATGGTGCACAGTGTTCTTGTTTTTATTACTATTACAACAATTCTACTTTGGTTAAATTCTTATTATAAAGGAGAAATTTTAGGTTCAGTTTCAGGAGGCTTTGCAAAATGGTATGGCTTCTTTATCGGAGCAGTTTTTTCAGGAGTAATTGGTGTGGGATTTTATCCCATAATGGGTTCAAGAGTTTGGTGCAGGTTTGGTTGCCCGATGGCTGCAATTCTCGGAATATTTCAACGTTTTAAATCAAAGTTCAGAATTACTACTAATGGCGGTCAATGTATTTCCTGCGGCAATTGTTCAACTTATTGTGAAATGGGAATTGATGTAAGAGCTTATGCACAAAAAGGACAAAACATTGTGAGGGCCTCCTGCGTGGGTTGCGGTGTTTGTGCATCGGTATGCCCGAGAGGAGTTTTAAAATTGGAGAATGCAAATGAACAAGGAAGGATCAATGACAATCCCATTACTATAGGAAATAATAACATCACTGTTCATTTATAAATACCTTTGGGGATTAAAATTGTTGAATGCTTGTAGTGTTAATAAATATCATAATTGTTTTATATGTACTATCAATCGTTTTTGTGTTGTTTCATTCTTTATTTGATGCACATCTGATCTTTCATTATCTCCGTTCCCGCAATAAAAAAAATGTTGCTGTATTTGAAGAAAACTTCATTCCTTTTGTTACTATTCAACTTCCTGTATTTAATGAGCTACATGTAGTAGAAAGATTGTTGGATGCTGTTGCTTCTATAGAGTATCCAAAAGATAAAATAGAAATTCAAGTGCTTGATGACAGCACTGACGAAACTTCGGACATTATTGCCCGTAAAATTGTTTTACTTAAACACAAAAACATTCCTATTCTTCATATACAAAGGGAAAATAGAGAAGGATATAAAGCGGGCGCACTTAAGAATGCTTTGAAAATAGCCAAAGGAGATTTTCTCGCTGTTTTTGATGCCGATTTTATTCCTGCAAAAGATTTTTTAAAACAAACCATTCCATTTTTTGCAAATGATTCAATTGGCATGGTGCAAACCAAGTGGGGACACATTAATAAAGAATCTTCAATGTTAGCAAAGCTGCAGGCGATAGCGCTGGATGGACATTTTAGCATAGAACAACAAGGAAGAAATGCTGCAGGTTATTTTATAAATTTTAATGGCACTGCCGGGGTATGGCGTAAGCAGACGATATTAGATGCAGGCAATTGGCAGGCCGATACCTTAACTGAAGATTTTGATTTAAGTTACCGGGCACAAATGAAAGGTTGGCAATTTAAATATTTGGAAAATTTTACTACCCCGGGAGAATTACCGCCATTGGTTAGCGCCTTAAAATCACAACAATTTCGCTGGACAAAAGGCGGCGCAGAAACCGCAAGAAAAAATTTAAAAACTTTATTTTCTTCGTACCTGCCATTGTCTGTTAAGTTGCATGGATCTTTTCATCTTATTTACAGCTTTGGTTTTATAAGTATTATTATTTATGCTTTGTTGTCTGTGCCCTTGTTATTTATTAAAGAATATTATCCGCAATTCAGTTTTGTTTTTAAATTTTCTGGCATGGTTGGAATGAGTTTTTTTATCTATGTAATTCATTATTTTATTTCCTATTTCAATAACACTAAAGGTTCTATTGGTGACAGGTTAATAGGTTTTATTATTCACTTTCCGTTGTTTGTTTCACTTTTTATTGGGATTTCATTGAGTAATGCAATTGGCATTATACAGGGATACCTGGGTATAAAATCTGGTTTTATACGCACTCCAAAATTTAATGCAATCACTTCAGTAGATAAGTTGATGAAAAGTAGCTATGCACAATCAAATATTAACTGGTTAACGGTTACGGAAGGATTGCTTGTTCTATATTTTTTATTTGGATTGTTTGAGGCCTTTTATTATAAAAACTATGTGAGCATACCACTGTTAATGATGGCCTTAATGGGATTTTCTATGGTGTTTGGTTTAAGTGTAATGGAAAGAAGAAAAAAGGCACATGTTGCTTCTCATGAATAAAAACCCAAAAATTGTCGTCATCATCCCTGCTTATAACGAAGAAAATTCAATAGCCAAAGTAGTCAATGATATCCCAGCAGGATTGGTGAATGAAGTAATTGTTGTAAATAATAATTCAAATGATGACACTGATATAAATGCACAAAATGCAGGTGCAACAGTACTTCACGAAGATAGACCTGGTTATGGATACGCATGCCTGAAAGGAATTGAATATGTTAAACAATTGCAACCTTTGCCCGATGTTGTAGTATTTATTGATGCCGATTATTCTGATCACCCTGAAGAAATGCCTTTGTTGGTTAAGCCAATTATTACAGATGGAATGGATATGGTGATCGGTTCAAGAGCATTAGGTAAAAAAGAAAAAGGCGCGATGACGGTGCAACAAATATTTGGTAATTGGGTCGCCACAAGATTATTGAAAATATTTTATAAAGTTGATTATACTGATCTTGGTCCTTTTAGAGCCATCCGATTTGATAAATTACTGGCGATAAATATGCAGGACACTACTTACGGCTGGACAGTGGAGATGCAATTAAAAGCAGCCAAATTAAAAATGAATATCGTTGAGGTTCCTGTAAAATATCGAAAACGCATTGGTTTCTCAAAAATTAGCGGAACTTTAAAAGGCACTGTGTTGGCAGGTTATAAGATCATCACTACCATTTTTAAATACAGGTAAAATGAGAAAAAATAATTTAATACTGCTTTTTGCATCGATCTTCATTATGTTTTCCTGTAAGCAAAAAACTGCACCACCATCAGAAGAATTTAAAAAAACATGGTACGCAGGAAAAGCAGAACTAAGCAGCTATACTCTACAACAAGCCCGCTACGGTGAATTGCGAAATGGTGAAGCGGTTTTGATTTTTGTAACTGAGGATTTCTCAAAGGATAAATTTGTAAAGCTGGATGAGCCCGATAAAACCAGTGATAAAATAAGGGTGCTGAAAATGAATATGACCAAAAAATTTGTTACCGGCATTTATCCTTATTCAATGATGCTGTCAGTTTTTACACCTGTCGCAAAAGATGGCAATGTAAAAACTGTAAAAGTTAATTGCTCTTCTCAGGAATGGTGCGGACATACCTTTTCACAATTACAGCTGAAAGGGAATAATTATGACTGGCAACTTCATTCTTATTTTGAAAAAGAAGGAGAGCAGAATGAAAGCCTTGATGGTGTTTTGTTGGAGGATGAGCTATGGAACCGTATCCGGATGAATCCCTCTTCATTACCACAAGGTAAAGTTTCATTGATACCAGGTTTATTGTGGCAACGCTTATCCCATATTCAATTAAAGAAAGAAGAAGCAATATTAACTTTGTCGATAGCTGATACCTTTTTCATAAAAGATAGTGCCATTCAGAAGTACACTATACAGTATCCACTCACACAAAGAACATTGCAGCTTTATTTTCAATCTTCTTTCCCCCACGAAATTTTGGGATGGCAGGAATCATATCGTGATGGTTTTGGAAATAATAAAAAAATGCTTACAACCAAAGCCATACGTAAAAAAACAATTTGGTTAGACTATTGGAAACGTAATGCTTTAGCCGATAGCACTTACCGTGATACTTTGCAACTTTGGAAATGAAAAATGACCTCCGGTTTGCCAAACCCATACTACTTTGGTTTTTATTGTTATTGAGTGGCATAGCTTATTACATATTAACTTATCAAACAGCAAGAGATAATTTTTTACAGCTCATATCTCTTTTTACTTTTTTGTTTGTGGTTTATTTTATTGTTTATAAATTTTTTTCGGCTACACATTTTAATTTTTTAGTAATTGCAGGGGTGTTGTTCCGTGTATTGCTTCTGTTTTCAATTCCCAATCTATCTGATGATGTGTATCGTTTTATTTGGGATGGAAGATTATCTGCTAATGGTATCAATCCATTTAGCCACTTACCAACTGAAATCATGCAAATGCCGACAATCACCGGTATTACAAATGAACTCTACCTGCAACTAAATTCAGTTGATCATTATACTATTTATCCGCCGGTATTGCAGGCAGTTTTTTGGTTAGGTGCAAGATTATTTCCGGTAAATATTTATGCTACGATTGTTTTTTATAAATGCATAATTCTATTGTTTGAAATTGGTAGCTTTTTCTTAATCCTGCAAATATTGAAAAAGTTATCATTGCTAAAACATTTGTCATTACTATACATTTTAAATCCCCTGGTGATAACAGAGCTAACCGGTAATGCTCATTTCGACGGTGTAATGATTTTTTTTGTGCTACTTGCTTTCATGCTTCTTCTTAAAAATAAATGGCAAACTTCAGCTATTTTTCTTGGTTTAGGGATTGCCACCAAACTATTACCTATACTGTTTCTTCCTCTAATGATTAATAAATTGGGTTGGAAAAAAGGATTGCTGTATTCCGTAATAACAGGAGTAACTACAATCGTATTATTTGCGCTTGTATTTGATATGCCAACAATACTACACATGCTTAACAGCATTGATCTGTTCATTCGGAAATTCGAATTTAATGCAAGTGTTTATTATATTGTCCGATATATTGGTACGCTTGTAAAAGGGTATAATATAATTGCTATTGCGGGGCCGTTTTTAATTTTATTATCAGCATTAATAATTTTTATTATTTCTTTCCGAAATAAAAATATTGATTGGCAACCTTTTTTTACCAAAACACTTTTTATTGTATCTACCTGGCTTTTGTTTTCAACAACAGTTCATCCCTGGTACATTTGTTTGCCTGTTGCGTTAGCTGTTTTTACAAATTTTCGTTATGCTATAGTATGGTCATTTACGGCTACTCTTAGTTATGCTGCTTATCAATCAACTCCTGTAAATGAAAACCTATGGTTAGTTGGAGCCGGTTATGTTTTAATTATTTTTTATGCAGTTTGGGAGATAAAGCAAAGTTTGTTCATAAGTAGAACTTAAGATAGTTTTTTTCTAAAAAATAATTTACCTTGGTAAAAACAATGAACCTAAGCCTTGCAAAATATTTTATTATAAATTTTTGTACCATTTTCATATTAGTACTTTTATCTGGGTGCAATTCAGAAAATAAAACCAACAATCTTTTTAATGATAGCCATGCAGGATGGACCGGAGTAAGCACAATGATAAAAGCCGGTGAAAAGCAGGTCGACAGCATTAACCTGCTTGCCGGAAATATGATACACTTGCAAGTAGTGCAAAATGGTATTGATATTATTGTAAAGGTTATATCCGCGGATGGGGTTTATAACGAAACATTTGATTCTCCTACCGGTGAAATGGGTGCTGAAGATATTTACTTGTATAGCAATAAGGATATGAAATACAAGTTGGAAATTTCCCCAGCCCATAAAGATGCCGATCCCGGAAATTATTTTATACGGGTAATGAAAAGTGGAAAGGCTTCGGATAAGGACAAGCAATGGTTTGCAGCATTAACAATTACACAGAATGCAGATAAATTCAGAGCGAAAAAAGAAACCCGTTTAAAAAGTATCCCCGAATATATAATAGCAATTGAAGCGTGGAAAAATTTGAATGACAGTTTGCAATATGCCAACAGCATGCGGTCTTTGGGATTTGTTTATTTAAACCTTAAAATATTTGATTCTGCCCTAAGCATTTTTACCGAATTGCTACCGACATGGAAAAAATTAGGAGATGTTAGGTCCGAAGGATTTACCTATCTTATCATCGGTCGCATTTATGGAATGCAAAAAAATTACACCAAATCATTAGAATACAATATCAACGCTCTTCCCATTTGGGCAAAAACAAAAGATACAGACCAGGAAGCTGCGATATTTATGAACATCGGAAACCTATATGCCCATTTAGGTGAGAAACAAAAATCTATTTCATTTTTTGAGCAGGCATTAAAAAAAGCAGAGCTATCAAAACAGCCCTCCATACAACCCACTATTTTGCGGGAATATGCCATCTCAATGGGGGAATTAAAAGAAGAACAAAAAGCATTAGTATTATTTGAACAATCGAAGCTGCAATGGCAGCAAATGGGGGATAAACCCCAGGAAAAAATAACACTTATAAAGATGGCTGAATATTTTGCAGGGAAAAATAACAGACCTATGGCAATTAAATATTATTCACAGGCAATTGAACTTTCTAAAAAAGCTAACGATACAACAGGAATTCAAAGCCTCCAATCTGTAGTAGATAGCTTGGCTGCTAACCGTTGATTTATTTATACCAATTTTTAATCACCTGTTCTGCGGGTTTACCCTGGGGAGTAAAATCAATATTTTTTCGATGATAGGAATTCTCTGTATACCATTTCCAGACATATCCTCCCATAAACCATTTTTTGCTTACAAAATTTTGATAAAGAGCTTCAAAAGCATTTGACTGACCTTTATCGTTTTGCGAACCAGCATTCTCTTTCCATGGTTCCGCGCCGGTATGATCTACATTTCGATAACCATATTCTGTAAATAAAATTGGGCGATTGTGTTCCATGCTTATTTTTTCAAGTTCATCGCCATATTTTCTCCAGCCTTTTTTTAGAGCATTGATTCCTGGTGTTTCATCTGCATCTAAAGGAAAGTAGGCATCTACCCCAATGTAATCAAGCTTGTCCCAAAAAGGAAAACTTTTATAATCATCCCAATTACCTGCATAGGTTAGCTTGCCATGGTAGACTTGTTGTAAGGTATCTATCAGCGAATTCCAAAAAGCATGTCGATCTTTAATTGATCTGCCTAATTCTGTACCAATGCAAAATAGCTCAGCTTTAAGGCTGTCAGCAACAGTTGCAAAATTAAGTATGTATGTACGGTAACTATCCTCCCATAACTTCCAATCTTTTTCTGTCGGTAATGTAAATTCCCCGGTGTAAATGCCATGTCCTATCCACAAATGCGGTTTCAACATAACTGACATTTTATTTTGATGTGCTAATTCAATACTGCCAATAACACCATTAATATTTTCACCCCAATGTTGACCGTGCTGATTATATTTCACTTCTGGATTTTCGATGGAACAAAAAGCATAAGGCATAATTGAAATACTGTTCGCATTGATATCAGCAATTGGTTGCAGCGCCGTTTTAGTAAAAACATTTACCGGTGCTACCACGCTAATACCTTTGATCAGGAACCCCGACGGACCTTTTGCAACAGTAAGAGGTATTGAATCAACATTGGAACAACTACTTGCAGATAACAAAACCGAAGCAAACAAAGAAAGTTTTATCATTGTAATAAACACCTGCTAATATTTATTATAGGTTAAAAATATCATTCAACATATTCGTGGTAACTGTTCACCTGTAAGCATATTCAACATTCGTCTACCACCTATACTGCTTGTTAAAATTACCTGCTTTGGATGCTCCTTACTAACCGTACCAATCATTGTTGCATTTTTGCCAACCTCAGATGCTTTTAATACTTGAATAACTTCTTCTGCGATTTGCTCTTTAACAACAATAATAAATATTCCTTCATTGGCAACATACAACGGATCTAATCCCAGCATTTCACAAGCGCCTTCTACCTGTTCACTTAAAGGAATTAATTTTTGCGAAAGATCGATTCCGAAACCACTGTCTTTTGCCAATTCGTTTAAAACCGTTGCTACACCGCCTCTTGTAGGGTCACGTAAAAAATGTATGTCTTCACCAAATAGGTCTAATAGATTAATTACAGAAGGTGCAAGATTACATGTATCACTTTCTAATTCTGTGTCAAAAACGAGGCCTTCCCTTACAGACATAATAGCAACGCCATGTGTGGCTACATTGCCGCTGACAATTATTTTATCACCGGCTTTAATATTGGTTGCAGCAATTTTTGCTTTAAGGTGCACTTCGCCAATACCACTTGTGTTTACAAAAATTTTATCACCCTTTCCTCTCTCCACTACCTTGGTATCACCGGTAACTACTTTTACATTTGCTTCTTCACAAGCAAATTTTATTGAAACTAAAATATCCCAAAACTCTTGCATAGTTAAACCTTCTTCAATAATAAAACTTAAAGAAAGGTAGCGGGGAACTGCACCACACATGGCAAGGTCGTTTAGCGTTCCATTTACTGCCAGTTCACCGATATTTCCACCGGGAAAAAATACAGGAGTAATCACAAAACTATCTGTTGAAAATGCTACAGGATTTTTTAATTGAAGAAAAGCGCCATCATGATGTTGGTCTAAATAATCATTTTTTAGAATATCGAATACGCCACTATTAAGGAGATTATGCGTTAATGTCCCACCACTTCCATGCCCAAGCGTGATGATGTCAAAGTCCAGTTGAGGCATGGGACATTGAAGCTGCATTTTAATTTTTTTATTATTGGCCTCTTTTACTTCCATTAAGTTTTATTTAATCAAACTTCTGCTTTTTCAGCTTCATTTATTGCAGAATAAAAATGATAGTAAGTGGCACAGGAACCTTCAGAAGAAACCATAGGAGCACCAAGAGGATGAGCAGGTTTGCAAAGGGTACCAAAGTTTGCACAGTCCAAAGGTTTTTTTAAGCCTTTCATAATTGCACCCGCAATGCACGTTTCATTTTCCTTAGTTTCTTTCAAAGGCACATTAAATTTTTTTGTTGCATCAAAAGCCGCATATTTTTCTTTTACCTCCAATCCGCTTAGCGGAATCACATCCATACCCCGCCACATACGATTACTTATTTCAAAAATTTCAGTGATGGCTTCCTGCGCAGGAAGGTTGCCTCCTTCACGAACTACTCTTGCATATTGGTTCTCCATTTTATAAATACCTTTTTCCAATTGACGAACAACCATTAAAATTCCATGTAGCAAGTCTATGGGTTCAAAACCCGTTACTACAATAGGCACTTTGTATTTTTCAACTATGGGGTAATATTCACTGTTACCCATGATTGTACAAACATGACCGGCAGCAAGAAATGCCTGTACAACAGTTTCGGGATCGCTCAATAAAGCTTCCATAGCCGGGGGTACCAACACATGCGAAGCAATGATTGAATAATTTTTTAATCCAAATTGATGTGCCTGTATTACCGATAAAGCATTAGCAGGAGCTGTAGTTTCAAAACCTACTGCAAAAAAAACAACTTCCTTATCAGGATTTTGTTGAGCAAGTTTTACTGCTTCTAATGGCGAATATAAAATGCGTACATCAGCGCCTTCTGCTTTTGCCTGCAATAAGCTTTTTTCGGAGCCGGGAACTCTCAGCATATCCCCAAATGAACACATGATAATATTGCTTTGTTTGGCAAGATAAATTGCCCTGTCAATTAAATGGGTTGGTGTAACACAAACAGGGCAACCCGGACCATGCACCATGGTAATTTCTTTAGGAAGCATTTGCAACAAACCATACTTTACTAAACTATGTGTTTGCCCGCCGCATACCTCCATAATAGTCCAGGGACGGGTTACAGTTTTTTTTATTTCATGTACAACTTGTTTTAATAATTCAACTTGAAGTATCTCAACATAACTGCAATATAATTTGTTTTAGCGGTGGCGTTTTTCAAAACGGGTTATTAGTTGATCTTGCAATAAAAATATTAGGA
>MWWF01000183.1_pt1 | contig 12047 bp, 14 predicted proteins | sample 1047351 | NCBI WGS metagenome assembly MWWF01 (sample SAMN06349970, study PRJNA376086) | soil metagenome | isolation source: MGM-3 sample Antarctic (ecotone) soil | place: Antarctica
TTGCCAGTGCGAAACTGCTGTCTTAATTTTTGCTTGGCCAACTCGTAATCGAATGGCTCTTCTGTTTTGTTTTCCATCTTACTGTGTTTGAAAGTTAATAATTAACTCTTGACACAGTTTATTTTACAGTCTCTCAGAAATCCATTTTATCCCCACACCTTAACCCCCTCGGAACAATTAGCACAGATGTCAATGTTTTTGCGGCTTTGCAACACCTGGCTGCGGAAGTTTTTAAACTCTTTATTATGCCATAGTTCTTTAAAAGGTTGTTCCCGAAGGCTGCCTAATTTGTGTTGTGCATCCTTATCAAAGCAGCAAGGAACAACGGCGCCATCCCATGTAATTACGGGATCGTGCCAGAGACGCCAGCAATGGTTAGCATTATTGCCCTTGAAAACATTCTTACCCTCGTTGTTCTTTTTGTAGCGGCTATATTTTTTATTGTTGGGAATTAAATTATTGGGGTCAGCTTCATAATCATACACCTGTGCCGTTTTCAAGCGCACCTGGTCAACACCTATTTCTTTACCAAGCCTTTTTACATCTTCAATCTGGTGTTCGTTATGCCGCACAACAAGAAACTGAAAAATGATAAACGGAGTTTTGCTTTTTAATTTCTTCTTCCATTTTACAATATTGGCTGCACCTTCTAAAACTTTATTAAGATTGCCACCAACCCGGTATTGTTTATATGTTTCCTGTGTAGTGCCGTCAATGGAAATAATCAAACGGTCTAAACCACTCTCCACTGTTTTTTTTGCATTAGCATCGGTTAAATAATGGGCGTTGGTTGATGTGGCTGTATAAATTTTTTTTGATGAAGCATATTGAACCATCTCTAAAAATTCAGGATTCAAGTACGGCTCACCTTGAAAATAAAATACCAGGTACATCAGCTCTTTATGCATCTGGTCAATTGTTTCTTTAAAAAAGTTTTTTTTCAACATGCCGGTAGGACGGGTAAAAGCACGCAAACCACTTGGACATTCCGGGCAGCGAAGATTACAGGAAGTTGTAGGCTCAAAAGAAATAGAAACCGGGTAGCCCCATTGAACAGGTTTTTTACTCCATTTGCTCCAGAGGTAAGAAGCGTAAACCTTAAAAGCATTGCCGCTTCTTTTAAAGGTTAGCTTACTGAAAAAATTCATGCTATCACGGTAGTTCCATTGCATAAAGCAAATATAAGCACCTCACCCCCAACCCTAGATGACGGAAGATTGTTTTCATATTTTATCAGTTAAGATTGTTCTTGTTCATATGAATATTTTACAGGTAGAACAGGGTAGTGATTTGTTCTTTTGTTGCAACGCAACAATTGGTGCTTTTGCCAGCGCTTTTGCACGAAGCGTTTCTATGGAACGAAAAGCAAAAGATTGCTGTCGTTACAAAAGATAAACTTCAAACGGCCTACTCCCCTCTACAACTTTGTTGGAGAGGGGCTGGGGGTGAGGTGTTATTTTTGCATACTGTGAGGAGAAAAAAATCGTCCGAAACTCTAAGAGTTTTTATATGGATGACGGCAGTTTTTGCCGCATTGTTTTTTGGGTATCTTATTTTTTTATGGAGTCGCACTAAAGAGCCAACCTTTATCCGCTATAAAGAATTTGGCATTTCAATTCCTACACAATATCAGATACATGGCATTGACGTTAGCCGCTATCAAAATATCATTGCCTGGGAAGCTGTTAAGGGAATGAAAGTGCAAAATATGCAACTGGGATTTGTCTTTATAAAAGCTACGGAAGGCGCCGATTTAGTGGACCCTTTTTTTGGGCGAAACTGGAAGAAGGCAAAAAGTGCAGGCATGGTGCGGGGTGCATATCATTTTTTTAATTCAAAGAAAGAGGGCAAGGCACAGGCGCAGAATTTTTTTGAGCATGTAAAGTTGGAAAGAGGCGATTTGCCACCCGTGCTTGATATTGAAAAAGCATGGGGCATGAGTGTGCCAAAACTGCAACAGGAAATAAAGGGCTGGCTTGATGCGATGGAAACAACCTATGGCGTAAAGCCGATCATTTATACTTACGTAACATTTTACGAACGCTATTTAAAAGGTGTGTTTGATGACTATCCATTGTGGATTGCACATTACTACCAGCCCGATAACCCACGCATTAGCCGTTCCTGGCATTTTTGGCAACATAGCGAAGAAGGGCACGTGAACGGTATCTTGGCAAAAGTTGACTTTAATGTTTTTAATGGCGACTCGGCGGCCTTCAAGGCTTTGTTGATACCGTAGGAAAGTTGGCAGCTCATAAGTTTAAAGTTCACAAGTTGGTGTGATACTTCGCAACTACTGAAGGTGGCCATAGTGAAGTTTGTAACACCTAAGCAACGGTGAACAGTAAACTGCAAACGATGTTCTCTAACTTGTGAACCCGTGAACTCGTAAACTTGTAAAATCATGGATGAATACAGTAGCAGCGGCATGGATCCGGAAGTAAAACGTTATTTCAGAAAAATACTAAACTCATTTGCTGTAGGCTTACTCTGGCTAATGAGTATGGGAATAGCTGGTTTGTTTTTTAAACTGGCTATTGTAAAGAATAATGTAAGGTGGTACAATATCGTTTTTTACGGGTTTTTCTTAAGTACTCTTGCACTACTCATTTTATTTTTTTACAGGGTGTGGCGAAAGAAAGACCAGCCATAAAAAATAGGGGGCTCATAAATGTAAATTCGATCTCAGTGTAGAAATAGTTAATAGCAAGCAGGTTGTCTCTGCATCAATTAATTTTCCATGCATTCTAATTTTTATTCAGAAAAATTTTTAGCAGGCGTTGATTACATTTGATGATGCTACAAAGCAGTTCGTCCATCAGGCAGTTACTGAAGCGCCTTTTCTTAAGCATTACCTCTCCGCAGCAACTTATTGCGTTAGACTATCCTGTAGAAGCTAAGCCATTATATACACTTCAAAAGCCCCATAAAGGCTTGTTGAAAATGATAGCAGAAAGTAATAATGAATACGCCAAAGTATTAAATGCTTCTAAAAAGTTTTTTACTGCGCTGCAATCAATTAAAAAAAATAAAGGAGCGGATCAAAACTTAGCGGTATGGAATAATGGCTATTTGCCCGGTCTTGACATGATAATGCTTTACACAATTTTAAATGAATTCAGTCCTAAAAATTACATAGAAATAGGGAGCGGCACCAGCACAAAAATGGCGCACAAGGCGCGGGAAGAAAATGGTTTAAATTTTACAATTACTTGTATTGACCCGCTTCCCAGGCAAGAGATAAAAAATAGTGCAGATGATTGGCAGGAAAAGAACATACAGGAAGCATCAATTGATCAATTTTATAGACTGGTTAAAAACGATATTGTATTTTTTGATGGTACGCACAGACTCCTGCCTAATTCTGACGTAACTTATTTTTTCCTGGAATTGCTTCCTCAGTTACAGAAAGGTGTAATTATTCAGGTGCACGACATCTACCTGCCGTATGACTATCCTCAGTTCATGTGCGAACGTTATTATTCTGAGAATTATATTTTAGGCGCTGTGTTGTTGGCTAATCCGGATAAGTACAAAATACTTTGTCCTAACTTTTATATTAGTGAGGAATCAGGCCTTGCAAATATAATAGCACCCTTTTGGCAACATCCTAATTTAAAAGGTGTAGAAAAACATGGCGGTTCTTTTTGGTTTCAGGTACAATAAAAACAGGAGCTATGGTAAGCAGTGGACAGTTATTTCATAAATATCTTTTCATCCAATAGTGCATTCCTTCTAGGATCAATATGAAGTTGGATCTTTTTATTTTGCTGAGTGTGGTGATGAAAAAGCCCTCCCATATTTTAGAAAAGCAGCTATGTTGGAGCCGGAGAATAATACTTATAAAACAGTTTTGGAAAGTTTGGTTGCTAAAATAGCACTGGAAAAGAATGCTGTTCCTTTTTACAATAATGCTCCAAAAGATTCCGGATCACCGCAAATAAGTTCTTCTAACTAATAACCGAAGTAGCTTCTCCCTAATAGCCTGTTATGCTTACTGTTTTTATATTAAGCAATAATGTTCAATGCCTGTTACGAACTATGGTCGGCAATAATTACCCAACGGCCTTTTATCTTTCGAAGCAGTAAATCGTAATGACCGCTTAAATCGCCGATGGAACGTTTCAACATCCACTTGCCTACCACATAAAAATACTCCGGTGATAAGCTTTTCACGGTGATAATATCAAACGAAAGCTTACCCATGGCTGTCGTATCGGGGTAGCCTTTTTTATAATTCTGTAAGGTTTGCTGCCAGCCTCTTGTAACACCGCTTTTGCCAACAAACATCAGCGAATCGCTCTTCCAATACGTTTGCATAAAGCCTTCAATATCGCCGCGGTTCCAGGCGCCGGTTTGAGCGTTTAAAAGTTCACGGATCTTTGCTTCTTCGTTTTTTTGGGCCGAAGTCATTACTGTAACAAAGAGTAGAAAAGAAAGCAGGACGGTCTTCATAATAAACATGTTTTCAGCAATATAAATCTAAACCAACATAATCAATATCTTAATTATCCTTTAATTTAAATTCGCCGCAATCAGTGTCCAAAATTCGTGTCCCAAACATCCTGTTAATCCATTTAAATCCAGCAAATCCGAGATTACCTTTGTTTCTTTAACAGTCATTATCAATGTCCAAAAAAACAATATTTTATATTCTGTTTTTTTCTGTTCTAACACTGGGGTTTTACTTTACCCTGGCATCCGTTATACCAGGCTATACACAAAAAAAGTTTCCTCCAATAAGTAAAGTGCAGCCGTTTTCTTTTATTAACCAGGATGGGAAACTGGTTACAGAAAAAGATATTAAAGGCAAAGTAGTAGCCGTAAATTATTTCTTCACTACCTGCAACTCTATTTGTCCGCGAATGAATAATAATTTAAAGCCGGTTTATGAAGCATTTAAGAATGAACCTGATTTTTTATTGCTCTCACACACTTCCGATCCCAAAAGAGACTCTGTATCACTATTAAAACGTTACGCTGATTCAATGCAGGTAGATGAAACGAAATGGATTTTTTTAACGGGCAGAAAAGACAGCTTATATGCGGCAGCACGCCATAGCTATAAAATTGATAACCCGGACAACTTTGTTGAAAACAGCGAAACGGATTTTATTCATACACAATTTGTAGCATTAGTAAACAAGAAAGGCGAAGTGGTAAATATTTATGATGGCATCAAACCATCTGAATTAAAGGGCATGGTGGCCGATATTAAAAACCTGTTGAAACAGTGATTGAAATGAAAAACAAAACCATACGGCTGAATGAAATTTTGCACCGCAAAGAATTAAGTTCTACAGAAAGCAGGCGAAAAATACTGTCGCTTTTTTTTACCAGCAATGATGCCTTAACGCATGGCAATATTGAAAAAGAAGTGGGCAATAAATACGACCGGGTAACTATTTACCGTACCCTGCAAACCTTTGAAGAGAAAGGCATTATTCACACCATTCCAACCGCCGATAACGCCATTTTATATGCGCTTTGTAAAGACTGCACCGAAGGCCATCATCATGACGACCATGTGCATTTTATTTGTACGAACTGTGAGAAAACAATTTGTTTAGATGATGTAGTGTCGCCGAATATAGAATTGCCACCGGGTTATGTAGCAGATAATGTGCAGGTGGTGATAAATGGGGTTTGCAAGGAATGCAGCGAGTAAGCAATCTTTTATCACTTTATTCGAACTCCTTTTATGGATGACCATCCGGAAGTTTTCCGAAAACATTTTTATAGGCTTGGACAACTGGTATAAGCGGCTTATACTTTGCTTCCTCGTATTCTCCGTGGAAAGAAGATTCCAACTCGACTTCAAACTTTTTTAGTTCTTCTTTCCTTTCTTTTTTCTGTATGTCATCAAGTACAGCTGTGCCTGGGTTATAGTCTTCTGGCTTCTCCTTATCTTGGTTGTTGTTCTCATTATCGAAGTTGAAAAGATAGAGCCTTGGGAAATGATACTTCCAATCGCATTTCTGTTCTTTTAACATCCGAAAAACAAATTCATAAATCGGCAGTAAGTCAACACGTTCACCCATCACAAAAGTGCCCATGTAAAAATCAATGTAGCTGTACTTACCGCTGTTGTCATAAAACTTCTGGTCAATAAAATCACCAATGAATCCTGCGCTGCCGCGGAAAGAACCCAAGTCGTAAACGCCACTGCTATCAAATGCTTCATGGTTATTGGAAAAAATGTCCCACACCGAAAGACCTAATACATAAATAAATTCTTCTGATTCCCGTATATCACTTAAATCGTCTTCCTTGTAATCGCTAAGTTGTTTATCCTTTTTTTCATCACCATGTTTTTTTGAAAGTTTTTTCAGGTTTTCGCTTATCCGTTTGTGTTCTTCAAACTGTTGCTCAGGAGTGGGATGTAATAAGTGAACGTATGCAGACTTTGCCCAGCCTGCCGGTGCGATGGATGCAAGAAGCGATGGAGCAGCGTCAAAGATTTTGTTCAATAGCGCAATGCTTTCCTCCTCAGTTTTTTCATGCAGATTCATATTTCAATAACGATTGCGTTACATCAAATAAATTCGTCGCTTATTTCAGCTTGCCGCCCAATCCTCAAAGCCCCTGTAATCCTGGTTCAGAAATTTACATTGCTTTCTGCGCCTTCACATATTTTTCCAGCCATTGGCTTTGTTCGGCCAGCATGTGCAATAAATTTTCTTTGCCACGATAGCTATGTGCTTCGTAAGGTAGCATCACTAACCGTACGGTGCCGCCATTTCCTTTGATTGCATTGAACAAGCGTTCGCTGTTAATGGGAAAGGTTCCTGGGTTATCATCGGCTTCGCCATGAATTAATAACAATGGTGTTTTTATTTTATCAGCATAGCTGAACGGACTCATTTGAGCATATAGCTCCGGTGCCTGCCAGTATGTTCTTTCTTCGTTTTGAAAACCAAATGGAGTCAGGGTTCTATTGTAAGCACCACTGCGGGCTATACCTGCTCTAAAAAGATTTGTATGTGCTAATAAATTAGCCGTCATAAAAGCACCATAGCTATGGCCACCCACGGCAACACGGTTCTTATCGCCCACGCCCATTTCACTTAATTTATTAATGGCGGCTTCTGCATTCATCTGCAGCTGCTCTATAAAATTATCATTAGGCTTTTTATCCCCTTTTGCTACAATCGGCATCTCGGCATTATCCAAAACAGCAAAGCCCTGCGTAACATAAAATACCGGCGATGCCCAACTGATAGTGGTAAACCTATCTTGCGAACCCCTTACCTGCGCCGCATCATTAGCCGAATTAAACTCCCGTGGATAAGCCCACACAACCACCGGCAGCGGACCGTCTTTTTCTTTGTTATAGCCTTTAGGTAAATACAAATCACCGGTAAGATCAACGCCATCGGCACGCTTGTACGAAACCTTTTGTTTGCTCACGCCTTCTAACTGCGGGTAAGGATTTGTAAAAGCGGTAAGCGGCCTGTCGGCAATACGGCGCACCAGGTCTTTCATATAAAAATTAGGCACTAATTTTTGGGATTCACGTCTTGTGATAACAGTCAGATTTTGTGGGTCCACAACATCAACCACAAATTCATAACTACCTTCAGCACAACGCCAGATGATTTCAGCCTTCTTTGTAGCCAGATCGTACTTTGATAAAAAGGGCAGGTCGCCCTTTGCAGAGGAACCGGTAGGATTGTTCATTAAAATTTTAGAACCATTGTCGGTTGTTGTTATCACTTCCTTGCCCCAGTTATTTTTATGCATAACCGGGTTACCCGGATCATTGTACGCATCCGTCTGGTTTAATTCGTACAATTTTTCTACTGCTCCTGTCGAAGAATTGTAACGGCTTACACGCCCCATTTGTTTGGAACGCAAACCCTCACTAATTAATGCCAGGGAAGCATCTCCCCATGTTGTACCGCGATAGCGCATTGTAGTTTTAAATAACTCTTTTGGATCGCCGGTGAATGGTGCGGATTGAGAATAAACCAAATCATGAAAGTCCATTTTGGTTTTTATCAATCCACTGTCTAATGGCTGCGCCCAAACAATGGTTGCTGCTTCATCATCTCTCCATTCAAAAGCACGGGGAACATTTTGTGTATTATCATAACCGCTTGGTGTGCCTTCGGAAGAAGGAAGTTCCGCTAATTGTTTTATTACTTTTCCTGACATATCAACGATGCTTACAGTTGATGGAAAACCGCCTGCAGTAACCAGGTAAGAAAATGGTTTGCGGATCGTTCTTGTCATTATGTATTTTTTATCAGGCGATAAAGACATCGTAAGATAAATAGCTGGTGAACTCACTTTCGTTTCTACTCCGGCTGTATTTTTTATTAATTGCGAACTGCCATAGAACTGAAACAACTCTTCTTCATAAGGGCTTTTAATTAGGTCCTGGAATGTAGCGCTGGGTGCGGCTTTGCCCAGATTTTCCTGGATGGTTGGTCCTTTTGGCGTAATGCTTTTTTTAGGAGCGGCGTTTGCTAATGCTGTAGTTGCTTTATATAGAACGGTGTTATCATCTACCCATGTATAAGCTGCACCGAGTGTATTATTTACGGCCTGCTTACTCATCTTTACAGCTTTTTGTGTAGCCACATCAATTATGTATAAATCAACTTTAGAGGAACTTATATTTAGAAAAGCAATTTTATTCTCCGATGGGTTCCAGCTGATATTGGTAGCTAATAAATTTTGCGGCAATCCTGTTACCGTAACTTCTTTACCAGTTTTAATATTCTTTAGTTTGAAGTTGTTAATAAAAGTTTGGCGGCTGGGCGAAAAGTTAGCAGGGTTCAGTCGCAGACCGGCAATGCGAATCTCGGGCTGGCCTAATTCTTCTACGGTTGGATACGGATTACGTTCGCTTAGCAGCATCCACTCACCTTTGCTGTCAATACTTACAAATGGTGTGGGTTTAGCTAAGAGCAAATCAGCAATATCTTTTGGTGGTGTTTTGTAGCCGGTTGAAGTTTGCGCATTGGTAATCTGGTAAGAAATAAAAAGAAGGAGAATAAATGATTTCTTCATGGTTGATTGTATTTGAAGGAAATAAAGTTAATCAGAACTAGTATTTGTTGAACGAATAAATTTTTTGAAAAATTATTTACTTATGCCTTAATTAAATGGCTGCAAAAGATTTACAAAACCAATTCGTATCTTTTTCTAAATTTGTACGAAGCAACTTATCATGCAGGAAAAACTTACCATATTAATTTCATCCGAAAATAAAAAATTCATCAAGCGCCATGCACACCAACACAATAAAAGTATGTCAAGGTTTATTGATGATTTGCTATCATCGGTAAAACGGCAGGCCCCAAAAAAGTTAGGCAAGGATGAATGGATAGAAAAAACCGCTGGTTCGTACAGTATGGGTTCCAGGAATGCTTTGGATGAATTGTTCAAAGACATTGTAAGATGAAAAAGATTTTTCTGGATGCAAATGTTATTATTGACTACCTGAATATTGATTCCAAAGACCATTCTGTAGCCAGGCTTTGTTTGCAGATTGTAAGAACCTATTACGCCAAACCGGTTGTTTCACCTTTTACGGTACTGATTGCAAATTTTCTCGCGGGCAAATTTATAAAAGACAAGAAAGGGCACCGTTTACAGATGCAGACGGTTTTTTCCGCATTCGAAATTACTCCGGTTAAATCATCTGCAGTTTTAGACGTCTTTGAAAGTTCCTTTCTTGATTTGGAGGATGGCTTACAGTACCAATGCGCCCTTTCTGCAAAAGCAAACGCTATTATTACAAAAGATGTGCATGATTACTTTCCCTCGAAAATACTTGTTGTCCATCCCCACGATTTTGTAAACCGGTATAAAAATCTCTTTTCATAATTTATCCTTTCTTTAATCATACACAAACAACATCAGCTCACTAATGTATTTCGGTGAAAAAATAAACTTCAATCATCTTCTGATTTGGTTTGCGTATCTAACATAATCTCAAAACAATTCCGCTGGATTTATTTTTAAAAACTCTTTCCAAGGCAAACCGCCTTTTCCTATTAATAAAATTTTATGAAGCGAAAATTGTTCTTTAAAAGCTGTCATTCCTTGTGTGGAAGATTTGTTATTAGTTTTTACTTCTAAAACAATTACACGTCCTTTTTTTTCAATAATAAAATCCACTTCATCGTTGCGTTCCCTCCAGTAATTAATTGTAAAAATTTTGTGTGATGGAATGATTCATTAAGCGTTTCAACCAATTAGCTAACAAGCGTCGTTTCCCAACTTGCCGCGGACCCATTATTACCTGAATGAACTTACGGGGCTCATTAATTCTTTTGCTAAGTTGCCGTAAATAAACTCTTTGAAACATGATTTACAATTTACTCAGTATGCTGAGTAAATTTACTCAATAAGATGAGTAAAATTTAATTGCATGACAGAACTACAAAAAAAGCCCTCAAATATTTGAAGGCTTTATAAATTGATTCCTTATAATGTTTTAATTCACTTTTGGATGCGTCACCTTTTCCATTTCGTTCTGCACAAACAACATCAGCTCACTAATATACTCCGGAGAAAAACTAAACTTCAAACCCGCCGCTTCAAATAACTGCGGAAGCGTTTTAGTGCCGCCCAACTGTAAGGCGTTGATGTAATTGCTTATTGCCTGTTGCTTATTTTTTTTAAACTGCATCCACAAGCCGATAGCTCCTAACTGCGCAATACCGTATTCGATATAATAGAAAGGGACTTCGTATAAATGCAGTTGCCGTTGCCAGCTATATTTTCGATATTCTTCCAGGCCGGAAACATCCATTGCTATTGATGTATAATCATTCAGAATGCTTCTCCAGTTCTCCTCTCTTTCTTCTAAAGTATGAGCTGGATTTTCATACAACCAATGCTGGAATTTATCAATGGTGGCAATCCATGGAAAGATTGTCAGCACTCTTTCTAATTGATGCTGCTTCGCTCTTTGCAGATCTTCCTCATTATCAAAAAACACATCCCAATAATCCATACTGAATAACTCCATCGTCATAGAAGCTACTTCTGCAATTTCCATCGGGTATTCCTTAAAAGCCGTCAATGGTAATTCATGCGCTAAAAAAGAATGAATAGCATGACCACCTTCGTGCACCATCGTTGTAACATCACTCATTTGTCCTGCGGCATTCATAAAAATAAACGGTGCGCCGGTTTCAGGTAACGGACAATTGTAGCCACCCGGTGCTTTGCCTTTGCGGCTGTCCAGATCAAAGCGGCCCATCTCTTTCATCTTCGTTAAACACTCGCCAAAGAAAGGATTCATGCGATTGAAACATTCGATGGTTTTGTTCACCAATTCTTCACCGGTGGCAAAGGGTGTGAGAGGCTTTATGCCTTCGGGTTCAGCTTCTGTATCCCAGGGGCGAAGAGAAGCCAACCCTAACTTTTGTCGTTTGCGATCGTAAATAAAATCAACTAATGGACGTATATGTGTCCTCACTGCTTCATGAAACTGAAAACAATCTTCTTTGGTGTAATCAAACCGTCCAAGGTCAATAAATTTATAATCTCGGTAGTTGGCAAAGCCAGCATTTTTTGCAACGGTATTCCGCAGATGAATAAGCTTGGAAAACAAATCATTTAGCTGTTCTTTATCCTGCAAGCGCCTGTTGCCAATTTTGAGATACACTTCTTCACGCAGTTCGCGTTTCGGGCTTTCTAAAAACTTAGCAGCTTGCTGTAAAGTGTATTCTCTGCCTTCAACTTCAATGCTCATTTTACCAGAGATAACGCCATAGGTTTGCGCCAGCACCGCTATCTGCGATTGCAGCGGAATGTTTTCTTCCCTAAAAAGCTCAATACTTTTTTTTACGCTGCGCAGATACACTTTGTAAGCATCACCTTCCAATGTTTTGGTGAATTCGTTGTCAACTAACTTTCGGTTTAGCTTATCGGCATAGGGCTGAATTTTAGGTTGAATTTCGGTAACAAAAAAAGTAAAAGCATCTTCCAATGCTTTGTTTTCTGTATCGCAGGTCATGCGTATCTGCCGCCAGGCGGCGTCTTCGCCAATCACGGCTTCTACTTCACTAAGATCTTTCAGCCAA